>ENA-UOJH01001129-UOJH01001129.1-human-gut-metagenome-genome-assembly--contig:-C148-NODE-1129-length-20865-cov-20.455887_pt1 | contig 20865 bp, 20 predicted proteins | sample MGYA00242345_ERZ723892 | MGnify/ENA metagenome assembly ERZ723892 | reverse complement strand
TAAGTATGACGATATCAGTTGGGATAGTCGTTTGGTGGGAATACTTGGTCCGCGTGGCATCGGAAGTCGCCAATGATAATACTAATATTCCTGTTTTCAGAATTCTACCAACGTATGCAATTCCTCTCATCTGAAAATTCCTCTCATCAGCAAACCATCCAGACAATTGGCTGACAATTGCCAGGTAGTCAACTATCTGTCTGTCAGGATATTACAACAAAAAACCAGACAATCTGACAGTTTTTTCAGAAATTCTCGTTTTTATTGAAAATCAGCGATATGGGCAACTTTTGCTCATATCTATAACCATAGCACGCTCTCGTTTCCCATGTTGAAGAGCAGGTCGAGAATACTCATGTTAGGCAGGAAACCGTGGCGCTGTTCATACACCTGATAATAGCGCCGTGGCTCGAAGTCGGGGTCTGGCAGCGGATGCTTGGGCCGGATAGCGTCGCGGAAGTCCGCGATGCCGAGGTCGCCAGCTTCCTCTCTGCTGATATAATGGTCTGTGAGCGAAATGTTCGGTTCTATGTCGAGCAGTTCGCACATCTTCCGGCAGATGTCCATGTTGAAGGAATACAGGTCTGTCCATCTCTCGGTGAAGAAGGGCATGATGTCGTCGGCATAGTATTCGAAGAAAGGCGACTCACCGTATGCACTCTTCAATGCGTTCCAGTGTACGTGGCGCCAGTTGCCGTGGTCGCTGATTATAGTGGAGTTCACCGTTGTCGGCATCCCCTCATCGCCTTTGTCCTTGTTGCCGGGCGATGTAGGCATACTGAGAGCCAGACTCCCGTTTGCCGTCGCTATTATGCAGCGGTTGCGGTAGGTCTGCTTCACGAAACTGTCGTGCTGCTCGATTAATATGCTGTCATAGCGGTTGAGCTTCTGATACCACTGTATGGGTCCGAAGTATGTTGAAGATAATAAAGCTGTCATTCAGGGTGAGTTTTGTGGATGAGCGGGATGTCTCCGTTATAGCGGCATCAGCCATCTGGCGTTTCTGAAGCTGCCGAAGAACGACTCGCTGTTGCCTCTGGAATAAACCACCATGACGATGCGTCCTATGATGTGGTCTTCGGGCACGAAACCGTAATATCTGCTGTCCGGCGTTGTGTCGCCGTCGACAGAGCTCATCCAATAATAGTTTCTTGAGAAATAGGCGTAGCGTGTCGCCTTTCCGTCCACGATGAGTTTCCCGTCCTTGATGTCCGCCTTCCGTCCCTCGTGGATACGGTAGGTGTTGCAGAGGAGTTTTATGTTCCATGGCTTCACTTCCACCATGCGGCATCTCTTCGGCGGAATGATGGGGTGGTGGTCAACGTATGTGGTGTCGCCCGGTCCTGCCATGCAGAAAGCGGCGTGGACGCTTCTGTTCGTCACGGTGTGCATGGTGTCGAGCGGATAGTTGAAAGCCACGAGTTCACCTTTGCCCACCGGCTTGCGGAACCACCGGCTGTATGGGAATGTCTTGTCGCTGCCCGTCCTCAGTCCATAGCTCCATCTGTTCACCAGCACACGGTCGCCATCGACGAGCCATGGCTTTATGCCCGTCTTGGGGACTATATAGATGGTGAATGCCACGCAGCGGAAGAGAATCATGAGCAGTCCCGCAATGATGATGGCGATTATGAACTTTATGGCGTTTCTCATCTGTTTCCTTGAGTTGCCGCCGGTGGGAGAGGGGGTGTCTCCCGCCGGCGGTCTTCTCTCTGTATGTATGGGATTTTATTCCGTCAACATGTTATTTTATGTTGTCAACGAATCTGAAGAGTCTGCTCCATCTTATTCCGGAGAATCCTCTGTGGTCAGGGTCGCTCGACCACCAGATGAATATCGGCTTGCCCACGATGTGGTCTTCAGGCACGAATCCCCAGTAGCGTGAGTCGGCAGAGTTGTGGCGGTTGTCGCCCATCATCCAGTAGTAGTCCATCTTGAACGTGTAGCGGTCGGTCTGTTTTCCGTTGATGTATATCTTGCCGCCCTTCACTTCGAGCTTGTTGTGCTCATAGGCACGTATCGGGCGCTCATAGATGGCGATGTTGTTCATGTCGAGCTTTACCGTAGCTCCCTTCTTCGGAATCCAGATTGGTCCGTAGTTGTCGCGTGTCCATCCTGTCACGGCGTCGAGCGGATACAGGATGTCGTTCTTCATCTCAGGTGCCAGCTTGATGCTCTTCACCAATGTCTTGTTGGCGGCGAGTGCCTTTGCTGCACGCTTTGTAAGCGGCATGTATCCGTTGGAGTTGAGGCTTCCGAGATCTTCCATGCTGATGCCGAGTTCCTTCATCAGGTCGTCGCTGACAGGCTGGTTGAGCTGCACGTTATATGTATACTGCACATTCTCCGGTTCCTTGTTCGGCTTGCCGTTGAGGTAAACGATGCGGTTCTTTATCTGCAGAGTCATTCCAGGCAGTCCCACGCAGCGCTTCACGTAGTTCTCGCGGCGGTCGGTGGGTCGGCTGATGATGTTTCCGAACTGCTGTGGCGATGCAGCCACATAGTCGTGTCCTGTCTTGTAAACCTTCTGGAAATAGTCGTATTTCTGCTGGGGCGTCATCTTGCTCAGGTCCACATACTGGTTTGCGAGCAGCTGGTAGCCTGTGGCATAGCAGATGTCGCGGTAGAAGTCAGCGTTGGGATAGTTTTCCACCAGGGTGTCTCCGGCAGGATAGTTGAACACCACGATGTCGTTGAGCTGCACGTTGCCCAGTCCTTTGACGCGTCGGTATTCCCAGTGTGGCCATTCTATGTACGACTTTGTGTTTATCACCGGCAGTGTGTGCTGCGTGAGCGGCATGGTAAGCGGAGTTTCCGGGATGCGGGGTCCGTAGCTCACTTTGCTCACGAAGAGGTAGTCGCCGGTGAGGAGTGATTTCTCAAGTGAAGATGATGGTATGACATAGTTCTGGAAGAAGAACTGGTTGATGAAATACACTGCCACGAGTGCGAACACCAGTGCGTCAACCCACGACATTATGAATCTTGTGGGGCCTTCGGCGTCTTTCCACCATTGCCATTTTATTTTCTTCGTTATGTAAACGTCAAAGATGAATGGCACTACGACGAGTCCCAGCCAACTCTTTACCCACACGAGGAACAACAGGTACAGCACGGTCACGCCGATGAACTTAGCCCATTGCACTTTCATGTTCAGCTTTGCTTTTTCCTTGTCAATCATTTTCTTGTCAATTATCAGGATTTATCTTTTTTCTGTTGATTCAATTATCCGGAGTATCAGGATTTGCCTTTCTGTTGATACTATTATCCCGATTCGTGTCCGGTCCATGGCAGGCCATTAGAGTCCTGTCTTCGTCTTTCTTTTCCGCCGGCGGTTTAGAATTTGAACATGTCGCTTATCGTCAGCAGTCCGCTGTGGTCCTTGGTATATTCTGCCGCGAGCACCGCTCCCATGGCGAATCCCTTGCGCGAGTGGGCGTCGTGGGTTATGGTGATGCAGTCGGCGTCGCTGTCGTAAACCACGGAGTGGATTCCCGGCACCTCGTCGCGGCGGATGCTCTCGATGGCGAGCTGGTCTGCAGCCACATCGTTGCTGCCCTCCACGCTGCCGTCGGCAAGTCTCTGCACACCCTTCACCCATTCCTTCTTGCGGTCAACGTCGCTGATTATCTCTTCAGCCAGTGTGATGGCGGTGCCGCTCGGAGCGTCGAGCTTGTGGATATGGTGAGTCTCCTCCATGCGCACGTCATACTGCGGGAATCCGTTCATTATCTTGGCGAGATACCTGTTCACGGCAGAGAAAATCGCCACGCCGACAGAGAAGTTTGATGCCCAGAACAGTGTCTGTCCGCCCTCGGCAGAACACATTCTCCTCACGTCGTCGCCATGTTCCTTCATCCATCCCGTAGAGCCCGACACCACCTTCACGTTGTGTCTGAAAGCCTTGAGGTAGTTGCCGTATGCCGCTGTAGGGTTTGTGAATTCTATTGCCACGTCGGCACTTTTGAACGCCTCACTGTCGAAATCCTGTTGGTTGTCAACGTCGATGACGCAAACTATTTCGTGACCACGGTCTTTGGCTATCTGTTCTATCATCCTGCCCATCTTTCCGTAGCCGATCAATGCTATTTTCATAAGAAATGCTTTGTATTTGTTTAATTAATGTTGCTTTTAACGTGCAAATATAATGATTTTACTTTTCCCTCGGTCCTTTTTCCGCTTAAATTTCCATAATGCGCAACGTTTTGTGGCTTCTCGTGGCGTTTTTTATGGTATATCTTGGAATGAAAAGTAGTCTAAATTATTCGTTTTGACGCTGAAATCTTGCAAGTTAAAGGTTTTTAGCGTACCTTTGCCCCGGTATATTATATCCATACGCCAATAGACAGCCACGCTTGTGATGGTCTGTACTTGCAGATGGGTAAGTTTTTGTAACACAAAGGCGTGGCGCATGATGCCACGTGAACTATTATTTTAGTCTTGATGAAATATTCTATTTATTTCCTTTCAGCAATCGGAGCTTGCACTATGCTGACCTCTTGTTTTAAGGATGAGGCCCCGAATGCCGAATGTGATATACAGAAGGCGTTTGTCGTGATGGACAATTGGGACGCGGTCTTCAACAACCAGACCGACGCCAGCATCGACGTGCCTTCAAACACCTCACAGATTTCCTTTGAGGTGAAAGACAATGCCGATATCAGCAAGATGTCGCCGCAGTTCCAGCTCACACCCGGTGCCACCATCAGTCCGGCAAGCGGTACGGAACTCGATTTCTCCAACAATGCCAGACACAAATACACCGTGACATCCGAAGACGGTGCGTGGACAAGGGAATATTACGTGGGCTTCGGATCCAAGCTGCTGCCGTTGAAGTACAGCTTTGAGAACATCGACTTCTTCATCGACAGAGACGGCACGGAGAAATACCATCAGTGGTATGACTACAGCCGGGGCAGCGACAGCAAGATATACCGCGACTGGGCCACCGGCAACGGCGGATTCAAGCTCAGTATGGGCAAGGCACCCTATGAGGACTATCCCACGGTGAGCGTAGAAGGCGGAGTGAGAGGCAGATGCGTGAAGCTTACCACACGCAGCACGGGACCCTTCGGAGTGATGTCGAACATGCGCATCGCCGCCGGAAACCTCTTCATCGGAGAATTCGACACCAAACCTGCTCTCACCAATACCATGGCGGCGACACGCTTCGGACTGCCGTTCGACAAGAAGCCGCTGCGATTAACGGGTTACTACAAGTATGCTCCCGGCGAGACATATCAGGACAAGGCAGGAAAGCCGGTAGAGGGAAAGACCGACCATGGCGACATCTATGCCGTGCTCTATCGCAACCACGACGACAACGGAGAGGCTTTCGTGCTCAACGGCAACGATGTGAAGACAAATCCATATATCGTGGCGCTGGCAGAAATCGGCGAGATAAACGCCACCAGCGAATGGACACCGTTCGATCTGCAGTTCAAATACACCGGTGTGGTAGACCCCGACCTGCTGCGTGCCAACGGATACAGCATTGCCATCGTGTGCACCTCGAGCTATGAGGGAGCCACCTTCCAGGGGGCAGTGGGCAGCACACTCTATGTGGATGAGTTCGAACTCATCTGCGAGGACTGATGCCACGGCACCGCATGGCAGACCAACTCTTACGATAAACAAGAAGAAAGACAACAATGAAGAAGACAATATTATCACTGGCACTCCTTGCCGCATCGGCACTCTCAGTTCATGCCGGAGGAATACTCGATGACCTGAAATATGACCTCAGGGCAGGATACAATATAGGTGGAACGATGCCGATGGGAATGCCGGCGTCTATCCGTTCGCTCGATGCCTACAGACCGACGCTGAGCGTGATGCTGGGACTCGGCGTCTACAAGCCGCTGACAGACAAATGGGGACTGACCACAGGACTGAGACTCGAGAACAAGGGAATGGACATCGATGCCACGGTGAAGAACTATCACATGAAAATCGTGCGCGGCGGACAGGAACTCGAGGGTATGTTCACCGGAAAGAACCAGTCGGAGGCTGTGCAATGGATGCTCACCATGCCTCTGCAGGCAACCTACCGCTTCAACGACAAGTGGCAGATCAAGGCTGGTCCCTATCTCTCTTATGTGCGCACCCGCACCTTCAAGGGAGCCGCCTACGACGGATACCTCAGAGTGGGCGACCCTACGGGAGAGAAAGTGGAGCTCGGCACCACCGACGGAAGCCGCGGAACCTATGACTTTTCCGACAGTATGCGCAAGCTGCAATGGGGAATGATGGTGGGAGCCGACTGGCATTTCCATCACTCCTGGGGAATATTCGTTGACCTCTCATGGGGCTTCACGGGGATATTCAAAGGCAATTTCGACACCATCGAGCAGACGATGTATCCGGTGTATGGCACTGTCGGCGTTTCTTATAGGATGAAATGACCTTGTACTGCATTCAATCCGGCGGCGGCAACCTCTGCTGACAGATTCCTCCCCGATGGGCAGCCAGGATTCTGATGAATAGACAAGACAATTAAATAAAGGCAAAAAGAATTTAGGAAAACATTAAATTAAAAACATTATCATTTTTATTATGAAGAAAATTTTTACTCTTATCGCCATGGCAATGATCACCATTGGCGCAATGGCACAAGGAAACAACGAGAAAACTTATGAGGACAATATCGTAATCACTGTTGACAATTTCCCTGAGCCTATCACAGACAGGGCTTCCATCACTATCACCGAGCAGGCAGAGGAAGGCAAATACACCATCAAGCTCAACCAGTTCAGCTTCCAGGGGATACTTATCGGCGACGTTACCATGACCGATGTTCAGGGCGACGACGACTCAGAGGGATTCACCAACTATGCCACCACACAGACAGCTACCATCACCAATGGCGCTGAAATCCAGGAGATGCTCGGCGGCAAGATCGACGTTACCGTGAAGGAAGGTTCACGCAGCAAGGGCGACAAGTTCTATGCTCTCATCAGCCTCACCGTGCCAAGCGTAGGCGACGTGGAGGCAGTGTTCGGCGACAACAACTTCGGTACCGACGGCATCTCTGCCGGCATCGTTGACCAGAATGCCAAGGTGGCTGCCGTATATACTCTCGGCGGACAGCGCGTGAACTCTATGGTGCGCGGCATCAACATCCTGAAGCTTACAAACGGCAAGACCGTGAAGGTGATGAACAAATAATGGAGAAATCATTTAATCGTTAAAAATAATACTACACATGAAAAAATTATTATCTTCGTTCATCCTGGCTGCCGCAGCACTCACAGCACAGGCAACCGACTATGTGACCACGTTGGACATCAACGCCGGTTCCGGATCCAAGAAGTATCCTAACTCTACTGTTCAGGTTCAGCCAAACGGCGACGGCACATGCACCGTGACCATCAAGAATGTGAAATACGAGTATTATATGCAGGAGCAGCCAGTAGGAAACATCGTTATCGAGAATGTTCCTATGACAAACGCCGGCGTATATACCATCCTGCGCTCTGTTCAGGACATCGAAATCGCTGCAGGCGACGACACGGATATCAGCTGGCAGGGTCCTGGCTACACAGCCCTCAACGGCGGCAAGCTGCAGGCTTACTTCAACGGAGAAATCCGCGGCGGCAAGTTCTATGGCAACCTCATCATCGATACTTTCAAGGCTATCAGACGCTCGCTGAAGCTCACTCTCGGCGACGAAGACTATACCATCGGACAGATTCCTAACTCTGGCTTCGAGAAATTCCATACAGCCACAGCCGGTTCTGCAACAAGCCAGGAGCCAAACGCATGGCATTCGTTCATGACAGCTACCGGTACGCTGGCTGCAATGGTGAAGAGCGCTGTCCACACAGAGGAGAGCAACGAAACTCGTCCCGGAACTACAGGAAAGAAGAGCGTACTCATCACGACAGGTAAGGCTATTCTCGGACAGATTCCTAACGGAACAATCACTACAGGACAGATGAACGCAGGTGCTGCACAGGCTGCAAACACCGGCAACCACGCATTCCTCGATTTCAGCAACGAGGCTCTCGACGCCAACGGCGATCCGTTCTATGCTACTGTAGACGCCAAGCCGGACGCTATCAGCGTGTGGGTGAAGTTCCAGCAGGGCGGCGGCGACCTCGCCAAAGACTATCCTTATGCCACAATCAGCGCGGTGATCACCGACGGCAAGAAGTATCAGGATCCAGAGGCTGAGGGCACAGAATACAAAAATGTAGTGGCAAAGGCTCAGAACAAGACCATCGAGAGCAAGGACGAGTGGCAGAAGATCACAATTCCGTTCGACTATGATTCTTATGTCGCCAACGGCGCTGACCCTAACGCTATCCTCGTGACCATCTCTACAAACGCTACTCCTGGTAAGGGAAGCGCTGACGACAAGCTCTATGTAGACGACGTGGAACTCGAGTACAGTTCACAGCTCAGCTCCATCAAGATTGACGGACAGGAAATCAACGGATTCGAGCCTGGAACATACTACTACTCTAAGGTGCCTGCTTCAAAGAAGATGACTGTAGACATGATTGAGGTGACAGCCGGCGCCGGCGCTACTGTGACAAAGAAAGTAGAGCGTTCTTCTACCGACCCTAAGGCTTCTACAGCTACAATCACCGTGGTTTCTGCCGACAGCAAGAACATCACCCGCTATACTGTTGACATCAAGGAAGGAAAGGTGACCAACGGCATCTCTACAGTAGAGACCAAGATGGACCAGAACATCCACGCTACCAAGATCTACACCGTTAGCGGACAGCAGGTGAGCAAGATGCAGAGCGGCAACGTATACGTTGTGAAGACTGCTGACGGCAAGATGGTGAAGGTGGTGAAGAAATAATGGCTTAGCTTTTCACTGCATACATACACAAAGACAAGGCTCCGGGCATTCTACACAAAGGGAAGGCACGGAGCCTTTTCGTTTACTCAAGAATACATATTGATATGACATTGATACCCAACGGCGAGACCCTCTCGTTCATATCCATACACAAGACCGACGACGTGCGCCAGCTCGCCCTCAAGTCAAGGCCGGATGGCGTTGACATGGCATACGCACTGGAACAGATTGCGGGATGGCAGGCGGCACGACGGAAACTGCCTTCATGGGCAGATACCGACGGACTGGTATTCCCGCCGCATCTATCCATGGAACAATGTTCGTCGGAGCCTACTGCCGTATACAAGCAGCGCCTGGCTGAGCGTCTGGCTGACGGCAATGCAGAAAGACACGTAGACCTGACGGGAGGATTCGGAGTGGACTTCTCCTTCATGTCGAGGGGCTTTCGCCACAAGACGTATGTGGAGAGGCAGGAGACGCTCTGTAGGGTAGTGGCCCACAACATGCCGCTGCTCGGCGTGAAGGATGCGGAAATCGTTTGTGGCGACACCGAGGAATATCTCCTCAACATGCCCCATGCTACGACGATATTCATCGACCCGGCACGCCGCGACGACCATGGCGGACGCACCTTCGCCATCGCCGACTGCACACCGGATGTGGTGGCGCTCAAGGGTGAGCTTCTTGCCCATGCCGACTATGTGGTGGTGAAGCTGTCGCCGATGCTCGACTGGCACAAGGCGGTGGCAGACCTCGGCAATGTTTCAGAGGTGCATATCATCTCCGTGAAAAACGAGTGCAAGGAACTCCTGCTCGTGCTCTCTGCTGGTGGCGGCAGACAGGTCGCTGCGGCAGGATTGCGGGTATATTGCGTTGACTGCCTGCCGCATGCCGACGGTGCATGGCATTACGTTTCAGAGGAGTATGCCGACGGCGATGATTCCTGCAGTTCTCTTTCCTGCTGTTTCCCGTCCTCTGTTGCTCCATCTGCCGGTCTCTCTTCCTCTGCCGCTCTTTTGCAGCCTGGAGCCTGGATTTACGAGCCTAACGCATCAATAATGAAGGCAGGCTGTTTCGCCATGCTTTCGGCGAGATACGGGATGCCGCAGGTGGCTCAAAACAGTCATCTCTTCCTTTCCGAAAGTCTCGTTGAGGCTTTCCCCGGCAGACGGTTCCAGGTGTGTGCCGTTACGGAGCTCAACAAGAAGGCGTTGCGGCAGGCTCTCTCTGGCATCACGAAGGCAAACGTCGCCGTGAGGAACTTCCCTCTCTCCGTGGCAGACCTGCGCAAGAAGCTGAAGATCAAAGACGGTGGCGACACGTATATCTTTGCCACCACGCTTGCCGACTCGCGCCATGTGCTGATAATAACGAAAAAGGCGCCTGCCCAATAGGGCAAGCGCCTTCACTTAACCAACACCAACTATGTGGGTTTATGTAATCTAAAACATTCTCCTTTCTCTATGCTTCCTTCTCTCTCACGCCTTATTTGATTTCAATCTGACGTGCTGTCTTCTCCTCTGCCTTCACGAGCTTTGGAAGTTCTACGGTCAATACGCCATGGTTTACGCTGGCAGCAATCTTGTCTTTCTCCACATCGTCAGGAAGGAGCAATGTCTGCTCGTATTTGCTGTATGAGAATTCGCGACGCAGATAGTGGCTCTTCTTGTCCTCATCCTTCTTGTTGCTCTTGTTCTCAATCTTGATGTGCAGGTTACCGTCGTTGTCGATGTTGACGTTGAAGTCATCCTTTGTCAGTCCAGGAGCGGCGAGTTCCACTGTGTAGTCTTTCTCGCTTTCCTTAACGTTGATTGCCGGTGCCGTAGCACTTACACGTGGCATAAAGTCAGTATCGAAAAAGTCATTAAACTCTTCTGGCATCCAAAGATTTCTGTTCATTACTGGTAACATATCAAATACCTCCATTTTTATTTTAGTTTTTTATTTATCTGTTTTTTCCCCGTTGGTCTCTGCCTCTTTTCATCGGCTTTGACCAGCAGTCTTTTCATTGGCTTTCGCCTCTCGGCTTCAGGTTTCTTTCGGATCCTTCCGCCTTCGGTTTTCAGCCTTCGCTAATGGGGGTGCAATAACTGTGCCGCTTACATATTTTGTCATTATGACTATTGTGGTTTGACAAATCGTCAGAAAAGTTTAAAAATATTAACCGTTCTCTGACATTATGTCGCTGGCTGCAGAATTCTAAACTGTGTTCTTTGGATTTTATCTATGACGTAGGGGAAAATCAGGATGATAATAAATAGGGCTTGCTATTAATTAGGGTTCACTGAATAATTACAACTATAAGATATTCAATTTTATTTTCTTCCCAAACGCCCTGATGGTCGATTTAGGCTAAATGACAACGTTTTTCTTGCATCAGAAAAATGAATATATTACTTTTGCAACGATATAACCCAAATCAGTCATTAGGACTGAAATCATACCATTGCAAATATACAGATATGAGAACAGGAATACTCGTTGGCAGCTTCGACCCATATACCATAGGCCATGACTCGCTCGTGAAACGCGCTCTGCCGCTCTTCGACAAAATCGTGATAGGAGTGGGCTACAACGAACGCAAGAAATACATGCAGACCACGGAAACGCGCGTTGAAACAATACGCCAGATATACAAAGAGGAGGAGAAGATAGAGGTGAAGCAGTATAACGACCTCACCGTAGACTTCGCCCGCCGCGAGGGAGCGGAGTTCATCATAAAGGGAGTGAGAAGCGTGAAGGACTTCGAATATGAGCGTGAGCAGGCGGATATCAACCGGCAGCTAACGGGAATAGAGACGGTGCTCTTCTTTGCCGAAGCCGGAATGGAGAGCATCAGCTCGAGCGTGGTGAGGGAGCTGACACACTTCGGAAAGGACGTGAAGCGATTCCTGCCTTGACAAAAACGGACAACAATAAATTTTCTGATTATGATTTCATACGATTCAGAGGGCATAGCAATGCCAAAGATAAAGAAGCGCGAGACGACGGCTTGGATAAAGGCTGTAGTGGCTTCATACAAGCGCCGGTTGGGCGACATAGGATATATGTTCGTTGACGACGAGAAGATTCTGGAAGTGAACCGCGAATATCTCGGTCACGACTACTATACGGATGTCATCACCTTCGACTACGACGAGGATGATGTGGTGAGCGGTGACATTGTGATATCGCTCGACACGGTGCGCTCGAATGCCGAACTCTTCGGCAAGGAATATGACGACGAGCTTCACCGCGTGATAATCCATGGCATCCTACATCTCTGCGGCATCAACGACAAAGGTCCCGGTGAGCGCGAGATCATGGAAGCTGCCGAGAACAAGGCACTGGCGCTGCTGAAGGAAATGAAGCGTTGACAACCTGTATATCAAAGGATATGCAAAGAATTCCACAAAGAATATCATCAAGAATAGTTCCCGTGAGCAGTGTCGCAGCCATCAAGGCGATACTGCTTTTCGTCGTACTGTCGCTTATGACACCGGCAACCGCCCTCGCCCAAAAGAAGAAACAACGCAAGACATTCAGAGAAAAACTGCAGATTGCCGACAGTCTCAGACTCCAGCTCCGGCAGTCGGCTGACAGAGGACAGATGCTGCGCTGGGCTGATTCCCTCTTCATTGACAGGGTGCTCCGCAGTAATATGGGCGAGAAGAAGAAACAACGACTGCTGAGACAATACCACAAGCGCCAGGCGCGCATGCAGCGCTACGACAGGCTACTGTTCCGCGGCGACTCCCTCCTGGCTGCCAAATACAACAAGATAAAATATGACACGGCGTACATCGCCCGTCCTGATGCACGGTGGACGGTGAAGCTTACAGGTGTGTTGTCGGGTGCCGACATGCAGACCGTGACGAAGACGGATGTCCTGGAGCGCCGTACGCATGTGATGGCAGACTGCCGGGGCACGTTCAGCGTGGCGGCGGCATATCGGGGACTGGGGCTCAGCCTCTCTGTGAATCCTGCCAAACTCGCCGGAAAGAACAAGGACTATGAGTTCAACCTCAATTCATACAGCAACCGCTATGGCTTCGATGTGGTGTATCTGTCGTCGAAGACCTTTCATGGCCACCGCTATGTTGATGGCAAGCGAGTGGACGTGGGTAGGGGGCAGGTGTCGCAGAATGCCCTGAACCTCAATTTCTATTACGCCTTCAACAGTCGCCGCTTCTCATTCCCTGCCGCCTTCAGCCAGAGCTATGTGCAGAAGCGCAGCGCCGGCAGCTGGATGATAGGGGCGAGCTTCGACGGGTCGAAGACGGAGATGAAAGATATGACCATCCGTCTCAACGAGTTTGCCGTTGGTGGAGGATATGCCTACAACCTCGTTGTACACCGCCATTGGCTCTTCCATCTCTCCGCCCTGCCCACCGTCACCATATATTCCCATGACTACACCAAGACCCGGATTTCAGCCACCGGCGAGGAATCTGCCGCTGCTGCTGATGCCGCCATCAGCGATGGCGCTACAACCACCTCTGCCGTCTTTACCTCTCCGGACGTCTCTGCCGATGAATCCACAGATTCCTCTGCCGACTCATACATTTATCGTAACAGTATGGAGTATCATTTCCCTTCAGTCATCATCACTGGCCGTGCTGCCGTGGTATATTCCTGGCGCAACAAGTTTGCCGGAGCCACAGCGATATACAACTATTCCGTTGCCGGCGACGATGCCCACCTGCAGCTCCACAGAAATAAATGGCGGGTGAGAATGTTCTTCGGCTTCAGATTCTGATGGAGAAGTTTGTAATCAACAACAGATGACAATAGAAAACTATCCTTTAACAAAGATATACATCTGTGTTGTCTTTCAGGAATGCAGACTCCACCTTGCCAAAATTCTTTTTGTCCTTCTTTTTTATTTCAACCTCTCTGCCGACCATAGCGAATATGTCGACTATAGGCTGAAAATATTGCGTAAATTCAAAATTATCGTTAGGAGCAAGAAGAGAAAAATCCAAATTCTCTGAGAAACGCTGCAATCCATGGAATATGCGCAGACAAGTTCCACCGTAGAAAGCAGCTTCGTTGAAAAAACCACCATTATAAAGACCAGCAAGAACAATCTGCTGGTTGACCTCAAAAATAGCATTCCGCTTTTGCTGTCCGGTCGTTATGTCATAGCCCGAAAGCATTTGATTAAAAACAAAAAAAACAGCTACGGAATCCGTAACTGCTTTATGTTGCAAGTGGGCCATCTAGGGCTTGAACCTAGGACCTCCAGATTATGAGTCTGTTGCTCTAACCAACTGAGCTAAAAGCCCGGCTTGACACTTAAGTGGTCAAGTTTGCGACTGCAAAGGTAAGAAGTTTTTGTCTAAATTCCAAATTTTATCGCAAAAAAAGATATTCGCAGGCTTCTTGTCCTGTCTTTTTTTGCAAAATATACATAAAAAGCGGTGGGCGGATTGGTGGTGGAGTCACTAATCATTGTCTTTTTATTACCTTTGCATTGCCTAAGCATCGGATAAGCTGCGTTTCGGCATTATTGACATAAACATTATGAAAGAAACATTAGATACAGACGCTGTCGCCGTTGGCGGCCTCTCTGCCAGCCAGGTGGAGCAGAGCCGCAGAGAACATGGCGAGAACGTGCTCACGCCGCCAAAACCGGTGAGTATGTGGAAACTGTATATGGAGAAATACCAGGACCCTATAATCCGGATTCTCCTCGTGGCAGCGGTGATATCCCTCGTGTTGGCATTCGTGGAGGGTGATTTTGTAGAGACGATAGGCATATTCATTGCCATCTTCCTTGCCACAACCATTGGCTTCATCTTCGAGCGAGATGCGGCGAAGAAATTCAATGTGCTCACCGCCCTCAGCGAGGAGCAGCCCGTGAAGGTGTGCCGAGAGGGCAGGGTGGTGGAAGTGGCACGTCGCGACATTGTTGTCGGCGACATCGTATTGGTGGAAGTAGGCGATGAGATACCTGCCGACGGACTCCTCGTCAGATCGTCGAGTCTGCAGGTGGACGAGTCGTCGCTGACGGGAGAACCGATAATCACCAAGAGCGTAGCCGGTTCCGAATCGTCAACCGCAGATGATGCCACTTATCCCTGCAACATGTTGCTCCGCAGCACTATGGTGATGAACGGCAGCGCCACATACAGAGTCACTGCCGTGGGCGACGCCACGGAGATAGGCAAGGTGGCACGCAGCAGTACCGAACTGACATCGGTAAAGACACCCCTCAACGTGCAGCTCGACAAGCTGGCAAAGCTCGTCAGCAAATTCGGCATCGGCATCTCCGTTGCAGCCTTCCTGATATTCCTCGTCCATGATGTCGTTACCGACAGCGTGTGGCGAGGCGACGACTATTTCCGCATGGCAGAGATAGTGCTCCGCTATTTCATGATGGCGGTGACACTGATAGTGATGGCAGTTCCCGAAGGGCTCCCTATGGCAGTCACCCTTGCCCTCGCCCTCAATATGCGCAGGATGCTCAAGAGCAACAACCTCGTGAGAAAGCTGCATGCCTGTGAGACGATGGGAGCCGTCACCGTGATATGTACCGACAAGACCGGTACGCTCACCGAGAACCGCATGCAGGTTGCCGATATCCGGAAACTGTATGGCGGCGATGATCTCCTCGCCAAGGCATTCGCCCTGAACACCACGGCACATCTCGATACGGAGGCTGGCACCAAGGGAATCGGCAATCCCACAGAAGTGGCGCTCCTCTTGTGGCTCGACAGAGAGGGAGAGGACTACCGTAAGCTTCGCCATGCCGAGGATATCATATACCAGTTGCCATTCTCCACCGAACGCAAGTATATGGCCACTGCAGCACGCCTCGGCAACCATAAATACCTCTTCGTAAAGGGAGCGCCGGAGATAGTTCTCGCCGCTTGCCGGATTGCCGGAGAGGAAGCGGATGAGATATCCGGCAGGCTCACCTCGTGGCAGACCAAGGCAATGCGCACCCTTGCCTTTGCTTATAGAGAGCTGCCGGATGATGCCACGCCAGCCGATGCGGAGCGTGCCGCCATGCATATAGGGCAGTTGCAGGCACAGGCCATTGTGGGCATTTCCAATCCGATTCGCAGCGATGTGCCTGGTGCTGTGGCAGAATGCCAAAGAGCCGGAATAGAAGTTAAGATTGTGACTGGCGACACCGCCGCTACTGCCCGTGAGATAGGCCGCCAGATAGGAATAATAAACGAGGAGTCGGCCGCCGACGCCGTAATAACCGGTCCCGACTTCGCCGCCCTCTCTGATGATGAGGCCTATGACTGCGTTGTCGGTCTCAAGGTGATGTGTCGTGCCCGTCCTGCCGACAAGCAGCGCCTTGTGGCTATGCTTCAGAACCACGGTCAGGTGGTCGCCGTTACCGGAGACGGAACGAACGATGCCCCTGCCCTCAACCATGCCCATGTGGGACTCTCACTCGGTTCTGGAACCAGTGTAGCCAAGGGTGCCAGCGACATGACGCTGCTCGACGATTCCTTCGGAAGCATCGTCAATGCCGTGATGTGGGGACGGTCGCTGTATAAGAACCTGCAGCGTTTCCTCTTCTTCCAGCTCACGGTCAATGTGGCAGCCCTGCTGCTTGTTCTCGGTGGAGCGGTGATAGGCACCGAACTGCCGCTTACGGTGACTCAGATTCTATGGGTCAACCTCATCATGGACACCTTCGCTGCCATGGCACTCGCCTCACTGCCGCCAACAAAGGATGTGATGGACGACAAACCGCGGCAGCAGTCCGATTTCATCATAAATCACTCTATGGTGAGAGGAATAGTGGGAACCGGCGTGGCGATGTTTGCCGTGATGTTCATATATCTCATCCATTGCTTCAACACCGGAGGTGGAATGCAGACACACGAACTGTCGGTGTTCTTCACCGCCTTCGTCATGCTGCAGTTCTGGAACCTCTTCAATGCCAAGGCGCTCGGCACCGACCATTCCGCCTTCCGCGGACTGTGTCATGACAAGGTGCTCACAGGTATACTCGTTGTGGTGTTCGTGGGACAGTGGGTGATAGTGACCTTCGGCGGAAAGATGTTCCGCACGGTGCCTCTCTCGCTTCTCGACTGGGTGTATGTGGTGGCAGCCACATCCCTTGTGCTGTGGGCAGGAGAGATATGGCGCCTTGTGGCGAGATTGATAACCAAAAACGGTCATTAGGCCGTTTAATGTGGTATTCTTAATGACCGATTTGGATAAAGAAATAAACAATCAGTGATGAAAAACGATATACTCAACGGAATAAAGAATATAGTCTTCGACTTCGGTTGCGTCTTGGTAGACCTCGACAGGCATAAGTGCATCGAGGCCCTCAACGCTATCGGTGCCCACAAGATTTCCTGCTATGTGGATGAATGCAAGCAGGCAGACATGTTTCTCGATCTGGAACTGGGAAAGATCAGTGTGGAGGAGTTCTGCGATGAGATTCGCCGCCGTGCTCCAGGCTGTGAAGCCAGCAATGAGGAGATACGCTATGCCTGGGGCGAACTGCTGCAGCAAATCCCGGTGAGGCGCATGAGGGCAGTGGAACGTCTGCACAAGACCCACAAAGTGTATATGCTCAGCAACAGTAACTCCGTGCATTGGGACAAGGCGGTGGAGCATTTCTTCCCGCTCTCAGGCCATGGTCCGGAGTATTATTTCGACAAGACATTCATCTCGTATAATATGGGAATGGTGAAACCTGACCCGCGGATTTTCGAGACGTTGCTCCAGGAGACAGGAGCCGTGGCAGAGGAGACGCTCTTCGTTGACGACTCCCTTGCCAACTGCAAGGCGGCAGAAGCCTTCGGCATCCGCACGCTGCATGTCACACATGGCGACGAGTGGCTCGATATCCTGTCGCCAGACGATGAAAACTCTGTTGGCAGCGAGTCCGTCACCAATCATTGTCACGGTGCAGGCTCTGTTGCCACCATCGGTTTTTTCGACGGTGTACATCGTGGCCACCGCTATCTTATAGACCAGGTGAAGGAAGTAGCAGAGCGACACGGACTGCAGTCTGTTGTAGTGACCTTCGACAAGCATCCTCGTGAGGTGTTGCATAGCGACTATATGCCGCAGATGCTCAGTACGCTCGACGAGAAAATGGCGAGAATCCGTGCCACAGGCGTTGACCGCTGCGAGGTGTTGCCTTTCAACGAAGAAACGGCGTCGCTCTCGGCTTTCGACTTCATGCGCATGGTGTTGAAAGACCGTCTCGGTGTGGAGTATCTTGTGATAGGCTACGACAACCGCTTCGGTCATAACCGTTCTGAAGGTTTCGACGACTATGTGGCATTCGGCAAGCAGATCGGCATTGAGGTGATACGCGCCAAGGCTCTCGTCCTCAACGAAGTCAACGTGAGTTCTTCCGTCATCCGCACCTTCCTCTCCGGGGGCGAGGTAGATCTTGCCGCCAAATGCCTTGGCTATCGCTATGCGTTGCGAGGCAAGGTCGTTGGAGGAGTGAAAGAGGGCAGACGGATGGGTTTCCCCACGGCAAACATCGACCCTTCGTCCGTCCGCACCATGATTCCCGCACCGGGAGTATATGCCATGACAGCCAATGTGGGCGACGGCAAGGAAAGGCCGGCAATGATGAACATCGGCTGCCGTCCTACTTTCGATGGTGAGACCACCACTCTGGAAGTGCACATCATCGGTTATGAGGGCGATCTCTACGGCAGCGAAATCAGCGTAAGCTTCGTGAAGCGGCTCCGTTCTGAGCGCAAGTTCGCTTCTGAGCAGGAGCTGATGCGCCAGTTGCAATCCGACCGCCAGCAGGTGCTCGACCTCTTGGGATGATGGATACCCACCCAACGGTCATTATTGACTACTGGTTTGTATTAGAAAAAAGAAAAACAAATGATTTCCCGATATGAAAGAAGCAAAGAATAAAGACGTGTTCACCTATCTCCTTTGGAGTGTAATCATCCAGGTGGTAGCAGGATTCATGATACCCCCACTGTATCGTCTCATCGCCGGCCCGGCAGCCGACAAGGCCACCGAACTGGTGCTCACTTCGGCGGTATACAGTATAGTGCTCTTCGTGATGTTCTATAGATTGAAGTGGTGTCCGCTGTCGCCCGATTATGTGCGAGGCAAACATTGGGACGTGTTGTTCTGGACAGTGGTTTTCACTCTGGGCTCCATCATTCCCATGGCGTTTCTCGAAGAGGCGATGCCAGAGCTGCCGAATCTTGTTGAAGATGAGTTGACGCTGCTTGTAGGCAGCAATTTCGGCTATGTAACGATATGCCTCTTCGCTCCGCTTGTGGAGGAGATGATATTCCGCGGGGCGATATTGCGCACGCTGCTCTCCGTGATGAAGGGCAAGACATGGTTGCCGATAGTCATTTCGGCCTTTCTCTTCGCCCTCATCCATATGAACCCCGCCCAGATGCCATACGCTTTCGTTGTCGGCATCTTCCTCGGTTGGATATACAGTCGTACGGGTAGCATCGTGCCGGGAGTGCTATGCCATTGGGTTAACAATACGGTGGCATATCTCATGATCCGCCTTATGTCACATCAAATGGCAGATGTGCGGATGACGGATCTGTTCGGCGGCGACCACCGCCGGATGGGACTTGCCATCATATTCTCCTTTTTCATCCTCCTGCCGGCGCTCTATCAGTTGGTGACGCGTACGGCAAGACGGGGCTGACCCGATTGCAGAACCGTCAGAACAGCGACGGTTCTGCAGGATTTCCGAATGTCAGGTTTCTGCCGAAATGCTGGAAGGCGAGTTCTGTCACCACTCTGCCTCGTGGTGTGCGTTTTATGAATCCCTCCATGATGAGATACGGTTCATAAACCTCCTCCACTGTGCCGGCATCCTCGCCGATAGCTGTTGCGATGGTGGTGATGCCCACCGGTCCGCCTCTGAACTTGTCGATGATGGTGAGCAATATCTTGTTGTCTATCTCGTCGAGACCATATTGGTCGATGTTCAGCGCCGTCAGTGCCACGTGGGATATCTTGGTGTCTATCTTTCCCGTTCCCCTCACCTGGGCAAAGTCTCTCACCCTTCTTAGCAGTGCGTTGGCGATACGTGGCGTGCCACGCGAGCGTCGCGCTATCTCCATCGCCGCATCGTCGTCGATGGGCACCTTCAGGATGTTTGCCGAACGTTTCAGGATGCGCATCAGCGTCTTGGGGTCATAATATTCCAGATGCAGGTTTATTCCGAATCGCGCTCTCAGCGGTGCCGTGAGCAATCCGCTGCGTGTCGTGGCTCCCACGAGCGTGAACGGGTTGAGGTCTATCTGTATCGACCTTGCCGACGGTCCCTTGTCTATCATTATGTCTATGCGATAGTCCTCCATGGCGGAATACAGGTATTCCTCCACGACAGGCGACAGACGGTGTATCTCGTCGATGAAAAGCACGTCGTTGGGCTCCAACGATGTCAGTATGCCGGCTAGGTCGCCAGGTTTGTCGAGCACCGGGCCGCTCGTTATTTTGAAACCCACTCCCAGTTCGTTGGCAATGATGTTGCTGAGTGTCGTCTTTCCCAGTCCTGGCGGTCCGTGCAGCAGCGTGTGGTCGAGCGGTTCGCCGCGGTATTTCGCCGCCTCTACGAACACCTCCAGGTTTTCCACCACCTTTTGTTGTCCGCTGAAGTCACCGAAGCGTAGCGGTCTCAGAGCGTTTTCGTATTCTTTTTCCGCCGACGACAATGTCTCTTGTCTTATATCGAAATCGTTGTCCATATCCTTGTCTTTAGTTTCTCTGCCGTAATGTGCGGCATCCATATTCGTGCAAAAATATTAAAAAATAGGCTATTCCCCAAGACTTGCGCTCATTTTGTTTTTTTGTATCCCCAATTGGTCATTAGTGTTTTCTTGTATTTTATGCTTAAAAACGTGGTCTTTTCTTGATTATTCATTGGAAAAAGTATAATCATTGGCAAATATTCGTCAGGAAAAGTGCGTATTTTTAATGATAATTCGTCAGAAAAATGTGTCCGCCCCCCAAAATGGTGCCGATGTTCAAACTATATGAAAACAAAAAAGGAACCACTCGTAAGTGATTCCTCTTTGCGCTTCAAGATGGGCTTGAACCAACGACCCCCTGATTAACAGTCAGGTGCT
>ENA-UOJH01001125-UOJH01001125.1-human-gut-metagenome-genome-assembly--contig:-C148-NODE-1125-length-20885-cov-7.943639_pt1 | contig 20885 bp, 20 predicted proteins | sample MGYA00242345_ERZ723892 | MGnify/ENA metagenome assembly ERZ723892 | reverse complement strand
GTTTCTCGTTTGTATAATAAAGCTCGGGATATAGCCAATAGTTGTTTTTCTACTTTTTATAAAAGTATAAGGAATAATGAATAGATATAAAGTTAAACACATATTAACAAACTCATTCTATCCATTATATATGTTTATTTACTTTTTCCTAATGTTTGGAATAAGTATAACATCTTATGTTTGTTTTCCTATTGTTATTTGTATTGTTGCCATAGTATTTAAATTATTTATAAAAACATGGCATAAGCAATCCTTTAATATAGGAAAGAGAATGTTTGTTATATGGGCTATACTTAATTTAGCGTCAATAGGCATGTACATTTTTAATGGTATGCCATTAAGTTGTTATGCTTATTCATTGCAATACTATTTCTTTCCAATGTTATTTTTTTTTATAGGGAGTGATGAAACTAATATAAACGATGGATTTTATAATACATTTTTGTTCGCTAGTGCCTTTTTCTTTATTGTCGGTTTATATCTATATTTCGAGATGCCTCCTTTTTATATAGCTTTCCAAGCTGAAGCTTGGGGTAATGCTTGGTACACAGGGGCCGCAGGTTATAATGAAGATAATATCGCATCTGTGTTGCGATTTTCATCGTTTATGTCATCCTCTTATGTTGCAAGTGCATTAAGTATCTCGACTATAGCTATATCTTTAGGTTTTCTATTTAGGAAAAATAGAATTAAGCATTATTTTCTATATGCTTTATCCCTTATTTGTATTATTGGAGCAATTCTATGTCAACAGAGGATTGCAATGGCTTGTGTTGTTTTAGTATTGGTGGTGTTTTCTATTTATGGAAGAAAAAAGGGAAATAGTTTTATTTTGGGTATTTCATTATGCTGTTTATTGTTATTTATTTCGCTTATAGGACTATCTTTTGCGGATGATCGCTTGTCTGTAATATCAGAAATGATTACAAATCGACTGGATAGTATGAATTTTGATCAAGCCATGTCTGATAGATCAGGTCAATATACAAAAGCGTATAATGAAATATTCAATTATTTTGTAACAGGAAAAGGGATGGGAGCAGGTGGACATGCTGCTGTCATGAATGGAAATATTGGAGTTTGTGATGGAGAGTTTATTCATCTATTCTTTGAATTTGGAATTATAGGGTCTCTTATTTTTGTTCCTTTCATATTTATTACTTTAAAACGAGGAATAAAAAATTTCAATGAATTATGTGTTGAGACATCCATAGTAGTGTATCTATTATTGTCGGGAATCGGAGAAAATGTACTTTCTGTTTCTTATCTAATAGGTCCTATATTTTGGTTTTGTGCAGGACGTATTTGGAATAATAATTATCTATTAAGATTACACAATGAAGTATAAAATTATTGCATACTATCTTCCCCAGTACCATCCAACGAAGCGTAATAACGAATGGTGGGGAAAAGGTTTTACAGAGTGGACAAATGTAGGTAAGGCGAAAAAACTATACCCAGGTCATTATCAACCGAAGGTTCCTTCAGAACTTGGTTATTATGATTTGCGCTTGCCCGAAGTAAGGGAGGCACAAGTGGAGCTTGCTAAAGAAGCTGGCGTGACAGGCTTCTGCTATTATCATTATTGGTTTGAAGCTGGATTTGAGGAACTGGAAAGACCGTTTAAAGAAGTTGTTGAAAGTGGTAAACCTGACTTTCCATTTTGTTTATGCTGGGCTAATGAATCATGGTATTCTAAGTTTTGGAATAATGATGGAACCATAAAGAAAAAAATACTTGCTGAACAGAAATATCTTGGAAAAGAAGATAACGAGAAGCATTTCTATTCACTTCTTAATGCGTTTAAAGATAAGCGATACATAAGAATTGACGGTAAACTGCTATTCGTAATTTACCAACCTTTAGCTTTTAAGAATTTCAAGGAATTCATGGCTCAATGGAATCAGTTGGCTATAGAAAATGGCTTAGGGGGCTTCTTCTTCGTTGGACAAACATTGCATAAAGAGAAAATCAATGAAATCATAGAATATGGTTTCGATGCAGTAAACCATTGTCATAGACTTGATAATTACTATCAGTACAACAAAGCCTCAAACTTTGTGATGCGTTGTTTTAATTTTGCTCGAAAGTTTATAAAAGTACCTTTTATCATTCCATACAAGAAGGCTATAAAACACAGTGTCTTTGAAGAAGACTATCGCGAGGACGTGTTCCCTACAATGATGCCAAATTGGGACCACACTCCAAGAAGTGGACGTGGCGGCACAGTTCTGCATAATGCAACGCCTGAGTTGTTTGAAGAACACGCCAAAAAGGTGCTTGCAACAACCAAGGACAAGAATGAAGACAAGCGTATTGTGTTCTTGAAATCTTGGAATGAATGGGGTGAGGGTAATTACATGGAGCCAGATTTGAAGTTTGGTAGAGGATTTATTAACGCATTAAAAAAGGCAATAAACAATGAGTAGAATAGCAATAGTAGCAAATGAGACAAATCCGGCTATATGTAGTTCGATGATGATGCATGTGGATATGATGGCTGACTGTGGTCATGATATTGTTATGTTTCTTCAGAACAAAATTGACAGAAATCTTTTTAGAGATTACAATTATAAGATAGAGAACTTTGAACGACCTTCGGAACTCTCGGATTTGTTCTCTAAATATAAAATTGAAAAAGTGTGGAGCAGCACAAATGTGATGTACATTTTGAAACTTGTACGTATAACAAAACTCCCTATTTATTTTTGGAAGCAGGGGGATGCTGCTGCGGAGAGTTTTATGACGCATCATAGTTATTTGCGCAAATGGGCTTTACAGATGATTGATGCTTATATACTTCGCAAAGTAGCGGGAGTAATCTATGTGTCTGATGCTATGAAGGAATACTATGAAAACAAATATGGGGTGAGAACTAAATCGATTGTCGTGCCATGTTTGTCTGAATTTGTGAATTCTAAAATAGAGAATGTCGAACGTATTCCTAATTCTTTTGTATATATTGGTGGCTTGTCTGTATGGCAGTGTTTTGATGAAATCCTGAAGTTATACGCCAAGATCAGAACCGATAAGTCTGTATTTCATATTATAACCTTGAATACAGAGGTTGCAAGAAAAAAGGTTATAGAAATTATTGGTGATGAAAAGAATATAGAGATATATGGTATTACCGATAGAACTCAGATACCTGCCACGCTCAATAAGTTTGAATACGGTTTCCTTATCAGAAAAAATGATGTGGTCAACCAAGTGGCAGCTCCTATTAAATTCTTAGAGTATCTGTCATGTGGGGTGAATGTGATTATGACTAACGCTGTGCCTTCATATGCAAAGTTGGTTGAAGAAAACAATGTTGGTACGGTGGTGAACATAAATTCAGAAAACGTCACTATCAATCCATATAATCCAAATGCCAAAGAAGTATATAAACGATACTTCAATAGAGAAACGTGTGTGGATAAATATGGGGATTTATTATAAAACACCTTCACATTCCGTGGTGTTTGGCAATCCATGCATAATAAAGCATAGAGATTGGGCGACAGAGGGGGATGTGAATAACATCGTAGAATAAATCACTTAGATAAATATGAATTTAAAGAAATTTATATGCTTAGTGGCTTATTATTCCTTTGCTAAGCATTTGCCTGCATCAACAAGCTCGTTGACGCATTGGGCGAGGAATAATCGCCGCACGAATTGCCACCCAATATTTGATTCTTGCGGTGACAATGTGCAGGTGGAAAAAGGTGCTAATATTTCAACTGGGGGGGGGCATTTTTGTTGATTCAGGAAGTGGACTTGGCGTAAATTGCCGAGTGCACGGTCCATTGCATATCGGTAAAAATGTGATGATGGGGCCTGATGTGACCATTCTCACACATACACATAATATCGACCGCACAGATATTCCAATGGGGCAGCAGGGAATGCGAATATCTGAAGTTGTCATTGGAAATGATGTTTGGATAGGAATGCGAGTTATCATAATGCCTGGTGTAAAAGTAGGCGATGGTTCCGTAATTGGTGCAGGAGCTGTTGTGACAAAAGATGTACCTGATTTTGCGATCGTTGGAGGCGTGCCAGCAAAGATAATACGATACAGAAATAGTAATGAAAAAGATAAGAGAATTTAAAATGGTGCAGTCGTAGGTGATGTGCGAAAGATTGAGTATTAACGTTTATTGGAAACTTATTAGATAATGAGTAAGGTCTTAGTGTTAGGTTATTTTGGGTATCTGACAAATCAATTAGATGGTCAAACGGTGAAGACGAGAGATGTATATCGTCTTGTAAAGGAGCAGTTGGGCGAATGTAAGGTGGATTATTTTGATACGCAAGAATTCCAAAACAATAAAATGAAGATATTTACGATGTTTTGGAAAATCATGCGTTGTAAGACCTTGTTTTATCTTCCAGCACACAATAATCTGAAAGTTCTCTTTCCTATGATTTATTGTATGTCAGTGATTTTTCGTGTAAAAATTCACTATTTTGTGGTGGGTGGATGGTTGCGTGAGTTTTTGACACATCTTCCTGTACATCGTTATATGCTTAGACGTATATCGGGAATCCATGCCGAGACAAAAAGATTGAGAGATGAACTTGGAGAGCATTATCACTTTACAAATGTAGATACATTTCCAAATTTTAGATTCTTTGACTTTAATCCTCTGCAAACGGATTCAAACAAACTTCGAATTGTGTTTATTGCTCGTGTCATGAAGCAAAAGGGAATAGATTGGATATTTGCGTTGGCTGATTATATCGTTGAAAATGGCTTGCAAGAAAAATTTTCTATCACATTTTTTGGTCCAGAAGTCGATGAGGATAAAGAGTATTTTGAAAGTAATGTGGAGAAATATGAATTCATTGAATATCGTGGAGCGTTACAACCTTCAGAAATATACACAAACCTCAGTAAATACGATGTGATGTTGTTGCCAACACATTTTTATACGGAAGGACTTCCAGGTTCAGTAGTAGATGCATATATTTCAGGTATTCCAGTAATTGTTACTGAATGGAAACATTCTCATGAATTTGTTGACAATGGTAAAAGTGGTTACATTGTTCCTTTTGACAACGGACTGAAGGAGATGGTGGATAAGGTGATAATGTTAGAAAAAGACAGGGGACTCCTACATCAATTGAAGGCAAATGCTCTTGTTAAGCGTATGGATTTTGCCCCACCTAAGTTGGATGACCGGATGTGGAATTGAAAGGCAGAAAAACGTTTATTTCTGTTGATTATAAGTAAAGCAAGTTTAAACTGACAGATAAATAAGATAAAGTAATATAACCTCCGCTTTTGCGTGTGGATGCTTGTTGAAATTTTATAATAATGTATAATCAATCATTTTCCCCAACAGAACTATATGCCTGTACCACGCAAGCTGAGCGAAGAAATTATGGCTTAAAAAAAGATGATTTCATTAAGGCTATTGAAAAAGAATTAGGAAAATCGTTGATTGATGGTACATATCTGTTTGAAATCAAACAGTCAGAGGGTTTGTTTCTTAACGGAAGAAAGAAGCAAGATTTTGGTTATATTTGCCAAAATCTGATTCTAAGAAAAATCCAAAAAAACATTAAAACAATATACTCTGTTCGTCAAACAGACAGAAACACTATTGTTAAGCAGATGAAGACCTTGCTAAGTGAGAATTTGGAAATGTGGGTTGTTAGATTAGATGTGAGGCATTTCTATGAAAGCATTAATCGTACTTCTATACTTAATAAGTTGGTGGAAGACGCAAGGTTGTCGTATTCAACGTTGGTTTTACTACAAGCGCTATTCAATAATCCAGTTGTCGCTTTAAGTACTGGCGTGCCAAGAGGATTAGGCATAAGCGCTGTGTTGTCGGAGTTATATATGAAGTACTTTGATTTGAGCGTCAGACGAGTGAAGGGCGTGTACTATTATGCAAGATATGTGGATGACGTGATTGCATTTTGCAGTAGCTTGAATAGTAGTAATTTGACAAAGGAGACGGCACAGTCAGAGCTTTTGAATCTTGGGTTAGTTCTTAATGAAGAGAAATCGTATATATGGGAACCTAATAACAATCTTAATTATCTCGTTTATCTTGGATATGCTTTTATAAAGAGGGAAAATCTGTTGGAAGTTTCAATTTCAGAGAAGAAGATAAAGAATATAAAGACAAGGTTAACGAAATCTTTTATACGCTTTGTAAGAGATCGGAAATTCGGTCATCTTAAAATGAGAATTAAATTTCTCACAGGAAATATTTCTTTGTACAGAGCTGACACTTTGCTTCCAATTAAGGCTGGTATATATTTTAATTATAAATTGGCAACAAATGTGAGTGACCTTGACAATCTGGATAGCTATTACCAGCGTCTATTGCATTGTCGGAAGGGAAAATTGGGAAGCAGATTAACGTTGTCCAAAAATGAATTGAAGGATTTGGAGAAATACTCCTTTCGCTTTGGTTACGAGCATCATGTTAACCATTATTTTTCCAATAAGCAGATGGAAACAATTACTAAATGCTGGCTATGAAATCAGATGTAAACTTGAACAACAAATATAGAGTGCTATTAACAGAGGTTCTGCCATATGAGCTACCCATAGTGTTGAACAACGAGGCGTTTTATGAAAACATGAAAGATGATTCGCTACGTTCTCTATTTTTCGGAATTTTCAACGAATCAGCTAAACCTGGAAAGTGGACAATACCTTTTGATTACAAAATCAGAAGAATTGGGGGTGAACGAAGTAGGAAATTGAGTTTGATGCATCCGATTACACAGTTAGATTGCGTGGACCATTATGAGCGATATGATGATTATATGATTAATTTGTGTACATGTAGCCCATATTCAATTAGGCATATTTTCAAGAAGGCCAAATGCATATTTCCTACCGAGGAGGTTGATGAGGCAACTTTGATAGAGGATGAGTTGGAACGACCTATTGAAGTAGAAGATGAAACTTTTGATGTTCGTTATCGTTCGTATTTTAAATATAAAAAGTATGACTTGATTTACAAGTATTTTGAAAGTGGCGATAATTTACGATTAGAGCAAAAATATCCTTATATGTTAATTATTGACATTTCTGGGTGTTTTTATCATATCTATACTCACACTGTGGCATGGGCGGTAAAAGGCAAGGATGTTGCTAAGAAGAATACTAATGCTGATACTTTTGAAAACGCTTTTGACCATCTAATGCAACATGCTAACTATAATGAAACGAATGGTATAATCGTCGGACCTGAAATTTCAAGAATATTTGCAGAGATTATACTTCAAGCTGTGGATTTAGCCATTCTACGACAATTGAAAGAACAATATGGATATAGTTTAGGAAGAGATTATGAAATTAGACGTTATGTGGATGATTCGTTTGTTTATGCGACTTCACAAAAAATTTTAGAGAACGTATGTTTAGCTTATCAGGAGCAGCTGGCTTATTATAAGTTGGATATAAACAAGAGTAAGCTTGAATATCGAGTCCGTCCATTCACTACTGCAATTAGTGATGCGAAACTACAGTTAAATAGAATGGTAACAGAGTTTAAAGAACGTTATCTGCAAGTAGATGAGGATGGAAATTATAAGAATGGCATCAGAAAAGAGATGGGTGTTTTTTCGTCATTTGTCAAACAGTTCCGTTCGATAACCAATCAGAATAAACAAACATATGGTGATCTAAACAAATATGTCTTGACAATTTTACTGCGCCAGATTAGAGCGGAGATAAAAGCAGAGCGTATCCCCTCGTTAGGTTTATTAACTACATATGTAGAAATTTCATATTATATTTTCTCACTGGATATGCATACTACTGCATCATATAGATTATGTTCAATTTTGGAATGCCTTGTGAGGTGGGCGGAAAGAAACAATGATAAAACCATAGGGAGTGAACTTGGGAATAGAATTCGGCGCGAAGCGAAACGTGTACTTGATATCTACAAGACTGAAAAATGTGAATGCAACACTAATATGGAAGCACTTAATTTGCTTATAGCATTGAATAGATTGATAAACTATAAACCGACAATGGGGCAAATAGAAGCACTGTTTGGAATAAATTGTGATAAAGAAGAAAGTTATGGTACGCTTAATTATTTTCAAATATGTACGTTATTATATATAATTGAAAAAGATGAACCGTATCAAGCTGTAAGAAAACATATTGAAGATGAGGCCGTTAAAAGAATTTCGTGTCCTCAAGATTTAAAGAAATCTGAAAATGCTTATTTATTCTTTGATATGATGACTTGTCCATACGTGGATAAATGTGTAGGAATGAAGATGGTAAAAAAAGCTTGTAATATTGGCGAAAATAAAGCATATGAAAAGCGAAAAAAATTGGGAAAGCCATTACGCTGGTTTTTTGATTGGGATAAGGGACATGCTTTGGAGTATTTCTTGAGCAAAAAAGAATATCATTCGCCATACGAGTCGTGACATTATGAGAGCTAATTCATTCCCGAAGAGACAGTCCTAAGCGAATTCTAAGTAAAATAGATGAAACGGTGGTATATACGGATGAAAGTAGCAACGAAAGAATATACTGCATCTCAATGGATGCTGAGCTTTATTCAATGCTATGGCAGTTGCTGATTCATCCGAGGAGATTGTTCTCCACACACTAATGACCCCCAGAGGTTTGTTTTAGCTCTCTTTTCTATTTAACCCCAATCGGCCATTAGGCCGTGTAAGGATTTTATATTACTTCATGCGGTCTTTCGGCTTTTTAAGATGCCTTTCGCTTGTTTTTAATTCGTAAGAGCTCACTATCACTTATTAAAAGACAAGCAAAATTCATTCTTCTAAAATTCTGAAATATCACAAGCACTGACTGATTTGGACGTATTACTGTTGGTTATAAGCAAAGCAAGTTAAAATTGACAGATAAATAAGATAAAGTAATATAACCTCCGCCTCCGCATGTGGATGCCGAACGCATTTTGCCGCAATTCAATTAGGCGGAACAAGATAAAATGCTGATAATGCATATATACTTGATAAAGAGAAAATATTTTTTTTTAAAGCAAAAGTTTGTATTTTTGTAAATAAAAAAAAGAAAAGATATGAGGATAAAGAGCTTGACCCTAAAAAATATGAGAATGTTTGGAGATGAGTCACAAACAGTTGTTTTTGACCCAAACAAGAATGTGACTATTCTATTAGGCAATAATGGATGTGGGAAAAGCACAATACTTGATGCAGCATCCATATTGCTTAGTACGTTTGTAGGAACATTTCCAGGGAATACATCTCAAAATTTCAAAGACAAGGATGTACATATACAGAGAAACAATAAGGTCGCCTCTTATTTGCACGTCTCTATGGAATTAATGCAGAACAATGACAATGTGTACACAGTATCTAGATCAAGAAAAGGATGGGACAAGGGACCTTTGCCAGAAGTGAAGGAGATAAAATCGTATGCAGAAAGTCTTAAAGAACAAATCTTGAAGAATGAAGAAAAAGTGAATATTCCTATATTGGCTTATTACGGAACAGGACGAGGTCAAATAAAAGCTCCAGAACGCAAACGTGGATTTCAAAAGGTTTTTGCCCAATGGGATTGTTACAACAACTCGTTGGATGCTTCTACTGATTTCAAACGCTTTTTTGCCTGGTATGATATGATGGAAGATGAGGAAAGAAGAGAGCGTGAGCATCGTCGAGACTTTTCTTATCACTCTACTGTGTTAACCTCAGTGCGTCGCGCAATAGAAGCTTTTGTAGGACCTCACTATACAAATCCTCATATAGCTATTCATCCTTTACGTTTTGTTCTTGAAGAAGAGGGAAAATATATAAAACGAGAGTTGCGATTAGAGCAGTTCAGTGATGGATACAAGATAATCATTGCAATGGTGGCTGATATCGCATCGCGTATGGCTGAAGGCAATCCAGGAATGGATAATCCATTGGATGGTTCTGGCATCATTCTTATTGACGAGATAGATTTGCACCTTCATCCTAAATGGCAGCGTGTTATTTTAGATAAATTGAATAAAGTTTTTCCGAATGTACAGTTTATTGTTACAACACATAGTCCAATAGTGTTGCTGGGTGCTGTTGATTTTGCTCAAATCATAACGCTTGAAGAAGGCATCGTGAATGTCAGGCACTCTGACTATAGCCACTATGATGTAGGACAAATTTTGTTGAGTGATTTGTTCGGATTACAAAATTTGCAGTCTCCATCCTATGATGTAGAAATTGAAGAACAAAAAAAATTGTTGGAGAGGTATGACAATCTTAGTGAAGCAGAAAAGAAAAGATTGGATGAACTTGATGCTAAACTTAGGGTATTATCAAGCTCTTCGACTTTGGAGGATATGAAACTGCGTGAATATATTTATAAAGTTGCAGACCAACTAAAAATTGAGACAAGATGAACAAGATAAACAAAACAGTGTGTGTTCCGTCATCTCTCTTGACAATGGGCAAGAAGAAAACAGAAGAAATATGTAGGCTTGTAGATGCGGGAGAGTTGAATTTATCTTTTAAAAAGGAGGTTTATGCTGCTGAAGATGTAAAAAAACAGTTGAAGGAAGACCAACATAAAAAGTGTGCTTATTGTGAAAGATTCTTGAATGGAGATTATGGATCTGTGGAACATTTTAGACCAAAGGGAGGATATGTTGGAGGTGAAAATAAAGTATTGCATAAGCCAGGCTATTACTGGTTGACTTATTGTTGGGAAAATTTGCTTTTTAGTTGTAGTGAGTGTAATACGAGCTATAAACGCAACCTTTTTCCATTAGTTGATGAAACAAAAAGAAATATATCAGCAAGAGATATCACACAGGAAACTCCTATATTGATTAATCCTGCAACAGAGGATGTAGGGTGTTACTTTGAGTTCGCTCGCTATTATTTGGTTGCAAAGAAAAGAGATGATGACATTCGGTCAAAAGGAACAATTACATTGTTGAAGCTAAATGAGAGATCAGATCTGGTACAACGTAGAAGACAATGTTGGGAAAAATATGAGGAGATTTGTAATATAAGGGAAATTGCCAATGCTGATAAAGAAATGGAAATAGTGGCTATTTGTGATTCTGAAATAGAAAAAATCACAGGAGAAGATGCCGAGTTCACAGGAATGTTTAAGTATCAGTTTAGAAAGATATAGTTTTTTATTTCCATCTGAGTGGAGGCTGAGCGCAGAGCGATACTTCGGAGGGGGAACTTATAATAGATTTCGCTATTATTGTAGTGCGCAGTATGGGTTTAAATGCTTATATGGGGTGATATAGTGTAATTCTTACATATTCAGCAAGATTTTTTATTATGCAAGACTACGGAATGGTGTCGATTATAACGCCTACTTGGGCGTGTGCAGACGGTTTATAAGCTTGTTTATATATCTGTTTACAAACATTAATTTTGAGATCGCAAAACAAAATCATAGTTAATAATTGTATATATCTTTGTTTTCTTGAAATAAAATCATTATACCTTGAGATTTAAAAGCTATCTTTGTATAGATAAAATGTTTACAAAAACAACCACATATTATGAAGCCATACAATATAAATACTGTTGCAGACTATATTATTTTACGACTTACATCAGATGAGGAGAATACACTCATAAATCTGAAGTTACAGAAGTTGTTGTATTATCTACAGGCTTGGTCGTTAGGTATAAATAACGAACGATTCCTGAATTGTAAGTTTGAAGCATGGGTTCATGGACCAGTCAGCAGAGAACTGTATAATAGATTTAAAGCAAGTAAAACTCTCTATTCGTTTATATCAAAAGAAGATGTTGACAAAAATGAAACATCGTATATGCATATAGACGAAGAGGATAGAAGCTTTATCAATTATATCCTTGACAATTATGCTGGTTTTTCTGGAACTGAATTGGAAGCTATGACTCATAAGGAACAGCCATGGATAGAAGCAAGACATGGTATTGGTCCTATGGAAAGCTGCAACGAGGTTATATCAGAGGATACTATGAGAGATTTCTATGGCAAAAAATGGAACGAGATTAACAGCTAAGTTGAGTAAATCTCTGGTTGATAAAGAACCAAGGTCGGCAAGGTCTTTAATTCCTAAAGAAGAGAATAACATGCCGTACTTAACCTTCTCCTTTCGATACTGTACTCAACAAGAATACTTTGGTATCAAGGGAGAAGATGCAGCATGGTTTGCTAACCTACAAGAACGTTTAAAGGATTTAAGCGGAAAAACTGGTGCTATTCTTGAAAGTAAGATTGAGAGAGATGCCTACAGGTTGCATCCGATAAATTGGAATGCACGTAATTGTCCTATTAAGAAAGAAGATTTATTCTCTGTACCTAATAATATACGCGACAATAAGGAAGAGGACTTTTTCTGGCAGTTTCAGTTGTCGAAGGGAACTGGACGTGTCGTCGGCTTTTTTAATGAAACAAATAGCATTTTTTATATTGTGCTGCTTGACCCTAAACATAATATACAGCCATCAAAAAAATTTGGATATGCTGTAGATGACACTGAAATTGCGATTACTGAGTTTGAAAGATTGGAAATGAAACTTGCAAATGCAGGTACTTCAATATCAAGATGTAAACACAATGATGATTGTCCTGTGACTGATATCTGTGAAGAATATAATAATTCTAACATGTTCTTTGTGGAACTTGACAAAGAATTGAGAGATGTATATGAAAAGATAGCTACAGAAGGAGATATTTGTCAAGAGTTTGAAAACTTTCTTATGGACAAATATTTTAAAGAATAACAATATATCCCCATCTGAGTGGCGGCATAAGCGCAGAGCGATACTGCGGTGGGGAACTTCACTTTGATTTTATTTTTATTACGACATGCTGTATGGGCTTTGATGCTCATATGGCAACATATTGTATTCTTTTATATTCAAGCAAAATTTTTATTATGCAAGACTACGGAATGGTGTCGATTATAACGCCTACTTGGGCGTGTGCTGACTTTATAGCAGAAACGATTGAGAGTGTTCAGTCGCAAACCTACGAGAATTGGGAACTGCTTATCCAGAACGACTGCTCGACCGACAACACGTTGGAGGTGGTTAAGCCATTTTTAGAGGCCGATAAGCGTATAAAATATGAATGCAATTCTCAAAATTCGGGTGCGGCCATCACTCGCAACAATGCGTTGCGCAGGGCAAAAGGGCGATGGATTGCGTTTCTTGACTCAGACAACCTTTGGCTGCCAGCGAAACTTGAGCATCAGCTTAAGTTCATGACCGATAATGGCTATCATTTCTCGTACACAGGATATGAGGAAATAGATGAGAATTCCCAAAAGACAGGTGTGAGAATTTCGGGACCTAAGCATGTGACTAAGTTGGGCATGTTCAGCTTCTGTTGGCCCGGATGTTTGACGGTGATGTATGATAGCGAGCATATTGGTTTATTGCAGATTGCTGATATCAAGAAGAATAACGACTATGCAATGTGGCTTAAGGTGATACAAAAGACTGATTGTTTTTTGTTGGATGAATGCCTTGCAAGGTATAGGCGTGGTAGAGTGGGAAGCGTGTCTACACATGGTTATTCCACGATGATACGATGGCATTATAAGCTGTGGCATGAAGCAATGGGAATGAATGCTTTTGTAAGTTTGTTTTGGACTGGAGTGAATCTTGTATGCGGGGTATATAAGAAAATGCACTATGTGAAGAATTACTCAGCAGCGATTCTTGGGAAGCATTGAAGATGCGGTTTTGGCGTATATGAGAATTAATAGGTAGTGCAGACCCTACCGTTTTATGGTTAATTATTTATTGGAAGATACAGAAAGTCCTTGTGTGTGTGCTTAAAACGTTTGTTTAGAGGGAAATTTATGCGAGGATGGATTTTAGACATTTTTAGTTGTGATAAAAAAAAGGGTATTTGATTTTATTGCGGCTCTTTTGGGGCTGCTTTTGATAGGGTGGGCGTTTCCAATAGTGGCTTTGTTGATTCGTTGGAAGATGCCGGGTGGACCTGCATTCTTCTGTCAGAAGCGTGTGGGAAAGGATGGTAAGTTGTTCACATGTCATAAGTTTCGCTCAATGACAGTAGCTCCTGCCACTTGCTCTTCTCCGAAAGGGGACGATGAAGATTCGTGGAGTTCGGTGTCGGTAGCAGGCGATAGCCGCATCACTCCACTCGGAGCTAAACTCCGTCATTATAAGATAGATGAATTGCCCGAACTGTGGGATGTGCTGATAGGCAATATGAGTTTTGTGGGGCCTCGTCCTGATGTGCCAGGCTATGCCGACAGGTTGAAGGGAGCTGACCGCGATGTGCTGAAGCTGCGCCCAGGTATAACCGGCCCTGCCACGCTGAAGTACAGGCTGGAAGATGAAATGATTTCGGAATATGTGAAAAAGAGGCAAGCAGAGGGTGATAGTCGCCCGATGCAAGAGATTGCCATAGAATACAACGATAACGTGATTTATCCCGATAAAGTGCGCTTGAATTGCTACTATTATCATCACTATTCGTTTAGGAAAGATATAGAAATGATCTTTGCGACGGTATTGGGGTTCAAGGTGAAGTTTGCAGGGGAGGAAGTGTGATTAATGAAATGATTACTCCGAAGGAATGTGTGTAGTGACATACCGGTAGGGATGGGTTTATGCCTATTGGGTATAGTTCCTGATTTGTAGCTAACGATTATGGATGAAATATATGAGCGACTGAATCCCAGGATTCCAATTGAATATGTGCTTTTTTCGTTTTTGGAACTCTCTATCGTGATAGTGTTGGGGATGCTAATGATGAAATGGGGACGGGTTAAGAAGTTTTTGTTGGGATCGTTGCTGTCGGAGTATTATTTCTTGGTTCTTTGTTCTACGGTGATTTGTAGAGGCTGCGGTAGTGAAAGACGCAAGGAATTGGTACCTTTTTGGAACTATGCGGATATTTGGAATAGGGTGGACTATCCAACTGACTTGATTGAAGTGCTGCTGAATATCGCTCTTTTCGTTCCGATAGGACTTTTGCTTGGCGGTATGGGAATGAAGCTTAAAAAAGTTTTCTTGAGTGGAGTTGTTCTTTCGTGTGTTATTGAAGGTTCTCAATTTGCATTTCGCAGGGGACTTTGTGAGACGGATGATGTGATACACAACACTCTGGGATGTATTATTGGATATTTGGTGTTTCTTTGGTTATTGAAAATCAAGAGGTATCATCGTATAAAAAAATGAGATTTTAAATTTGATATAAAAATGGAAGAAAGAAAGATGATTTATCTTTGTCTTGCTCACATGAGCGAGGCTGGACTTGAACAGAAATATGTGAAGGAGGCGTTCGACACTAACTGGGTGGTGCCGATGGGGCCTAATGTGAATGCCTTCGAGACGGATTTGGAGGCGTTTGCCAACAGTAAGAGTGATGGTACAGAGCCGCTTGACCGCAAGGTGGTTTGTCTGTCGGCTGGTACTGCTGCCGTTCACTTGGCTTTGATTGGCTGTGGCGTGAAGGCTGGTGATGAAGTATTGGTGCAGAGTTTCACATTCTGCGCTTCGAGTCATCCAATCACATATCTCGGAGCAAAGCCAGTGTTCGTAGGTTCTGAGGGTGAAACATGGAACATGGATCCAGCATTGCTTGAGAAGGCTATCATTGACCGTAAGGAGAAAACGGGAAAATATCCAAAGGCGATTGTGCCAGTGGCTCTCTATGGTATGCCTTACCGCATCGATGAGATTATGGCGATTGCCGATAAGTATGGCATTCCCGTTGTGGAAGATGCAGCAGAGGGCATGGGCTCGCGCTTCGATGGTCAGGTGCTTGGCACATTTGGCAAGTATGGCGTGCTGTCGTTCAACGGCAATAAGATGATTACCACGTCGGGTGGTGGTGCCTTGGTTTGCCGCAACGAGGAGGAAGCCAACGAGGTGATGTGGTATGCTACTCAAGCTCGTGATGCTTATCCTTACTATCAGCATACTGCTATTGGCTATAACTATCGCATGAGTAACGTGTGTGCTGGTATTGGTCGTGGTCAGATGACTGTGCTTAACGACCATATTGCTCACCACAAGCATGTGCAGAACCTCTATGAAGATCTGCTGAAAGATGTGGAGGGTGTGCATATCCACAAGCAACCAGCCGACCCTCGCTACGATGCCAATTTCTGGCTTTGTGCTGCCACACTTGATGCAGATGTGAAGATTCAAGGTCAGGAAAACGCTTATAAGGAGGTGATAAAGACTGCAGTGGGTGGTGCGGCAGGCGTGATTCACGCCGTTGACTCTGCCGTTACCGACTGCCAGCCTAACGAGAATGTGGAGGCATTGCGTGTGTTTATGCTCAATAAGAAGATTGAGTGTCGCCCTGTATGGAAACCAATGCACAAGCAACCAGTGTATGCCGATGCTCCAGCCTATACCAACGGTATTGAGGAGGAAATCTTCAAGGTGGGCTTCTGCTTGCCAGCAGGTCCGTATGTGACCGACGACGATGTGCGCTACATCGTGGACTGCATCAAGGAAGCGATTGTACGATAATAGGTGGGTGATTAGTGGTGATGTATAGTGTGGAATGCACGAATATCGGCTAATCGCCCATTTTGTCTCAAATAGGCTTTGAAAGACGGTATGTTCAATATACTGATACGGATATAAATTACAGAATATTATGGAGATAGATAAGGGATTGATTGATGGGCTGTTTGAACAGGCGAGGGAGAATGCTCGCTTGCGGCAGAACTATGATTTGCGCACATCGGCCGATGATACTTCGCAGCGTATGCTGAATGCGCTTTTGCCTGGCACGGAGGTGCCTGTTCACCGTCATCCTCACAGCAATGAGAGTGTGATATTGCTGTGTGGCAAGGTGGTGGAAGTGATATATGAGGATGTAGATGATGTGCTGTCGGGGGCGGACGGCATGGGGCAGGAACCCCTCTTGGCTTCCTTAAAGGGGGAAGATGTGGCTGCGGGACGGCGGCTGCGTGAGGTGAAACGAGTCCTGCTTGACTCGGCTGCGGGCTGCTATGGCTGTGTGGTTCCGAAGGGCGCGTGGCACACCGTGGAAGTGTTGGCACCCTCGGTCATCTACGAGGCAAAAGACGGCAAATACGGTGAAGACGGCAGCGAACCGTGGTAGTCACGCCGTTAGCTGCAATGGTTTTTCACAGGTATTTTTAAGCAGGCAAAAGGGAAGAATTTCGCCAAAAATCTACCCTTTTTTCACCTCTCCGATGGCGATTGTTAAATATAGGCTGGATTCCTTGTTTGGGATTCAGCTTTTTTTGTGCCATTTTGGGGTGAATTATCTGCGGCCGCATTTCGCTACGGTATTCGGTTTATTGTTTTGGTTTTGGTTTTGGGGTGAGGGTGTGGGTGAATTGTTGGGCTATTTTGGGGTCGGGGATTCGGATGATGTTTGCTGTGGGGGCGGTGAAGCCGAAAAAGTTGATGTTGCCGTACCACACAATTGAATTGTCGATGATGGCGCATTGTAGCGTTTGCTCTGTGTTGGTGTTCACATATATGCCAGCATTTGTCAGGGCAGCTTCGTTGTGTCCATCTTCTTTTATGTGTACGGCTATCTCTAATCCGTTGTGGAGTAGGTTGGTAAGTGCCGTAATGATTGCTGGCTTGAACTTGAATTTTACTTTTGGTACAGCTATTATCACTGAGCGTTTGGCCGTGAGCAGGTCGTCGTGGAATGGCGTTTCGTAGTTGTCGCGCTCGTATATCAGTTCTTTGGAGGCTTGCTCAGAAGTGGTGTTTTCTGAGCTTTTTCCATATCCTGCTGCCGAATATCCTTTAAGGCGTTTGCGATACATGGAGTCGCAAAGTGGCACGTGAAAATCGATGTAATCATATATATGCACTTCGCTTTTTCCGTCGTATTCACGATGTAAGCGGCCTGCGTATTGTTCAATGTTGCCTTTCCACGCTATTGGCATGGTGAGGAATAGTGTGTCAAGGCGAGGGTAGTCAAATCCTTCTCCAATATATTTTCCTGTTGCCACGATTGCTAGTGATTCCGTTTGTGGAATTGCTTGCAGTTTTTGTAAAGCAAGCCGTTTTTCTTTGTTTGAGTCTGCACCAACGAGCTGCACAACATGGTCGGCAAATGGCTGCAACATTTGTGCAAGTGTCCTCACATGGGCTGTGCGAGTGGTTAAAACCAATGGTGTGCGTCTATTTTCAAGTGCGGATTTGATGTCGTCGATAATGAACTCGTTACGTGCACTGTCTTCCGACAGGGCTTGTGTGAGTTGCGTGTAGGTCTTTGTGTCGTCTGTGGTGTTGCGGTAAGTGGTGAATCTTGGCACCAATACCCGATTGAACGTCTGCTTTACGATTTGGTCTTTGGCTTTCGATGTAAATCTGATTTTGCCACACTGCATAAAAATGATAGGTTGATGCCCATCTTTTCTGATGGGAGTTGCTGTTAAGCCATAGACATAAGTGGCGGTGACCTGGCGAAGCACTTGCTCAAAACTAACAGATGACACATGGTGGCATTCGTCGACAATCACCATTCCATATTGCTTGACGAAAGGCTTTGCTTCGCCCTCGTTGAGGCAAGACTGTATTAATGCAATGTCGATAATCCCATGAAGAGTGTTTTTCCCAGAATACAGGCAGCCAATGGTTGACGAATCTTTTTTTCTTCCTCGCTTGCCATGGGGCTTATCAATCGCTTCATCTATTTCAAGGAATTGCTCCAATCGCTCATTCCATTGCGCAAGTAGGGCTTTGTTGTGAACGAGGATGAGCGTGTTGACTTTACGTTTTGCTATCATGGCTATGGCAAACACCGTCTTGCCGAAAGCTGTGGTGGCTGACAGTGTGCCGGTTCGGTGCGCAATCATGGCATCCATTGCCATTTGTTGCTCTTCGCGAAGTTCGCCTTTGAACGTAACGCTGATGCTGCGGCCGTGATTCGTTTTATCGGAAATGGACGTGTTTACGGCATGGCGTGATAGGATGTCTGACACAGCATCTTCGCACCCACGAGGCAGTGCAAGGTAATGGTCTGACAATTCTGAGCAGGAAATGATTCGGGGAACATTATAAGTGGAAATGCGCATACCTTGCCTTTCGTAAAACTCTGGATTGCGAAAAGCGGCTATTCGTTTGAGCGCATTCACACATCGGGCAGACAAGCCTGCTAATGGGATGTATAGCATATTTGCCCTCGTTAGAACTATTTGTTTCGGGAAGTCGCTGGCTTCAATAAGTTCAGCATCTGGAGTTTCCCAAGGTTTTGCATCGCTTGTCGTAGAAAGGTTCCCTAAAGAGGGGACGATATGCTTTTGTAGCAGTAGATCGATGTCGGCTTGCGGCATTTTTTGTATATTGGCCAACACATTCCATTGATTGGAATATGCATTGAAATGCTCATCAACAAACACACTATTGCCTTGGCGTCGCGCCATTCCTTGCAACGGCAAGGCCACAAGATTTCCTAACCCACCCTCTGGCAAAGTGTCTTGATTTGGGAAGAAGCGGTCGTAAGACTTGAAAGACAGGCGCATTTCTTTGTTCATCGCCTCGGTAAGAATGGTATTGCCCAATTTTCGCGCTTTAGATGCAGGGATAAGCGTTTGGAAAAATATCCACACATGGGCACCATTTCCAGAGCGTGAACGCTCGATGTAACAAGGCACTTTCCATGCCTTGCAAACATTCACGAAGGCAAGCACATCGTTTTTATAGCCATGCTCACAGCTCTTGTCATCAAAATCGGCGCACAGGAAACAGCAAGTGTTATCTTTCCGAATTGGGTAAAGTCCAATTACATCACGCCCCCACTTGTCTTTTCCTGCAAGGTGATTGAACAGATGGCTGTAAGACAATGGTGCGAACTGGCGGTTTGGGCAATCGGCGCATTTATATTTCCGTTTGTCGCAAAAATCGGGATTCCATTCCCTTTCGCACACAGGCTGATAGCCCGACTTTTTACTTGTTTCACTATACCATCGTTTGGCAAACACGTCGCTCCGACCTTGGAACAGACCTTGAAAAATGGCAACTTTTTCTTCCAAACTATAAGTGACAACTGGGGCAGGTGCCACATTTTCTTTGAGGCTATTATCTTTGGAGGTGTACGATATGCCATTTTTGTCGAGAATCGCTCTCAGCCGGGAATTCTCCTTTTCTAGTTCTTGAATCTTGCTGGTCAATGCTGTGATATCTGTTAAGCCCATAGCGTTTGTTTTTGCCATTGTATATCGATTTTGCCAATAATTTTGAATACTATTGTGTCAATCTTCCTTCTGCTCTTAACCGACTCTTTATAGCACTCTTTGCACACTCGGCTATCGTGTGATTTTTTTGCCTCAGCATTTCTTTTTCTTTGTATGATAGATCAGAAACCTCAATTTGTGCCTCGTTCGCTTTTTCAATGCATTCTACAGCCCCATCTACCACGCTCGCAGAAACTTTTAATCCAGAATTAACAGCATCACGAAGTACCCAAAAATCATCAATTCTGATTACAGACTCGGCAAACGCAACATTTTGACGTGGTTCATTAAAATGTTGAGCAAAAAAATCAATCAATGGGTCAGCTGTTATCAGTTGAACAGGATTTAATTGAGACTTGTTTCTCATGTTTTTTCCATATTTCCTAATTATTTGTAACAAAGATACAAGGGGAGTGGTGCCAAGAATGGCTATTTAGCATAAAGTTCCTTAGTACCAGCTGCTTCCTATGGCAAAATTAGGAAATTCCGCACAAACAACCAACACGTTTTAGAAAGAAATTTTAAGAAACCACTCTCAGCCGATAAGAAGTCATTCTCATACATAGAACATAAGAAATTAAATAAAAAAAAGTCCTGTAAATCTTTCGGCTTACAGGATTTTGCGGAGAGAGAGGGATTTTATACCACTCTACCACCTCTCGTAACTCGTTGATATTCAAGTGCCGCCTTTAAGCATTTTCGCTTATTTTGCACGAAAAATGGCGCAGAACTGGCGCAAGACAAAAC
>ENA-UOJH01001122-UOJH01001122.1-human-gut-metagenome-genome-assembly--contig:-C148-NODE-1122-length-20948-cov-43.733499_pt1 | contig 20948 bp, 17 predicted proteins | sample MGYA00242345_ERZ723892 | MGnify/ENA metagenome assembly ERZ723892 | reverse complement strand
GTGAGACGCCATTTCGAACGAAGTGAGATGAGGGGGCTACGTAGCGGTATTGCATAAAAGTGTTGGAATGTCGATAGCAGCGGACTATTCAACTATACCTATGACGATACACGCAGCCCCTTTTTTCTCCCTCCTTCCTTTGGAAGGAGGTGCCCCGAAGGGGCGGAGGTTGGCCGCGTGAAACGGTACTCCCACATTCGGGGAAGCCAACCCCGCCTCGCTTCGCTCGTCTGCCCCTTCCAGAGGAAGGGGCGCGAATGATTTTTAAGGAAACACTGATTCAATCGTTGTCATTCGCGGTCAGGGACTCGCGCTTCCCCCCACATATGCCGCGCACTTCTCCGCTTTCCTCATCTGTCTTTCATGCCGCCTGTGCCCTATCCGCCCCTGCGGGGCACCTTCCCCTAGAGGAGAAGGCTGACGATACGGGGTAAACCTGCGATCAACAGACCTTCGGGCATCGCCCTGTTTCGTCATCCTGAGCGGCGAGAAGCGTCGTATGTGAGATAACGAATGCCAGAACAGCTGCAACCTGAGTCGAAGGATCGCGGCGAAGCCGCCACCTTCATTCCTCATTCCTAATTTCTCATTCCTAATTCAAATCCCTTCCCCCCTGAAAATTTTTTCTTGACTTCCCATCCCCGAAAGTGTATAGTAGTTTCAACTTCATAAAGGCAGTGAAGAGAAGAGTACATGAAGGACGCTGGCAAAGAGAGCTCCACCTGGTGAGAAGGAGCGCAGACGAATCCATGGAAGATGGCCTCTGAGCCTGGCATGCTGAATGATGAAGCAGCCCGGGATCTCCCGATATAGAGACAAGGTATCAAGGCCATCGCCGTCGTACCTCATAAGGTGTCCCGAAGTGATTCGGACATAAAATTGGGTGGTAACACGAAGTATCTCGTCCCTTTCAGGGAGCGGGATTTTTTTATTGCCCCGCATTTCCTATCAAGGAGGAATTCACTATGAAACTGACAAAAGCAATCGCACTGTCCCTCGCAGCCCTCGTCGCTGCAGGCGCTATCGCCGGCTGCGGCGACCAGAAGAAAGAAGCCAAAGCACCGGCTGACAAGAAAGAGATCACCGTCGGCATCACTTCCGGCTATTCGGAACAGGTCATGGAGTTCGTCGCAAAGGAAGCAGAAAAAGACGGACTCAAGGTGAACCTCAAGGCCTTCGGTGACTATGTCACTCCGGATGCCGCCCTTGCTGCCGGCGAGATCGACCTGAACTCCTACCAGCACGGCCCGTACCTCGAAGCCTACAATGAAAAGAACGGCACGAAGCTGATCTCCATCGGCAATACCTATCTTGCTCCGCTGCGCATCTACTCCAACAAGTACAAAGACCTGAAGGATGTGCCGGACGGCGCCAAGGTCTCCATCCCGAACGACCCGTCCAACGGCGGCCGTGCGCTCCTCCTGCTCGATAAGCAAGGTCTCCTCAAGCTGAAGGAAGGCACCGATCCGACCAAGGCTGTCGTCGGTGATATCGCAGAAAACCCGAAGCACCTCGAGATCCTCGAGCTCGAAGCGCCGCAGCTCCCGCGTTCTTTGGATGACGTAGCGATCTCTGTCATCAATGCCGGCTACGCAAAGGCTGCCAGCCTTGACACCAAGACTGCCCTCGCGACCGAAGACAATACCTCGCCTTATGTCAATATCATCGCAGCCCGCGAGCAGGATAAAGATAACCCGACCTACCAGAAATTCGTCAAGATCTTCCAGTCTGAGGATGTCAAGAAATACATCAATGACAACTTCAGCGACGGCCTCGTTCCGGCATTCTGATAGCTCTGCCGTTTCTGCTTTTCCGTTTTCCGCCCCTAGACAAATCCTCTATCCCATGTTAGAATGTCATCCATACATAGGGAAACGCATGGAAGAGAAATAGTACGTTCCGAAAGGGATCGCAGAGAGCCGCTGGTTGGTGAAAAGCGGCAGACCGACGGAAGGGAACTCATCTCTGAGCAGCGCGGCTGAAACAAGTAGGCCGCGACGGAGCCTCACCGTTACAGAGAGGGGATGGGATCCATCCGAAGAGCCTCCTCCGGGAGGGAAATAGAGTGGTAACACGCAGGCAAAGCCTTTCGTCTCTTGACGAAAGGCTTTTTGTTTTCTCTTCGGCGGCTCCCATCGGCAAAGCGCACCGGCAGGGTGAATCAGAGTGGTACCGCGGAAATCAGGCATCTTTCGTCTCTTATGTACGAAGGATGCTTTTTCTTTTTGGGGCGAGCGGTCTGAGGCTTGGGGCTTTTCTCCTTTTTCCTCTGCGCCCGTCCCCATTTCCGTGAAGAAAGGACGATCCATTATGATGAACCCGCAGAAATACCGCAAAGGATACTTCATGCCCCCCGCCTGTGACATGCGCTGGATGATGAAAGACGCTGTCGATCACGCTCCGATATGGTGCAGCGTGGACCTGCGTGACGGAAATCAGGCACTCGTCATCCCGATGAGCCTCGAAGAGAAGCTGGAATTCTACCAGAAGCTCATTGCCATCGGCTTCAAGGAGATCGAAGTCGGATTTCCTGCTGCCTCGGAGACAGAGTATGCATTCCTCCGCACGCTGGTCGAAAAGGACATGATCCCGGATGACGTCACCGTCCAGGTCCTGACACAGGCGAGAGAGCACATCATCCGCCGCACCTTCGAAGCCTTGGACGGCGTAAAGAATGCCATCGTCCATGTCTACAACTCCACCTCCGTCGCCCAGCGCGAACAGGTCTTCCATAAATCGAAGGACGACATCAAAGCCATTGCCATCGAAGGTGCGACGATGCTGAAAGAGCTCACCGAAGCCGCCGGACGTGCGTACCGTTTCGAATACTCCCCGGAGAGCTTCACCGGCACCGAGGTCGACTACGCGCTGGACGTGTGCAATGCCGTCCTCGACGTATGGCAGCCGACGGCGGAGAGGAAAGCCATCATCAATCTTCCCTCGACCGTGCAGCTGTCCATGCCCCATGTCTACGGCATGCAGATCGCCTACATGGACCAGCACCTCAAGTACAGAGACAGCGTCATCCTCTCCCTTCATCCACACAATGACCGCGGCTCAGGCGTGGCGGATGCCGAGATGGGACTTCTCGCCGGAGCTGACCGCATCGAAGGCACGCTCTTCGGCAATGGCGAACGCACGGGCAACGTCGACATCGTCACCGTCGCCATGAACATGTACACCCACGGCATCGATCCGCATCTGGACTTCACCCACATGCCTCAGCTCATCGAGATGTACGAGCGCCTCACCCGCATGAAGGTCGGTGACCGCCAGCCCTACGCCGGCAAGCTCGTCTTTGCCGCCTTCTCCGGCTCTCATCAGGACGCCATCGCCAAAGGCATGAAGCACCACGCCGAAGGCATGTACGACTACTGGAATGTCCCCTACCTGCCGCTCGACCCGGAAGACATCGGCAGAAAATATGAAGCGGACGTCATCCGCATCAACAGCCAGTCCGGCAAGGGCGGCGTCGCCTACATTTTGGAAAATACCTACGGCATCCGCCTGCCGAAAGATATGCGAGAAGGATTCGGCTACCTTGTCAAAGACATCTCCGACAAGCGCCATCAGGAGCTCTCACCAGAAGAGATCAAGAGCATCTTCGAGACCTCCTATGTGAACCGGGAATCCCCCATCGCCCTCTCCGACTTCCACTTCCGCCGAAGCGGCGACACATGGAAGGGCTGCGTCACCCTCTCCGTCCACGGCAGGGAGAAACACATCGAAGCCTGCGGCAAAGGCCAGCTCGATGCCATCAGCCGCGCGCTGTGCAAGACCTACGATATCCATGTCACCCACCTGATCTATGAAGAGCATGACCTTGACCGTGACCCCGCCTCCCGCGGCATCGCCTACTTCGGCCTCACCGATGAGACCGGCAAGACCACATGGGGAGCCGGCATCGACCGCGATACCATCACCGCCTCCGTCAAGGCCTTCCTCTCCGCCGTCAACCGCATGGACGGGATCGGTGAGAAGGTGTCTGCCAAAAGGGACTAGACCCTACCGACAGGGACGGTCTGCCGGACGGCAGAGAAGCTGCCGCCTTCATTTCTAAATTTTCATTCACATGCCCTCCTCTTTCCTTTAATATAGAGAATAAAGGGAAGGGGAGATTTTTATGTTACGCATTGCAACGGTCGACGACAATCCGGCTGACCTCAAAGAGATCCGGATGTGCCTCTCACATTATTTTCAGAAAAGGGCAGGACAGACGCCCATCGACTACACCATCTCAGCCTACACCAGCGGCCCATCCTTTCTGGAAAATTTTGAAAAAGGCGACTACGACCTCATCCTCCTTGACATCTACATGCCCCGCATGAACGGTATGCAGGTAGCCGAAGAGATCCGCGCCATCGATGAGGACGCATGGATCATCTTCCTCACTACCAGCCGCGACCACGCACTCGAAAGCTACAACGTCTTCTCCTCCTGCTACGTGCTAAAGCCGCTCCTTGAAAATGCGCCGCAACTCGAAGCCCTTTTGACACGCCTCCTCCCGGAGGATGTGCTCGCCGCAAAGACGCTCACCGTAAAGCTCGCCGGCGGCGAATACCTCTCCGTCCCCTACAGCCACATCCTCTACATGGACTGTCAGGGCAGCCGCGGCGCCATCCTCCACCTCGAAGACCGCACCCTTGCCTCGCAGAACAGCTATCAGGAGCTGGCAGACATTCTCCTTACCGATGAGCGCTTCCTCGAGTCCTACCATCGCCTCATTCTCAATATGAATGCCGTCACCGCCATGAAGGAGGATACCTTCCTATTGAAAGGAGATCTGACTCTCTCTATCAGCCGCCGGAAAAAGAAAGAAGTCAAGCAGCAGTACATGCAGTTTCTGCTGTCAAGATAGAGCTAGTGACTGGTGACTGGTGGCTAGGGATTAGGGATTAGTGGTGCCGAGTGACTGGGGACTAGTGACTGGGAGACTAAGAGACACCCGTCCCCCTGTCATCCCGAGCGCAGCCGAGGGATCTTTGTTGCACAGCGATTAGTATCCCTCCTGCCCCTGCACGGAAAAACGCCTTCGTGCTGCGTTTTTAGGTTTTCAAGCTCTCACCGCTCCTCGGTCTGCAAGGAAGATTTCTCGGCAACGCTTTCAATGACGATACGCTTGGAACGCAGCCCATCCTATTCGCGGCGAAGCCGCCACCTTCACTCCTAATTCCTCATTTCTAATTTCTCATTCGAGCGAGGCTTTCCATCGCAATCAAGAGGCAGCACGCCCCTCGGATTAAGGAAACACCGGGCACTCATTTCATAAGGAGCAAACCTATGACCGATATCCTTCTTCTGGTCTCTGCCATCGCCATCCTTCAGGTGGGCGGAGCCTATGTACGCTATACGCCCTTTGCGGGCATCATGGACGCCAAGACGAAACGCCGCCTTTTTTACACGGACTGTCTCGTCCTGCTCATCAATATGAGCTGGATGGCCCTCCTCTTCGACCAGTTCGGCTTCAATCTCTTCATATTTAAGTGCTGTCTTGCGCTCGGCTGGATTCCCTTCTTTCTCTCGATGCTTTTTATCTTCCCCACCGCCAGAGCCTCGCAGCTCTTTATCCTGGGCATGCAGGGCATCTACATGTTTGCCCTCCACGCCGTGTCAGGCCTCTGCCTCCTTCTCCTATTCCCAGATAGACCACCGAATGATCTTATGACCCCGCATATCTTGATCTATGACCTCTTCTTTGCATTGACACTTCCCGGTGCCTACCGCGTCTTTTCCCCCATGCTGCCCTCGAAGCGCTTCATGAATGAAAAACAGCACTCCTACTACATCGCCGCCATCCCGCTACTCATCGCCATGACCGCTGTGCCGACCAGCCTGCTGGGAGAGATGTGGTCTCCTGACAAATTCTTCGTCTGGTTCACCCTCATCATTTTCTTCATCGCCTTTGACCGCTACATCATTCTGGAAAAGAAAGACTTCGAGAATTTGACGAATATCCAAAGTGCAAACCACCTGATGGAGAAATCCATTTCCTTCCTCCAATCCTATGCCCAGATCCTGCAGGATAACGGGAAAGAAATGTCCCTCTTCCGGCACGACCTGCGCCACCGGATCCTTGCACTCCACGGACTCCTGCAGCAAGGACAGACAGAAGAAGCCCTTGCCCTTTTGGAAAGCTCTCACGAAGACTTAGAGCGCACCGCCACCCACCCCTACTGCCTGAATCCGATCATCAATGCCATCATCTCTATCTATTTCGAAAAAGCGAAAGAACTCTCCATCCGCACCAGCCATAAAATTTCCTTTCCGCAGAGCCTTCCCTCCATCGAAAGCCCGCTCGCCTACGTACTTGCAAACCTTCTCGAAAATGCCATCCAAGCCTCCGCCACCATGCCCAAAGAGAAACGCACCGTCGACCTCACGCTCCTTATGAAAGGAAATCAGATCGCACTCTCCATCGTGAATCAATACGACTCGCCCATCCGCTTTGATGAGAATGGCTACCCCAAGACAGACAAGGAAGGCCATGGCTTCGGCATGGTCTCCATCGCCCGCTTCCTAGATGCCCACAACGCCTATAAAAATTTCACGCAAGAAGATGGCAAGGTACGCTTCGAAGCGTACTTCACCGTGGAAGATGAGTAACTGTGACCAGAGACTAGGGATTAGGGATTAGGAAATTCATTTTACCGTTTTTTTACATTCGAGCGATATAATACGGGTAAGAAGAGCTCTCGCTCCGCTCGAAATGAGGGCACAAGAGCCAAACGGTCACCCCTATCCCCAGTCACTCCCCATTTCCCAGAAAGGAGTCTCATCATGATCCGTCTTCTCTTTATCTCGCACACAGGGAATAATGAACCGCCGATGGCTCAATACATCATGGACCATCTCATTCAGAAGGCCGGTCTGACAGACTCACTCTCCGTCTCTGCCGCCTCATTTGCCAAAGAAGGCGCCTCCCTTTCCAAGCCGGCGCAAGAGACGCTCTCTACCCACGGCATCCCCTATACGATGAAAAAAACCTTCCCCATCGCTTGGAAGACCTATGATGACTACGACTTCATCCTCCTCATGAATGATAAGAACAATCCCGACATCTTCAATACTATGGGCGGCGATGTCGATGCGAAGATCCATCTCCTCGCCGAATACGCTGGAAAAGAAGCCGATATCCCGAACCCGCACAAAGGCGCTACCTTCGAAGATGCATATGAGCTGGAAGAAAAAGCCTGCGAAGGCCTTTTGAAGAAGCTCGAAGCATGGATACGGTGAGGAGAAAGAGACCGTCCCCTTCCCCCAAAAGATCCATTCCCCTTTTTACTTTGCTTTCATTTGGTTCAGGGTTCAAGGTTCAGGTGGCGACTTCGCCGCAAATATACCTATGACGATATACGCAGCCCATTTTTCCCTCCTTCCTTTGGAAGGAGGTGCCCCGAAGGGGCGGAGGTTGGCCGCGTGAAACGGTACTCCCACATTCGGGGAAACCAACCCCGCCTCGCTTCGCTCGTCTGCCCCTTCCAGAGGAAGGGGCGCGAATGATTTTTAAGGAAACGCTGATTCAACCAAGCAAAAAAAGGAAGCTCTCACGAGCTTCCTTTTTGGCCTGCACTTTATTCCGCTTTCTTTTCCAGGATCTCCATGAACTGTTCTCCCGTGATGGTTTCCTTTTCATAGAGGTACTTTGCGAGCTCATCGAGCTTTTTGCGATGTTCCTCAAGGAGCTGCCTTGCCTTCTCATGCTGCGTCTTGATGAGATCGGAGACGGCCTTGTCAATGCGTGCCTGTGTCTCCGGCGAGCAGGCGAGGGTGGTATCGCCGCCTAGGTACTGGTTCGTCACATTTTCCATGGCGACCATGCCGAATTCATCACTCATCCCGTACCGCGTGATCATCGCACGCGCCAGACGGGTGGCTTTCTCGATATCGTTCGATGCTCCATTGGTGGATGTGCCGAAGACGACCTCCTCCGCCGCACGGCCGCCGGTCAGGGTGGCGATCTGGTCAAGCATTTCCTCTTTATTCATGAGGTAATGATTGCCCTGCTCCACCTGCATGGTGTAGCCCAGCGCCCCGCTGGTCCTTGGGATGATGGTGATCTTCTGCACCGGTGCGCTATGGGACGCCAGTGCTGCGACAAGGGCATGGCCGATCTCATGATAGGAAACGATGCATTTCTCTTTGTCCGTCAAGATCGCATGCTTCTTCTGATAGCCGGCGATGACGACCTCGATGGACTCCTCCATGTCTTCCTGTGTCGCATAGGGACGATGGTCGCGGACAGCGCGGAGAGCGGCTTCATTCACGATGTTTGCAAGCTCTGCCCCTGATGCGCCGGAGGCCATGCGCGCCACCTTGTCGTAGTCGATGGAAGGCGCGGTCTTGATCTTCGCCGCATGGACCTTGAGGATCGCGACGCGCCCCTGAAGGTCCGGCAGTGTGACCGGCACCTGACGGTCAAAGCGTCCCGGACGAGTGAGCGCCGGGTCAAGTGACTCCGGACGGTTCGTCGCTGCGAGGATGATGACGCCTGCATTGTCTTCGAAGCCATCCATCTCTGTCAGGAGCTGGTTCAGCGTCTGCTCGCGCTCATCATTGCCGCCCAAGGCAGCGCCGCCGCGCTTCTTACCGATGGCATCGATCTCATCGATGAAGACAATGCACGGCGCTTTTTCCTTCGCCTGCTTGAAGAGGTCGCGGACCTTCGCCGCCCCCATGCCGACGAACATTTCTACAAATTCCGAGCCGGAAATGGAGAAGAATGGCACTTCGGACTCGCCGGCGACGGCCTTCGCCAGCATGGTCTTGCCGGTGCCTGGCGGGCCCACGAGAAGGATGCCCTTCGGCATCTTCGCACCGATGTCTCTGTACTTCGTCGGATCGTGCAGGTACTCGACGACCTCCTGCAGGCTGTCCTTCGCTTCATCTTCACCGGCGACATCGGAAAATTTGATCCCGTTCGTCGGCTTGACAAAGATCTTCGCATTCGATTTCCCCATGCCGAACTGCATCGCGCCGGGGCCTCCCATGTTCTTCATCAGCCGCTTATTCATGTAGTGGCCGATGCCAAAGAAGATGAGAATCGGCAGTACCCAGGAGAGCAGCGCCGATAAGAGCGGATTCATCGCTTCGACGATCTCTCCGGTGAAATCTGCGCCCGATTTGTGCAGACGCTCCACCAGCTCGGGGTCATTCATGAGAGCTGTCTTGTATGCCTGCTTGTCGTCCTTCTTCGTAAAGAGGATCTTGTCCTGCTCCACCTGTACCTTGTCGATCTCCTGATTCTCCGTCATCGTCATGAAGGAGGAATAGTCCACTTCTTTCACGGCATTCTCACGGAGCATCGGCACGAAGATCGAGTTGAACAGGAAGATCGCAAGGAAGATCAAAATGTAATACGCCAGTATAGGCCGTTTCGGCATTTTGACTTCGTTCATAGCGTTTCCTTTCTTTGAAATATATTTTTGACCATTGGTCAGTAATTATATTATACGCCCTTTGAAGAGGAAATGGTAGGGGCGGGTTTGGGGCAGCGGATACAGCGGAGAAGGCGTCGGCTTCGCCGCAAATAGACCTATGACGATACACGCAGCCCTTTTTTCTCCTCCCTTCCTTTGGAAGGAGGTGCCCCGAAGGGGCGGAGGTTGGCCCCGTGAAACGGTACTCCCACATTCAGGGAAACCAACCCCGCCTCGCTTCGCTCGTCTGCCCCTTCCAGAGGAAGGGGCGCGAATGATTTTTAAGGAAACACTGATTCAATCGTTGTCATTCGCGGTCAGGGACTCGCGCTTCCCCCCACATATGCCGCGCACTTCTCCGCTTTCCTCATCTGTCTTTCATGCCGCCTGTGCCCTATCCGCCCCTGCGGGGCACCTTCCCCTAGAGGGGAAGGCTGCGATACGAGAATACCCTCTTCTAAAAAGGCGGCGAAGCCGCCACCTTCATTCCTCATTCCTAATTCCTCATTCGAGCAGAGCTTTCATCCAGGGTCAAGGGACAGCACGCCCTATAGGCTAACCCTACCCCCTCTATCTGATTCCCCAGAAGCGTTCCGTATTCTCCTTCGCGCATTTCGTGAGCACCTCTTCCGAGACGCCCATGTACTGCGAGAGCGTCCTCGCCACGTAGGTGATATTCTGCGGCACATTCGTCCTCGGCAGGTGGAAGCCGCGCGGCGTGAGGTACGGCGCATCCGTCTCGATCATCACGCGATCCAGCGGAAGGATCGAGACCGCCTCGCGCAGGTCATCCGCACGGCGCTCATCGCAGATCCATCCGGTGATGCCGATATAGAAGCCCATATCGAGCAGCCGCCGGAGCGTTTTCTTATCCCCTGTGTAGCAGTGGACGACGGCGCGCGGACAGATGGCTTCGTGACCGGCAAAGCAGGCGATGAAGTCCTCCGCTGCGTCCCGCTCGTGAAGGAAGAGCGGCTTTCCCAATTTCTCTGCGAGCAGGATCAGCTCCTTGAAGTAGTGGATTTGATTCTCCTTCCTGCTGTACATGCGGTCATAGTCGAGCCCCGTCTCCCCCACCGCTAGGATGCGGGGATTCGTGGTCAATATTTCCTCGATGCGCGCCACGTCCTCCTCCTTCGCTTCGTCGGCGCTGTGCGGATGGATCCCCGCCGTCCCATAGACGTCATGAGTCTTCGTGAAATCATTCACGAGCTCATTCTCCTCCGTCTCCGAGCCTGTCAGGATACACTGGATCCCTGCGACGTGCGCATCCTCGATGATCTTCTCCGGGTGGGGGAAGGATTTCGTAAAAAGATTCAGTCCGATATCGTAGTAGGTGTATGGCATAGCGTTCGTCCTTTCTGAAATGTTTTTCATTTTTAGAGTTGTGCTATAATAAGCATAAGAGAAATGACCGGAACCTTCGCCCTTTATTGGCGGGGGGCTGGTCATTTTTTTGTGTGATCATTTGTATTATATCACTTGGTGGGACTACTCTTCGCAGGAAGCAAAATCTCTTTCTCTCGCAAAATTCAATTCATGGCACAAAAAAAGAGCCCGCAAGGACTCTGGCATGTCTGTGGAGCGGATGAAGGGAGTCGAACCCTCCTGTCCAGCTTGGGAAGCTGGCGTTCTACCGATGAACTACACCCGCATGGTAGAAATATATTTTGTGTATGCATAGATAATACCACACTTTTCCCTGTTTTTCTAGTCTTTTTCACAATCTCATATAAAGAGAATGTTTCTCATTATTTACCGTCATTTACCATCATTTTTTTGAAAATAAGGTGTGATAAGGTGTGAAAACGTTTTCACACCTTACTTTTTTGGAAAACCAACACCTTATTTTAAAAGCACCGATAAATACTGACTTTTTAGGGCATATAAGGCTGTGAAGGAATTTTAAATGACTGAATTTCCTTCATGGCATCATCAAATTGATTCTCTAATAGGGATAAGACTCTCTCATAGTTTTCCTTCTCTTGTGTTTCTTGTATGGCTTTTTCATTTGTTAATTTTTCGAGCCATGCCTTATTAAGCTGTATTCCTAAAATACCAATGCATTGCGTTTTGGCAGGATTTTCATTCCCAGATTTATCGTATTTGCTGTACATAGTTTTTCTGCAAATAAAAATCTTTGGATATTTTGCAAGTTCTTGATTTTTCATGACTTTTAAATGTTCTAGCAAATTAGCATAAAAATCTGCCCACTTTGGTTGACGTGTAGTAATCCCTTTTAACTCTTTCCATTTCTGATAAGATACCAACAAGTCATACATTGAAACAGAATCCAGTTCATTCAGTTCTAGACGTTCTCGGACAGCTTTGGCTACTTTATCACCTGTGTTGTCCCAGGTAATATCCTCATAGCCTGTCTCCGCTTTTTTTAATTCAGACATCATGTTCTTAACCATTTCTGCTGAATCCAGATTATCTGTCAAATCCTCAATACAGTCTGTATAAAATTCACCGATATATTCACTTTCTGTTTTTTCTTCATGGCAGCTAGAAGCTGTGGATTGAGCTACCATATCGAAGGCATCAACTCCAAGGCACAGCTTATTGATCATATAGACCATACTCAGCATTGCTAACTTTCCTGCCACTATAGGAGTGATTGCACCCTTCTGTATAAAGTCTTCCAATGGTGCTAAGTCCCAATCTATATCCATATAATTGATGTCAGTTTTCTTAGCATCTGACAATTTAGATGCCATGCTAGATGCTTCTGTGGTTATAAATATAGTTTGAGCATTACATGTATAATTTAAATCACCACGGATATCATAATAAAATTGATGATATTTAGATGTTTGATCGCCTTCCTTGGTCTCCTCTTTTAAAGTCATCTGTTTCTTATATGCACCTTCATAAGTTACAGTTTTCCCCGCAAAGAGTTCTTTATAAAAATCAATATTACGTATTGGTCTATCAGGTTCCGTTGTTATATAAACTTGGACCCCGTTAATTTGACGGTAAATGTGAGCGGTAATAATATCCTTGTAATTCGTTCCAAATATTTCGTTAATATTTATAAATAAATGACTTGAAATTCGTTGTTCTATTCTAGATAATGAGTTATTTGAATTGTAATCCATTACCCAAATACCCGTATTTTTTAATAACACTGTACGTAATCGGTCAAAAATAGTATCTAAACATACTTCTATCAGGTTTGGCTTATGACATTGGATAATAGTTAAATGACTTTCTTGTCGACATAGTTCGCGGACAAACAGATCCCCCAACATAACTTTCCCAATTAACCACAGAATTTTTTTCAAATGTTCTACATTTTGTCCAGATAGTATATCAATTAAGCATTTAACATTATCCTTTTCTATATTATTTTTTGTCGCCAAATTATTTATTGTCGTATCTGTTATATTATCATCAACATAACCAGGCATGGCAAAACGTAATCCGCCAACTAAAAATCCATTTGCCCTGCAATTTGCTATATTACTCGATAAACCAACTTGAAAGAAATTTAAGTAATTTTTCCAAGTATTACTCCATTCCAACTCAGTCTTTGATACCCAATCTATCGCTGCTTTATTCCTGTATTTCTTGTATAAATATAATGCTGCTAACTGTCTGAATATATATCCGGTTACGCAAGAAAAGCTCTGCTGATTTCTTCCGTTCGGTTTTTTCAACATATTTTCAATATGATAGCAATAAATCGCCATAAATTGTGTAAGTGATGGAAATGCATCAAGGATATGATATTGGGATTCGGATTGCGATTTAGATTTATCTGCTGAGTTAATCCAGTTTTTCCATTTTATATACTCTTGATCTGCATCTTGTAGTGTGATCAAGAATCCATTGACCCACCGACTCATTACTAAAACGGTTCTGCTTTTTGATCCATATGGCGTTTCTAGTACTATTGTCTGATAGCCAAAATATTCCATGATTCTGGTAGCTATATCAGGTAAATCGATTAAATCTGTGGGCTTAAGGCTGCCTATAAAAGGATTTGCTTCTTTTTCTTTTATGTAGTTAAGCAACTCCTCTCGTTTACAATCACTTCGTTTATTGCGGCTAGCTTTAGGTTCAATGGTTTTGTATTTCCTTATAATTTCTTCTATCGAGTCAAAATGTGAGTCATCCATTTTAAACGTATTCTTCTTTTCGTCCATATCGGTATCCTCCTTTTATCATACAAATGGCTTGTTGAACCATGCACAATATACTCACAGTGCTCCACAAAGCACTGTGAGCTTTTCACATTCAAAAATTTAACCACTAAAATCCTTCGATATTATCGATGTTTACCGCTCACATTTTTCAGTCACAATTTTTTCACAAAAAGAGCCTACAGAAAGAGTCACTAAATGGCATATAAAATTTTTTCGTTATTCGCTTTGTTGATTCCTTAGTCAAATTATACGCTTTTCAACATTTCATGACTACCTACTTTTATGTACGTGGTCCATTCATGTTTTACGGCTCCACACCAAATTATTTCAATCATGGTATATACAGCTATATGCTTTATATCATCTATATCTTTTTATATGACCTATATACCTTATACCAATGGACGATCGACTCCAAACTGCTTTCCAAATTTCCTCTAGAGGCTCCGCTAAATCAAATTTAAAAACGCAATAAACCATTCCATAACCATGAAAAAGGAAATGAAATGAATAGCGTTCAAGTACAATGATTAGTAATGATTTTTCCAACATGAAGATAATGAGCATTGTGGAAATCATGAAAATGTTTTTCTGTGAATGAGAAAAGACAAAGTTTATTAGAGCACTCCGTATAGAAAGAATCCTTGCCTTGAGGGCAGGATTCTTTAGCAAGTTAGCAATTCGCCATACATGACATTTCCTTTCCATGGTTTATCTATCTTACAGTTAGCCTTTTAAGGAGGACAAAATCATGAAAGAAAAACAGGATGTAGAAAAAGAAGTCATCCCGGTAACAAAAAAGGATGGTACAGCAGTAAATGGCAAGCGGAATCAAAAGATGAGCTTTCGTACAACCCCAGCAGTAAAGGAAACTCTTATACGTAATGCCAAGAAACGAAACATGAGCCAGAGCGGGTATATAGAATATTGTGTTCTCAATGATGATTTGTCTGGGGCAGAATATGATCCAGCAGCTATTGTCAAAATGGCGATTAAGGTACAGGGGCAGGAAATTGAGGATCGAGAGGCAATGAAGCAGTTGTTTTCTGAAACAAAAAAGGCAATTTCCGTATTGCCGGGATCTGATTCATACCAGAAAGAAATTCTAACGACTTCTATGGGGGCTTTGTTTTCTGCCTATGCATGTCGTAGTAATATTCGTAATCAAGAGCTATACCAGCTGATTTCAGAAATTCCTACTAGCATGGGCAAGGAAATATCGAGATTAGAAGATGCATTTTTGATGAAAAAGGATGGTGAAAGCAAATGACTACGCTCTCTTACAAAGCTCGAAAAGGAAATACACTTGACGTATTACCAGAACTCTATGCCTACATCACTAGAAATAAAGTGACCGAACCTCAATACCTATGTGGATTTAAGGTGCATCCACGAGAATTTACAAACGTGGTGGAACAGTTAGCGTCTCAAACGGGACAGTGTCATGGGAAAGTCGTCTTTCACATCATTCTTGCTTTTGATCCCATCAAAGATGCGGATAAAACATTGGAGCAAGTCTATACCGTGGGAAGAAAGGTTTGTCGTGAATTGGCACAATTCTGTGAATGGCGCTTTATAGGGGTGATGGATTTACACTTAGATACGACACCAGCGCACATTCACTATCTGTTTTCCAATATAGACTGTGAGACAGGTAGACGCTTCTCACCAGATAAGAAGGATTTAGCTTATATCAAAAGAAATGTAAATGATGCCCTTATAGAAAATGGGTTCTCGCCGATTAAATTATTTGAACCACATCATCGAGAAAGATGGGACTGATATCTAATAGGTTTTAACTTAGATATTATAGTGATGATGGAATCTGAACGTATGTATCTTAAGAAGGAGGAAGTACAAATATGAATCCAATTTTCTTGTCTGCTAGAGAATTAAGTGAGAAATATTTTCGTGGAATGATTTCCTACCAAGCGGTTTTAAAATTGACACGAGAAGGACTCTTACCCGCTATTCGTCAAGGGAAAAGTTATGTCTATGAAAAGGAAGCGGTTGATCAATGGGTGAGTAAGAACTTTTCTACACCAGCCTGGGCAAAGATGAAAAGTGTATAAATCTAAAATTGCATAGTTAGTAGTTGATATGGCAGGAGTTATCCTTTCTTTGGGTAGCTCCTGCTTTTTTATTGTCTAAGGAGAAGTAACATGAGCATTATCGATAGAGGTCCAGATAAGCATGGTCGTCAGCGTTTTGAAGTTCGAGTATCTTGTGGGTATAAGAATGGTAAGCAGGTTCGAGTAGTAAAAACCTTTTTCTGCAAAACAAAAAAGGCAGCCCAGAAGAAAATGGAACAGTATTTGATTCAGAATAATTTATCTACAGAAGAATTCAAATCTACTTATCAGACTACCTTTGCTGATTTTCTGGCTATCTGGAAAAAGCGACATGCATCCAAGCTGGCAGTTTCAACGCAAATTAAAAATCAGAGCCTTTTGGACAATCATATTCTGGATTACTTCAGTGGTAAGGTACTGACGAAGATAACAGACAATGACATTCGGAATTTTATCGATGATATGAGAAATCTAAAAGCCATTAAAGGTGGGAAACAGACTGACCAACCCATTTCCTCTACCATGGTCTACAACTATTTCAAACTATTACGCAGTATTTTTCAGAAAGCCGTAAATTGGCGGTATTTGTCTGAGAATCCCTGCGAGCTGCTAGATCCAGAAGAACGTCCTCGTCCTAAATATCATCCGGCACCAATTTGGCAAGAGGCTGACCTCAAGCGATTTATCCAATTCCTTGAAGACCTTCCGGATTCAAGAGACACGGTACAGAAGAAAACGATTTTCTACCTTTTCTTGATTACAGGCATTCGTCGAGGAGAACTTTCTGCATTGACCTACGACTGTATCAATGAAGCAGAGCAATCGATACTTATTAACAAAGCCATCAAACACTATGACGGTGAATCCATTACGATTTCCGATCCGAAAACAGAAGGCTCTATCCGAAAAGTATTTATCGATGATTACACCATGTCTCTTTTGAAAAAACATGCTGCCTATCAGCAGCAATACCTCAAAAATGCAGGTCTGAAGAATCCAAAGCAATTTGTCTTCATTACCCAGCGCCGTAATGGAGATGTCATTCCTATTACACCAAGCTACTTCTACATGTGGCTTAGGAAAGTAGCGAAATTGCTTGCACTGCCACTGATTGATGTGCATTCTCTCAGACACATGGCAGCTTCTTATGCGTTAGCCAATGGCGCACCACTGACTTCCGTATCTAGTCAGCTTGGACACACTAGCATCCGAACCACAGAGCGATATCTACACGAGCTGGATGCTAGACGTAAAGATTCTGCTAGGATTCTTTCTCAAGAGATTGCGACTTTGCGAGAAGGTACATAAAAGAAAAGCCCCTGGGAGATCTGATTGATCAGCCCCTGTCAAGGTAGACATGGCAAATATCTAAAAAAATTACTGCCGTAAATTCCATGTTGGTGTTTTAGCATCAGCATGGGATTTGCGGCATTTTGTTATGCCGCGAATTTTGCTTTGTATTTCTGAATCCGTTTGTTTTCGGCAATCGGGAACTGTTCCGGGTTCTTCGCATTCAGAGCTGCTATGCGAACTTCCATTGGTGTCCTTACTCCAAATCGCTCCTGAAAACGTTCGTAATTGTAAAAATGGACGTATTGGTCGATGGCCGAACGCAGCTCGCCGCCGCTACTGAACTTGTTCAGGAAATACATCTCTGCCTTCACAATTCCCCAGAAACCTTCCACTGGGCAATTGTCGATGCAATGCCCAACGCGGGACATGGATTGCTCCATACCCTGCTTCGAGAGCTTGAACTGGAATGCTTTACTGGTATACTGGAACCCCCTGTCACTGTGGAACAGCGGGTGTGCTTCCGGATTTTTGCGAATCGCCTGCTCAAATGTGTCAAACACCAGCTTATTGTCATTGCGTCCGCTTATGACGTAGGCGACAATCGACCGATCATAGAGATCGAGGATGGCGCTCAAATAGAGCTTCTTAACGGCTGATCCTTCGTACCATTTGAATTCTGTCACGTCCGTTGCCCACTTCTGGTTCGGTCGTTCTGCCTGAAAACCCCTGTGAAGGATGTTCTCTGATGTGGCTTCTGGTGTGGCCCTTCTGTATTTTGCCTTCTTGCACCGGATCACGGAATGGATATTGAGCTCCTTCATAAGCCGGTGGATGCGGTTCCTGCTGTAATGCGTGTGGTTCAGGCGATTGATCCAATCAGTCATGCGCCGATAGCCCAGGATGTGGTGGAATCGTTCATCATACTCTTGGATCAGTTGGGCGATGATCTCGTTTTCTTTTTCCGCTTTTGGGACATCTCGCTTCAGCCATTGATAATAGGATGCTCTCGTAATACCGACCTGACCACACAGCCAGCAAATGCCCCAGCCCTTTTCTGCGTGGCACTGCTGGATTGCTTCATAGGTTATGGCATGGCGCAGCCTGCCAAGTTTCACCTCCCTTCCAGGGCTTTCAATTTTTTTAAGAAATAGACCAGCCTCTTCTGTTCCTCAAGCTGCCGTTTCAAGCGCCGGTTCTCACGCCGGAGACGTTCCATCTCGTCAACTTCTTCGTCGGTTTTATGATGTCCGCGCCGGTCAATAAGACCAGTTTCCCCGTCAGCGACGTATTTCCTCACCCAATCGTATACCTGACTGTAGGAAACGTCATAGTGCGCGGCGGTGTCCTTGTAGTTCTTGCCATGCGATAGACAATACTCCACTATTTCCTTGCGTTCCGAAAGAGATGTTTTCCTTCTTGCTCCTGCCATATAGACCTCCAGTTTTGGATCGTAGTCCTTAAGTTCTATATGGTCATTATACTGCTTCATCCAGTGCCGGAGAACGGAATGGCTTGAAATGTTGTACTTCACTACGATGTCGTCAACGCTGCCCTCGCCACGTAGCGCGGCAAGGACGCAGCTTGCCTTGAATTCCTTACTGTAGCTTGCGTTTCCAGCTCTTTCTATGAAAGAGGCCTCGCCCTGTTCCTCGTATTTCCTTACCCAGCCACGAAGACTCCGTTCGGATATCCCATTCTCTCTGGCGATTTGTCGGTAAGATCCTTTGCCGGAAAGATATTCTCTCACTCTGTCAAGCATCCAATCTGCTGAATGTTTCCTTTTGGCCATTAAAAAAATCCCCCTAAAGCAGTTTGGTTATTTACCTTGTCTGCTTTAGGGGGATCATATCAACATCCCAGGGGCACTTTTTTATTTTTTATTAATGATACTACATAGTAGTAAATGATAGGAGAAAAGGTAAGATGATTCTTATTACTATTTCTTGCTTTTTCCTATTGTATAAACCATGGAGGTAAAAAATTATGTTAGACGAAATCAAAGTACCATATATTAATCTGAATTATTTCCCTGTTGGCAGCTATTCCGTAACTACTCTGCTTCCTGCAGAATATACTTTTTCCATCTCCTGTGCCTGTGATCCACAAGAGGCTATCATGCTAGCAAGAGATACTGCCTATCGCAATAATCATGAAAGTCCCACGCTCTATAATACCTTGCTTGTGGTAAAAAATGAATGTAGCGGACAGTGGGCCTTCTTTATTGCGCCCATTTCCAAATATTCAATTGAAGAAAAACAAATTGTGAATACATGGAATCAGTTAAAAGAGAAAGCAGGGCAAGAATTAGGAATCGGTAATTACTATCAATTGTATGATTCCAATTATGGGCAGCTACCTACCTTATATCCATATCCGATTGATCTTGACACAACACCGTTACCCTCTTTTCAAGTGGAATTACTACTTCCACAAAGATATCAATATAGACCAATCAAAGCAAAAAGTCCTGAGGAAGCGGTTGCTTTTGCTCGATACATTTCTTATGGTCAGAGAATAAGAGATGGCCGTATCAATTATGCAAGTTTACATCCTGCTCCGTATGTAGTGACGGATTTACAAACTCATCAACAAGCGAAATTAATTGCAGATGGCTGTACAATAGTTTTTTCAGCAGACACAATCAATGAAGCATTACAAAGGACTTGAAACCAATAATACCTAGTCAATGATTCATATACTCAATACTTACTGAGTATGATGTGCTGGCAATACCACCTTTAGTTTCTCGTTGTATTTTCTGATTCGTTTCAATCGATTCTTTGTATCTGGATGATCGGATTGTAGTCTTTCTAAGAAGCCCATCCGATGGGAACCATAGTAATCATCAAGAACCATGAGCCCCTGTTCCAATTCCTTTCCCAACCCAATACAGCAGGCGTAGTGATCTGCCTCGTATTCCTCCTCACGCTGTCCGGAAAGCATGAGGAAACAAGCAGGAATTTGCAACAGAAATATGCAGACGGTATACTGCAGGTTGATGAAAAACATAATAATAGAAACCATCCATCCTAGGACGGGAACCCAACTGACTAGGCGGCATAACACATTCATTATCATATAAACTCTGGCAATGACACGACCAAACCAATTCATGCCCACGATAAAAAGGCCGGCCTTCGTATGTCCTTTTTGGAGATGCCCTATTTCATGTGCCATGATTCCTGTCAATTCTCGGTCATTCAAGTATTGTAATGCCCCTGCAGTAACGGCGATATGGCGATTTCCTAATGCAAACGCATTGAGTTCCTGAGTGTCTCCTACATATAAATTATAATCACCAGGATGCAAATGAGCTTGCTCACAAATTTCTTCCAAGGCTCGCTCCATTCGCATTCTCCATTCGCCACTAACACTTCGTCCACCTTCACTCCAAACCAAAAAGCGTTGCATAGGACCTAAGGAAAAGATTACGGCTGGTGCAAGAATAGAAATACAGCATAGCCTCCCAAAGAAATCCCATTCTTGTCTTGGTGAAATGAATGGGCTAGGTTCCAGAAAAAGGCTAATCAAGTTATACGTAATTATCCAAAATAAGAAATGAATGATAAAATTGATAATAAATGTCAATAGCATAAGAATTAATGAAGTCAATGACATGAGAGGCACCCTTTCTTTTTATTGATGATTGTTTTTGTTCTTGCTGGTTTGAAAAAATCTTGCTTCATTCTGTTCCCAGCTCTTTTTATAAAAGCACAAAATAAATCAATACAAGAAGGATATGTGTCAAATTTCATAAGCATCTGTACTGCTTATAAATTTACACAATATTTTTTGTTAAGTACAGGTCGTGTGAATTAATGACTAGTCTCTAAATATTCTGCCATAAATGAAATGGTAAACACTAAGAGTCATTTTTACAAGCATCTTAGTATTTACCATTCATTTTATGTTCTATAATTAAGAATTTAAGAGAGAAAAGTCAGATATAAATAGTTTACTGTCTTAGTGTAAAATTTTACTCGGTAGGGAAATTTTTCCAGAAACAATAAAAGAGG
>ENA-UOJH01001100-UOJH01001100.1-human-gut-metagenome-genome-assembly--contig:-C148-NODE-1100-length-21303-cov-5.741952_pt1 | contig 21303 bp, 16 predicted proteins | sample MGYA00242345_ERZ723892 | MGnify/ENA metagenome assembly ERZ723892 | reverse complement strand
AGGTAACTCGCGGTAAAACGGTTTCGTATTTCACTCGTATCGGCTAAAAGATAGTTAGGAACCAAGCCAAAATTACAAGGCCAGCCGGAAGTCCTGCTCCGGCTGCACCTTGATTATCACCCGAGTAAGGTAGAAAAATCATCGCCCGCCACGGAGGTTACGATGGCAGAAAGGATTTGTATGGATTACGAAATCGCTAAGAAAATCGTAGAAGCTGGTGACAGCAAGATTTTCAAGAACTGGCACGAACATACCGGCGTAAGCAAGGAGGATTTTCTGGCGGGCATTGAGTGGTTGTGCGAAGAACCGAAACGCTATCCCGCAGATCATCGGTATGCAGGTCTGCTCCGCCGTGAACTGGGCAACCGCAAGAACGGTCAACTCGTTCACCTGCGTCGCGTATATCCCAAGTCGAGACCGTCGCCCACCTGATCGAGCAGGGCACCGGCACGCCGGAGGGGGTCACCCGCGACGAGTTTTACGAGTGCATCACTTACGCGCTGCTTAACGGCGCGATGATCTACCGGCTGGAGGCGTAACTGCCGCGGCCGCTAACCCCTCGACAAACCACCCTTAAAAATTTATCCGCCATTTTGGCGTAATTTCTCTTGATAGCACGCCAAAATGGCGTTATAATAGAGATAACAAAAAGAGATACAGAACACCAACAGCATAAAACCAAGGAGGAAATCATCATGAAAAGAAGCAAAACCGTTATGCCGCGCATGTCGATGCGCTGGTACGCCGTTCTTGTCGGCGAGCACTGTGGTTCCGATTATGGAAGCTTCCACAAACGCGAGGCGCTTGAGATGGCGCGCGAAGCCGCCGAGGAAAACCCCGACGAAGAAGTTCGCATTTCCCTTTGCACGTCTTACCCGGATGATGATACCAGCGACGGCGTGATCGTCATCCATGAACCTACCGTATCCATTCCGGTCACGGAGGAAGAGCCCCCGATCGACTGGATGAGCGGCCCGTGCTTCACGGACTTCCCCGCCTACAAACCTAATCTTTCCCCGTGGGAGGTAAAAACAAAATGACAAACATCCAGTTCTACAAATTCTGGGGCGAAGCCCTTGAGTACACCGACCGTGACGCATTCGTATCCGACGCCGCCCTCTCGTCCCTCTGGGGCGAGGACGACGCCGACCCCATGGTGTACATCCCGGAACTTGAAAAGCTATGGGACGCAGCGCACACAGGCGTAAAGGCAATCCGCGAATTTGCCGGCATGACGCAGGCCGAGTTCGCCGCCCGTCACCTCGTCCCGCTGCGCACCTTGCAGCGCTGGGAAAAGGGCGAATGCCCCGAGCACATCCGTTTGCTCCTCCTGGAGTCGGAAGGGGTGTATCGCCGATGAAAAAAGACTTGACGGGTCAGCGTTTTGGCCGTTTGACCGTCGTTGCGTCCGCTCCTCCAAGCGAACGGTATCCTCACAAAAAAATGTGGCATTGCCGATGCGATTGCGGGCGTGAAGCCGATTTCCCGACTGTTCGCCTAACGACAGGCCAAACGAAATCCTGCGGATGTATCCGCAGTGATAGTTGGGACATCACCGGGCAACGCCACGGCAGTCTGACCGCGATCCGTCCCACAGACAAAGTGTTAATAACGCGCAGCAATCCAGTCGGTCGTCCCATATGGGTCTGGCGCTGCGATTGCGGGCGCGAAATCGAAGAGCCAAGCAACGCGAACGGACGCCTTTACTGTGACGCTTGCACCAGCGCTATAAGAACTCAAACCGCGCGCGAAGTGCACAAAAAGACAGAATACCTAAATGTCAATAAAACGCGCCTGTCAAATCTGACGCAGAAGATAAGTCGGAACAACACATCCGGTGTAAAGGGTGTGTACCAGGACAAGGCTTCTGGTAAATGGGTTGCCAGAATTAAATTTCAGCGCAAGACTTACAGCCTTGGGCGCTTCGAAAGGCTTGAGGATGCAGCGGCGGCGCGAAAAAAGGCAGAAGCAGAATTATTCAAACCAGTCCTCGATGAAAACAAAGACGTATACAGTCCGGTAAAAGTGCCAAAGTCGAAGGCGCATCGTACAGTATCTCCCAGTGCGATTGTACCGCGAGACGAAAACCCAGATGTACACTTTTCACATAAAACTTTAAAGCAAAATGTGAAGTGCATATGTATCGACTGCGGAGCAACTTTTTACGCAGGTAGTTCGACTGCAAAACGCTGCGGAGCTTGCAAAACTGAATTGTTTCGTCAGTATGCCCGTATCAAAAAACGCAAGCAAAACGGTTGGACCGAAAAAGAAATCGCCCTCGGCCACCGCATCAAGAAATAAACCACAACCCCCACCGCAGACCATCGTTTCCGCGTGTGGGCGCGAGCACTGGATAAGGAATTGTATCCGATGCTGATTACCAGTCACCATATCGGCGTACTGGAATTTGCAATCCCGGCTGATGCTGACTTTTACACCGAAGCCGAAGTACAGGCCATCGACAAGCAGCGTGTATAACGAAAGAGAGGGACAATATGTTGACTGAGCAAAACACTCCATTGCCGCTGGTGCGGCAATGGAGCAACCTTATTCCGCATTGCTGGGAGAGTTTAGACGAATTGACAGCTAAAATTCGAGCAACCCAACCGTCCAATATGGCTGCGGAAGCGGAACTGTATGCAGCTATGAGCATTGTACAGGCACACGTTGCGAACGGTTCTCTGCCTGTGGAAATCGTACACGCATCATTTGAACTTTTCTGCTGTGCGCTTTGGCGGCACAGCAAGGTTGTGTACAGTTTTGATAATACGCTGGCCGCAGAACTTGTACAGCAGGCTGACGAGTGGGACGATAGTGATAATCTGCCGATTGATGTGCTGCTTCATCCGCCGTACCGCTGTGCTTTTATCTCCTGTCCCGGCGTTATTGACCCGGAGATTATCGGTTTCTTCCCGTTTATCGTGCGAGATATGGATAACGGAACACCTGTCTTTTACGTTTGTGTGGTATACAAAACTTTCAGTACCTTGACTATGCCGCTACATCTTAATGGCATGACGGTTGGCGATTGCATCAATGCAACGACCAAAGCGGCAAACCGAGCAAAACATCCGGACGGCTATGAGGTAAATTTAGACCGTACCACTATTTTGCGATACCTGAATTTGTACTTATATATCTGCGCCGCTAATGCGGATATAGCATCGACACCGGCGCAGACATACCGCCCACGTTCGGCTGCTGTACCGATCCGCGACAGGTTCCGCGAGGTGCAGTCATATGATACCGGTCTGGCAATCGGCTCGGCCTTGCGCCGAGCGCAGGCCGAGGAGAAAAACACCAAAGCACAGCAGCGCAGCACCAGTCATCGGCGCAGCGGTCATGTTCGCACGCATACCCGGCGCGGACATTGGCACCACTTTTGGACTGGCAGTAAGTCCAAGCCAGAAAGCCGCAAAGTTGTACTGCGATGGCTACATCCGATGTTGGTCGGTCGCAGTGACGAACCCGACATAACCACGGTTCACCCAGTCCAATAATCCACCTTTACCATTTTCTCAAAAATGGCTCTAAACGGTCAAAAAAGTTCAAAATCAATTTTTCAAAGGTCGAAGCAATTCGACCTTTTTTTATGCTCTCAAAGCGAATTTTGTTGAACACTGTGTTTAGCAAGTCTGAAATTTTGTAAACAAACTGTGAACAATCATCGAAAAAGTGTTACAAACCCCTGTTTTTTTAGGTATAAGTAGAGGCACTTTTTTAGAGCGGCATTTTTAGAGATTAGAATTCATAACTTTTCTGCCCTTTACAAGATCCTCTGCTGTACCTTGATAATCGAACAGCATGGGTGCGCTCCTGTGAAGCAAGCGCCGGAAGTTGAACTCCGTTAGGATAAAGGGAAGATAACAGCGAGCGCCAGCGGCTCAATACTGACGCATGAGAAAACAAAGAAAGGAGGGATTGTATATGGCAAGTACCAATGAACAGATCAAACGCATAGAAACTGATATTTTGAAGGTGCAGACCAAAATCAAAGCGTATCAGGAGAAGCTCTCGCAGCTTACCGAGAAGCGCAAACAGTTGCAGGAACGCGCTCTGCTTGAAAAGATCAGTGAGATTGCACCAACCTATGACGATGCGCAGACGCTGCTTGACCTGTTAGCAGCAGAGCGCCCGTCAGCAGATACTAAGGACGGAGGAAATGCGCATGACAACGAACGCGAACCGCCGCGTGACTGACGAGCAGATCGAACGCGCACGCAGCATTGACCTTGTGCAGTTCTTGCAGCAGTATGAGCCGCCCGGAGAGCTGAAACGCATTGGTCAGTCATGGACACTGAAATCTCATGACAGTATGCGTATCTCGGCTGATGGACGATGGAACTGGTTCTCACAGAACAAGGGCGGCGGCGATGCAATCGGCTTTCTTCAAGCCGTTCATGGCATGAGTTTTCAGGATGCAGTACGCACACTGGCCGGTGAAGATTTTAAGACGATCCCTGCCACGCAGGCAGAGCACAAAGCAAAGCCGCCTGAGCGCACAGCATTCGCCCTGCCGCCAAAGAATAACGGCAACCGTCGCGTGTTTGCATACTTGCATCGGTCGCGCGGCATTGCAGCGGAAATCGTCAACCACTGCATCAAGTATGACCTGCTGTATGAGGACGCACAGCACCACAATGCTGTGTTCGTTGGCAAGGACGAAAATAACAATGCGAGGTACGCTTTTCTGCGTGGGACGCTCACCGACTCGCACTTCCGCCAGGAAGCAACCGGCAGTGACAAAAGCTACGGATTTTTTCTGCGCGGCAGCGGAAAAACCTTGTTCGTTTGTGAAGCGGCAATCGACGCACTTTCGGTCGCAACACTGCGGAAGTTTGGAGGTCTGGATTGGAAGAAAGATAACTATCTTGCACTCGGCGGCGTGACGGCATCGGAGCGTAAGCTGCCGGTTGCGCTGGAACGAACGCTTAACAATTTTTCTTTTAAGCGGGTCGTTCTTTGTTTCGATAACGACGCAGCCGGACAGACCGCAGCGCGCAGAATTTTCACGATGCTGCGTCAGCAGTTCCCAGAAAATCTTGAAGTGCGAACCTGTGTTCCCGAAGTGAAAGATTTTAACGATCAGCTTTGTGTTAAACTGCAAAACGGAAAAAATTCACCCTCGCGCGGGACGCGCGAAAGCAATTTATCGCGCTAAAGGTTAAAGTCCCCGCAAGCATAGGATTTTGGATAGCCAAAATCCGGCTTGTTAAGGGGATACCCCCTAAAACCCCCAAGCGACCATATGTAAGGAAAAATCAAACATGAGAAAGCGAACCAATCAAATTATCGTTCGTTTGAGCGATCAGGAAATGCTGTTGTTAAGAAGAAAACTTAAAGCCAATGGCATGACTATGACCGGGTATTTTCGCGCTTTGATCGTGAGCGGAGAAATCAAAACTTTGCCGCCTGAGCTGATGCAAGATGTTCAACGTCAGGTGCGAGGTGTTGGTCGTAATATCAATCAGATGGCGAAACTCGCCCATATTTCTGGCAAAGTTTCAATGGGAACACTGTATCAGATTTCCGATGCACAAGAGAAATTGGAGCAGCAGGTTGAAAGGTTAGCACAGTGGCGGTTCTGAAAATTCATGTAGTTCGGGCGCGGTTGGATAAACGTATCAATTATGTGATGAACCCGGAAAAAACAGCGTGTAAAGGTTTTCACAGTTTCTTCGGAATTAAGGACACGCTGACTTCCGGTTTCACTTGCGCGTGCGATGAAGCCTATCAGCAGATGATGGAAACCAAGCAGCACGAAAAGAAAACAGATAAAGTTCTCGGCTATCACTACATTCAGTCGTTCAAGCCGGGTGAAGTCACGCCGGAGGAAGCACACCAAGTTGGGTGCGAATTTATCGAGCGATGCTTCGCAGAAGATTTTGAAGTTGTGATAGGCACTCACACAGATCATGCGCATATACACAACCACATAATCCTCAATTCAGTGTCGTTCGTGGACGGTCACAAGTTCCAATCCACACCGGCAAGTTTCTACAAGCTGCGCGCTATTTCAGACGAGATTTGCCGAGCGCATCACCTGTCGGTTATCGACGATCCTAAGACCCGCAAGGCCAAGCACTATGCGGAATGGAAAGCCGAACAGGAGTACCGCCCAACAATCCGAAATGAGATCCGGCGTGATATTGATGTCGTACTGAAGCAGTCACATTCGCTCAATAATTTTTGGGAACTGCTTAGGCTGCGCGGCTACGAAATCAAGTTCAATGAAAAGCGCAAGTACGCTGCCATTCGCCCGCCGAACGGTAAGCGTTTTATTCGCATGAAATCGCTCGGTGAGGAATACACACCGCGCGAACTTGTGAAGCGGCTGGAAGCCGCCGACAAAAGCGAAGTTGCGGCAAACCGGAGAGCCTTTCAGCAAAAATATCAGCAGAGAAAACACCGAAAGAAATATTACGCGCTGCCATGGACAATCATTCCGCATCGGCGGCTTACGCTGCGCGGCATTCGTGCCTTGTACTGGCACTATGTTTATATGCTTAGTAAGGTGCGCGCGCGCAAAGCACCGCGCGCAGTCCGCGGCGTAATGCTCGATGAGTTAAAGAAACTGGAGCGATATTCGCAGCAGTATTATTTCTTGCGTGATAATCGACTGAACACGAAAGCAGATGTGAACCTGTATGAACAAGCGCTATCGAATGAAATTTATGTATTGACAGACAGGAGAAAACATCTGTATGCAGAATGTCGAAAGCCGGATGCTGATAAGCAGACGCTCAAAGCGCAGACCAAAGGATTGACCGAAGAACTGCGTGTGCTGCGAAAAAAGCAGCGCACCTGTAAGACGGTTTTAGAAAACGCGCCCGCCATGGAGGAACGGCTGGAGGCAGCAAACACTGAGTGGCAGCGTATTGAAAGAAATGAAGATGAACATAGTAAGGAAGTGAAACCAAATGTCGGTAGAAGCAGAAGCGGCGGAACGAGTGCTGCGCATGGAGATCATGCTGACCGAAGCCGCAGTCAAACTCGCGGCAACCGGAGCAGTAAACCTCGCGATGCTGCTGATCGCGGCTGTGAGAAATGAAGTCAACATGGGTGGAAGAACCAATGTGGCAAAAATGCTGGAGCAAGGCAAACAGATCACAGCATTTCCTATTAACACAGACAGTTTGACGAAGTTTGCCGAACTGGCAAAGAAGCACAAATTAGCCTGCGGCTATATCCCTGACCCGCAGAACCCAGCGACTACAAATGTTGTCATCAAGACCGAAGATGCAGAGCTTGCAAATAAGATTCGCAAGGACGCAGGTATCGAGATTTTGCCGGGTATCGACGAAAAAAAACAGAGCGCCGATCTGTCCGGCAGCGTATCAGAAAAATCCGAGAATACAATGCAGAGCAGGTCGGCATCAACAACAACTACGACGATGACGAAGAACAGTCCGACGATCAATCCTATTCAAACTATGAATAATGGTATCACGCAGGATCAGGCAAATATGATGCTGACGCAGCTTACCGCTCTGAGAGGTGTGCTGGCAAACGGCGGCAATGTTCATGAGTGCCAGGCAGCCATCATTGCGGTCACAGATGAATTGAAGCGTCTGCTGACGCTGCCAGAACAGATGCAGGAAACGGACAAAGCGGAGCAGTCCAAGTCGGAGGACAGATCTGAAGAAAGAAAGGGTGCGGCACCTAAGTCAAGCGGAAAAGGAAAAGTATCTATTCGGCAGCGCATTGCGGATATTAAAGCGCGTGCCACACATACGCCGCAGCATACCAAGGATAAACAGTATCAGCCGAAACATTCTATCAACGATCTGACAAAATAACGAGGAGTGAGAAAGTGAAGGTCAAAAAATTTTGCGCGACCGCCACCCTACTGGCAGCGGCGTGCGCGATGCAGGCCGGAGCGCTGGCGGCAGAAGTACCGGCAGCGACCGGAACTGCAACCCAGAGCACCGTAGGGACGGCGGTTACAGCGACCAACCAGACAGCCAGCACCGATGCGGCCACCGGAGAGCTGCTGCCCAGCGATGTGCAGACAAGCTCGGACGGCTTGCAGCTGAAGAAGATCTACGATGTGGGCAAAACCACCTCGCCGGATAAAATCCCGCAAGCGGATTTTGAGCGCGGCGGCTTCAAGTACACCTTTGAGGATCTTCTGAAAATCGAACTGCCGGAGATGGAACGCAAAGTCCATTCGGAAACAGTAACGGTAAGCTCCAGCAGCAGCAACACCAATGATGTGCTGTCGTTGCTGCCGAAAAGCAAATCCGTCAGCACAACAGACGGTTATTCCGGCACAGCCTATCTCGATATTTCCAGTATATCAACCAAGGTTGCAGGCACTGAAAGCGTATCAAACGATTTGAGCGCTACTCGTGAATACCCCGGTATGACCGAAATGGATATGGAGAGCATCCCAAAGAGCATTACAGAAAACGGACATACCCTGCGCTTTGCCGATGTTGAGTGGAAAGAAGCAAACGCTGAAGCGGATAACTTCGGAACAGTTCAGACCACTTACACTGCTGTTGTAAGCTATACCGGCACCGCGACTTCCAGCCGCACGACCGGCTACACAGTTACAGCTACCTATGCCGGTGAGGTATCTCGTCGGAACAACGAAGGTGTGCGCTACATTGCGGTTTACAGCGGCACACCGATTGAAGAAATTCCGGCAATCCCGGAGGAAGAACAGGGACACGAGGAAGATCCGCCGGACTTAACCGGTCTGATCGACCCGGAGCAGCAGGACAACCAGAACGATGAACGCAAAGCGCCGTTGATCAGTTGGGTGCTCTGTGCTGTCTTTGGTATCTTGATGCTCCTGTTTGCGTTCCGGCCCCCGATGTGCCGCCGCATGATGCGGCAGATGCAGATGGGCGCGCAGGCTGTCCGTGAGAAAATCAACAATGAAACGGAGAGGATAAAAAGTGAAAGACAAGCAGAGGAAGAAAGGGAGCGCGAGCGCCAGCAGATTTTCGGGCCGCTTGAAAAAGTCAAAGCCGCGATCCGAAACCGCAGGAAACGCAAGGGCGGTAAGCACAGTATCCCCGCACTCGCAGCTCCGGCAGAAGAACAGCAGTTCGGCAACACCGATGAAATCGCTGCTGAAAGCGCCGATGCAGTGGACGAAACCGAGGATTACGCCGGTCTGGAAGATGTGGAACCGGAGTTCTCTCAGCAGGACGCTCCTGTCCAGCGCGATGGCGCTGACGATGATGGCGAGTACCCCGGCATTAGCATCTAACCTGACCTACAATTTTTCCGGTGCATCGGCAGGCAACTTTGGCAAGTCTACCTCGATTGATCCGGTTACAACGATTGGTGCAGATAATGTCAACCGCGATATTTCCAAAAACAGCGCATTTATCCCGCCGGAATTTGGTTCGCCGCAGGCTGATATTCTCGGCACAGGTGAGCTGCTTACGCCGGATATTTCGGGCGTTGAGCCGATGTTCCCGCACTCCACGCAGGCGAATTTCGGTCAGACGGTAACATCAAACGGTGCAATGTCTGGCGGCGGCGAGATCATCATGCCGCCGGATGCGGAGAATACGACCGTATCCAGCGCGCCGATCTATGAGATCAGCACCGGTACGGGAGCTGTATCGGAAACCGACTCGCTCGGCGGTTATACGGGCGGCGGTGCAGATGCAGCCTATGGTTCCGGCTATACTTCTACCTCCGGCATGAAGTATTCGGACGGCAGTATCGGTAAGCTGTCTATTCCGTCCATCGGTGTAAACAAAAAGGTGTACGACGGCGAAACCATTGCCAATATGCGGCTCGGTGCGGCACACTTTGAGGGTACAAGCGGCTGGGACGGCAATGTTGCAATGTGCGGTCATAATCGCGGCAGCTACGGCTATTTTGGCAATATCCACACGCTGAAAAATGGTGATACAATCTCCTATACCACCATTTTCGGAACGCGCACCTACAAGGTATACAGCGTTCGCAAGATTGCTAAGACCGATACAAGCGTGCTTGACCCATCCGATGCGAACATCATCACACTGATTACTTGCGTGCGTGATGTGCCCAGCCAGCGCTGGTGCGTACAGGCGATGGCAATTTAAGCGACTACCTAACAAAGTAACCTCGGCAGCGAGAAAGTCCGTTTTATGGTACACACTCTGTGCTACCATAAAAACATAAAAAACCTCGTCAATAACACTTGACAAATAATGGAAATTATGATATGATATACTTGAAGAAATAGAGCATATCGCAAAACAAAGGAGGCGGCTTATATGAGGTATGTACGATGGAGAGCACCGGAGGTTGAAGCAGTAGATACTATAATGCTCGGTGGATTTGGACTTCTGCTCCTGATCCCGCAGTTGATCCTGCTGCTCATCAAAACACGCTTTATCATTCCAATGGCGTATGCGGCAATCGTAGTGTTTCGATTCCCTGAGTGGAGCGAAGCGCACAAAACGCTGGCTGACACGATCTTTTTCATTCTGGTTGGACTGGTGATTGTGTCGTGGATTGTAACGCTGGTTCGCGCTATCAAGCGCCGCCTTGACAACTGATAACCATTAAAGAGGAGGTTCTGACCATGACCAAGAGGATTTTCGCAACTGCCATTGCTGCGGCGGTAATCGCAACATCGCTGCCGACCGCAGGTGCAGCAAACGCATTAACCGTTGTGCCGACCCGAACTAAGGGACAGGCTGTTTATGTTGGCTCTACCCGTGTGTACCCGACCGGCTACAACATCAACGACAACAACTATTTTAAGCTGCGCGATGTTGGTAAACTGGCAGGCTTTGGCGTAGACTGGAACGAGGACACGCGCACTGTCGAGATCAGCACTACGCGCACTGCACCGGAGCTGACCGGAATTGCAGATACTGCCGTAACCGGCGCGACCGCCAAGCCGACCGACCAGCGTATCACTGTGGACGGCAAGGAAGTCAGCATGACAGCCTACAAAATCAAGGGCAACAACTATGTCAAGCTGCGCGACATTGGCAAGACCATCAATTTCGGTGTATCCTTTAACATGGCTACCAAGGCGGTCAGCATTGACCCGAACGGTACTTATGTTGAGGAAGTCAAGCCGACGCCCTCCACGCCTACGGCTGCTGCCATTACCAAGTGGAACAGCACCATGGACGAGTTTAACGAGGAAATGATCCAGAACCACAGCGACAAGGACAAGCTGCTTGCTATCGCTGCGAAGTACGGCCCGACCATTACCGGCAAGGCTAACGCCACCACCGCTGATGTGATCTCCGCGCTGGAGAGTATGACCGGCGCGCCGGTTGATGCGATCTCGTTCGACAACAAACCTGTCAGCCTGTATTGGGCAAAGCAGCTCCGCAAAGCTAACGGCGAAACCGTTAAGGAGGATACGAGCGTATCCGATAACCAAACCTCAACTGGTGCGACCGTTACCGATGCGATGCTCCGTCAGTGGGAGCAGGAAATGATTGTGCGTATCAACGAGGAACGCGCTAAAGTCGGTGCTCCGGCACTGGTGCAGGACGAAATGTGCATGAGTTTTGCTCAGTTTTGGGCAAAGCACCTTGCAACGGTTAAGTTTGAGCACAGCGAGTGGGACGATATGTACGCATGGGTCAAAGGCGTAGATGTGAAAGATGTTCTGGAGCCAGATGGCAGCTTCTTTATGACTGAAGAAATGGGCAAGGAAATTGAGCGCATTTCGGGCGGTGAAAATATTTCTACTACTAATTCGCCTGACCCAATGAACGCTTGTATGACCAGCTTGATGAACTCCGAGGGGCATCGTAGAACAATGCTTGATAGCGATTATTCCCATGTAGGTATCGGTTTTGCCGTTGCATCTAACGGTGATGTATATTGCAGTCAAACATTTAGTCATTAAAACTTAATAATCGTTTTAGACCGATTAGGATTTTCTATCCTAATCGCTTTTTATTTGCAAAAGGAGATGAAAAAATGAGAAAAAACTTCTTTAAGCGTACATTGGCGGGTGCTTTGTCTGCTGTGACGCTTGTCAGCAGCATGGCGGTCAGTGTACCTACCGCATTTGCTGCGGAAGAAGATAACAAGGCATCGGCCATTGAAATCAAGGTCGGTGAAAATTATAAGGTCGCAGATCGCGGCGTTCAGAAAGCATGGTTCCAGCAGAACGGCGCTCCCAGAAATGTGTGGCCTATGTTCACTACGGCCTCGGACGGTACGGAAATCCGCGCATACTGCGCAGATCATGCCAAGGGCAATCCCGGTACCGGCGGCAAGCCGTACACCGTAACCGGGCAGGTCAAGGATATGCGTGTGTACGGCGTTGTTGTCAAGTCGGACAGCCGTAACACTCTGAACACCTTTATCAGCGGTTCCAAGGTGCTCAACGCCGGTAACTTTACCGCAGATATGTATTTTTCTGCTTCGCAGGCTGCTATCTGGTGTGCGTTGGGCGATGCACAGATTGCCGCTAACAGCAAGTTCGGCGTGACCTATCCGAGTTCTACCTCGCTCGGCTATCGCTCATCGGGCAAGACGCTGAGTGCGTCCACTGCTTCGGAAGCGCGTACACTGTATGCTGCCATTGAGATGTTGAAATACGGCAATGAGTTTGACGGCGTTTGGGGCAGCAGCGGCAAGGGTCATGCTCCATGGGTCGGCAACACGATCAATTATACACCGGGCAGTGCAACCTACAATGCCGCCAATGCAAAGACCGGTTCGGTCGATCTGCCGAACGGTATTGTGAAGTCCGGTGTATTTGCCGAAAAGTCGATTGATGGTACAGATTATCTCGTGCTGCCGATGGCTGCGGCATCTGCAACTTTCGTTCGCAGCAATCGTATCTTTGTGCGTGCATCCAATCTTCCGTCTGGCGCGTTCATCATGGACGAGGACGGCAACAAGAATGGCAGCGATGGCCTGCTGACACTGAGCAAGGTTCACAGCGACAAGACCTTGTATAAGAACGGCAATGATATGGCTTTCGGTCAGGTGTTTTACTTCTGTATCCCCAAATCTACTGCCGAACAGATGGACACAGCAGGCACTAAGCTGTCTACTTCTTTCTTAACCAGCATGAATGTTGACCGTTACAATGTCTATATTGCATCGACCAACAGCTCTGGTATTCAGCCTGTCATTTTGGTTGAGCCTGCGGTCAAGCTGGCCAGCAATAAGCTGGCGTTTAGTTCGTCCACTTCAGAGGAAAAGGTAAAGCTGAAGGTACTGAAAACCGATAAAGACGGCGCAGCACTGGAGGGATGTACTTTCCAGATAACATATTCTAATGCAGGTAAATCTCAGACTGCACAGAAAACCACAGACAGCAACGGTGAAGCAAACTTTGAGAACCTGCCGCTGAATACCACCGTAACCATCAAGGAAACCGCAGCACCGGAGGGTTACACCCTGCTCCCGGCTAAAACCGTACAGACCGGTACTAAGGGCGGTCAGACGGTCGAGCTGAAGCTCGCCAACAGCGACGATCACACCTTTAAGGTTCACAAGATTTCGTCCGCCGATGGTCGCAACCTGATGGGCGCTACCTTTGAGGTGCGCGGCATCGACAACAACTTCAAACACACCTACACCACTGACGCGCTGGGCGAATTCACCATTCAGGGACGTGATCTGCCGACCGGCTCTTTCGAGGTATATGAGATTGCCGCGCCGGAGGGTTACGCTACCGATGGTTCGGACATTCAGACCTTCGCATGGGACAACAGCAAGGACATCGAGCTGTCCTTTAAGGACGCTCCGCGACCGGGCATCAAGATTTACAAGTACGACAAAGATACCAAGATGCCGCTGGAGGGCGCAACCTTTGAAATCCGCCGCGACGGTCAGGTACTTGCAACCGTAAAGACCGATGTAAACGGCAATGCCGGACTGTACGATCTGCCCAAGGGATTTTATCAGGTAGTCGAAACCGAACCGCCGCAGGGTTATCTCCGCGACGAGCAGGTTCACGAGGTCTACATTGACCCGACCGCAGACCCGACGCAGCTCATCCGCGAAGTCAATGTTGCAAATACAAAAAAATTATCCATCCGTATTGTGAAAATCGACAAGGAAACCAAGGTTCCGCTGTCCGGTTGGAAGTTTGATGTGTACTACAACGATGCTCACCTTACGACCGTAACGACCAACCAGAACGGCGAAGCAATGGTTGAAAACCTCCAGCCGGGTACTTACCGCGTTAAGGAAACCGGCGGCGATACTGAGCACTATAACATGGATGCCGGTGAGCAGACGGTCGAGCTGGTTAAGGATCAGGCTGAAATTCCGACCCTGACCTTTGCCAATACCATCAAGAAGCATTTCGGTATTCTGAAAATCGACAGTGAAACTCACAAGCCGATCGAGGGCGTAACTTTTGAGATCTATAAGGACGGCAAGCTGCTCGGCAACTACACCACCGGCGCAGATGGTCGTATCTGGCTTCCGTATGCAGAGCCGGGCACATATCAGGCCAAGGAAGTCATCACCGACCCGAAGTATGTGCTGAATGAAAAGGTATTCACCATCGAAAACAACAGCGAGTATCCGACTTTCTTCACTATTCCCAATGTGATGAAGAAGGACATTACCGTCACCAAGATCGACAAGGATACCGGCAAGCCGTTGCAGGGCGTTGTTTTCCAAGGCTTCAAGGACGGCAAGAGCATCGGCTACTTTACCACCGGCGCGGACGGCAAGTTCACGATCTCCTACGCAGACAGCGGCACTTATACTTTCCGCGAATATCATACTCTCGCCGGGTATGTGCTGAATAAGGAACCGATCACCATCGAGCATACGACGGACGGAAATGTGGACATTATCATTGACAACACAGAGCAGAAAAAGTTCGAGGTAGTCAAGATTGACAGCCAGACCAAGGAGCCGCTGGCAGGCGTGCAGTTCAAAATCTGGCGCGACAGTGTGCTACTCGGTGACTATACCACTGATGAGAATGGTAAAATCACCATCGAAAAGGCTCCGGCAGGCACTTACAAGGTGCAGGAAGTTGCGACCTTGAAAGAGTACATTCTGAACGACAAGCCTTACGAGATCGAGCATACCACCGATAAGGACACTTCGGTTACGGTTGAGAACACCAAGAAACCCGGCTTGTCCATCAAGAAGATCGATGCGGAAACCAAGAAGCCTCTGAAGGACGCAGTATTTAAGCTGACGCGCGCGAACGGTGATGTGGTCAAGGAGGACATTACAACCGGCGAGGACGGTACTGCCTTCGTCGAGGGACTGGATGCCGCAGATTATATCGTGACCGAGATTACCGCTCCGGGCGGATATATCATCGACAAGACCCCTCATGCAGTATCTCTGGAAAAGGGTAAAACTTACACGCTTACAATCGAAAACAGCAAAAAGCCGGGTCTGCTCATTAAAAAGGTAGATGCGCAGACACACAAGGCGCTGCCGGGTGCGACCTTTAAGATCACTCGCGGCGATGGCTCTGTTGTCCGTGAAGCAGCAGTTACCGATAGTGACGGTGTTATCCATCTCGCAGAACTGGACACCGGAACATATATCATCACTGAGGTAAAGGCTCCGGATTCTTATGTGATCGACGAGACACCTAAAACTGTGCAGCTCCGCAAGGGCCAGACTTACGAAGTAACTTTTGCAAATACCAAGCAGTCTGGTCTTACCATCAAGAAGATCGACGAAGAAACCCGTCAGCCGCTTAAAAATGCCCTGTTCCGTATTACCAAGTCCAATGGTGAAATCATCAAGGAAGCGGAAACTGATGAAAACGGTATTATCACCCTGACCGGCCTGCCGGATTGCTCGCTGATTATCACCGAGATCAAAGCGCCGACCGGATATATCTTGCAGGACACCCCCAAGACCATTGAGGTCAAGGCCGGTCAGTCCTATGAGCTGACCTTTACCAACAAAAAGGCGTATGGTTTGCAGATTCGCAAGGTGGTTAAGGGTACCGGCGAAGCACTCGCAGGCGCGAAATTCAAGGTTGAGAAGGTGTCCGGTGAGCGCATCGGTGAGTATACCTCCAATTCTGCCGGTCTGGTCAACATTTCCGGTCTGGAGGACGGCATCTATGTCGTAACCGAGATCAAGGCTCCCGATGGCTACCGTATCGACACAAATCCGAAGAATGTTATTGTAAAGGCTGGTGAACTGGCCACAGTGGAATTTGAAAATGCCAAGATGTCCAGCGTCCGCATCAAGAAGATTGACAGCGCGACGAAAGACCCTATTCCGGGCGTGCGTTTCCTGATCAAAGACAAGAATAAGAACATTGTTGGCGAGTATACCACCGACAGCGATGGTTATATCGAGCTGGAAAACGATCTGGAAGAGGGTAAATATTACGCAGAAGAAATTCAGGCCGCACCGGGATATATCCGCGACACACAGGAGCGCACCTTCCGCGTAAAAAAGGGCGAAACCACTGAGATTGTATGGGAAAATACAGCGCAGTATGGTCAGATCCAAGTCATCAAAAAGTCCAAGGACTACAACAGTATCAATGGTCTGCCCGCAGGTACGCTCCTGCAGGGCGCAACCTTTGAGATCTACGACAAGGCACAGAATGTTGTAGACACGGTAGTTTCCAACGAGCGCGGCCTTGCAATCTCCAAGCTGCTGCCGCTGGGTCGTTACACCATCAAGGAAACCAAGGCACCGAACTATTACGGTGTATCCGGCGAAACCTTTGAAGCGGAAATCGAGTTTGCAAGCCAGATCGTTCGTCTGGAGGTTCTGGACGAGAGCGTTTACACCAATGTTGTAATCGGCAAGTCCGGTCCGAAGCAGGTAACGCCGGGTATGCAGATGAAGTGGACGATCAGCCGCGTGGCCAATAATTCCTCTATTCGTCTGACGAGCTTCTACTGGCGCGACAATCTGCCGTATCAGGCGGTACAGCTGGATAAGATCGTAACCGGCACCTATAACACCCGTATCCCCTATAAGGTGGTTTATAAGACCAACTTCAATCAGACACCGCGCACACTGGCAGATAACCTCGACCCGTCTGTCAACCGCGTCCTGCAAGCAACGCCGACCGCGCTCGGTCTGAAATCCGGTGAAGCGGTAACGCAGATTATGTTTATTTTCGGTACGGTGCCGTCCGGCTTCCGTATGGTGGATAACGCCTATATTTACGGTACGGTTCGCAAGTCGGCTTCCGGCAGTTCGTTTGTTAATAAGGCAGATGTAGGCGGTCTCACTGGTAGCCAGCAGTGGATCATGTCCAATGACGCCTGGACTACCACCATCTACCGCGCACCGACTTATAAAAAGCCGACCCTGCCGACTACCGGCTGGTAAGGAAAAGAGAGGAGAAAGAATATGAAAATCAGACGATTGATCTGTGCGGCGCTTGCCGCATCGCTCGCCCTGTGTCCTGCCGCTTTTGCGGCGGACACGCCAAAAACGGATCGTATCGTCACCACACAGAACGGCACCGGTTACTCGGTGTCCTCTGTGGGGCGGCATATCATCCCGGTGTCTGACAGCAGCCAGAGTTTCGACTTTTCGCCGCTGGACGGCTACGATCTGTCTACGCTTATCATCTCGGACGGTAAGTATACTGACCGCGCCAATGTCGTACATCTTGACGGCGATCTGAAGCTCAATGGCATTACTTATCCTGTCCATTATCAGTCCAAGACGGATGCGGGCGGCGAAAGCGTAATCCGCGCGACCGTCGATATTCCGGCAGCATCGGACGATATTACGCTGTCTGCCGAAGCGGTAAGCACCGCATTTGCAGTCACAGCTACCTCGCAGACCGGCGCGACCGTATCCGCAGCCACGACTACGCTCAATAAGGGCGATGCATACAGCATGACGGCAACGCCTGACCGTCTGTATGCCATCACGAGCGCCGACTTGACGATTGGAGGCAGCAAGTCCACTGTCCAGCTCTCCAAAGGCTGCGATGTGACCTCTAACGGTTTCCGTTTTCGTGTGGATGCAGCCGGTGTGCTGACGGTTTACTCCGGCGGTGTTACCTCTGCGACCACGATTGAACTGAAAACCGCAGAACGCCAGCCGGACAGCGACGAGGTGCTTGTCACTGTTCGCACCGGGCGCGGCATCAGCAGCGAAATTTCGCGCGATATTGTCAAGAAAGGCAGCAATTATACCGTTTCTTTCTCGGCAAAGCGCGGCTATACGATTGACGCGCTGACGCTCGAAGCAGACGGCAAGACAGCGTACAGCACGCCGAACACCAATACGGTATTTGTAGGGTCTAACGCTTATCGCGTGTCCGGTAACAGCGACGGCTGCACTGTTTATCTGACCGACCTCCAGAGCAATATCACCGTCAGCGCCGAGAGCAGCTACGACACCGACCACCTCACCGTTGACACTTCGGCAGGCTCCGGCGTTCGTATCCGCAAGGACTGCGGCAGTACCGTAGACAACGGCACAGACATTGAGTTCGAAATCTATGTCACCGATGATGACCGCTACGAGCTGGACGAAGTAACTCTCCGGTTGGACGATAGCAGCCGCACCGTAGATGCAGATGCGACCTCTATCCGCGTTGCGGGCAAGACCTGCAAGATGGAAACTGACAGCGACGGCGTGCTGCATCTGTATGTGAACGATGTAGACAAGCCGGTGTCTGTGTCGGCTACGGCAAAGCGTATCGACACCAGCCACAGCATTACCATCAAGTCGGCGTCGCACCTCACGATCAGCAAGGATATTTCTGGCTCGTCGGTGCGCGACGGCAAGGATGTTGCTTTTACGGTTAAGCCGTCCTCCGGCTACGCCGTCGATGATATTACACTCAAGGTCGGCACGAAGTCCAACACCGTATCGGCAGGCGCGTCTTATATCCGCGTAAACGGCGTTGATTACGACATGACGCGCAATTCCAACGGCAATGTGACAGTTTATGTGGACAACATCAAGAACAATGTCACGATTTCCGCGACCGCTGTGAAATCGAGTTCTGCGGTCACGCCGACTGCCGGTAATGGTGCAAACGGCAAGATTTACATTGACCGTTCGGTTAAAACGCCATTCTTTGTTGGCTACAACTCGTATTTCTACCCCAAGCAGAACCTCACACGCGCCGAAGCGGTACAGCTCCTTGCACGCATGACCAACGCAAGCGGCAGCAAATATTCGACCAGCGGCGGTTTCTCTGATGTGCCGCTGAACAGCTATTATTCCAATGCACTGTCTGCGTTCGTATACGGCGGCATTGTGGACAGCAGCACTTATTTTAATCCCAATGCGGCAATCACGCGCGCGGATTTCGTGGAAATGATTTACCGTCTGGATACCACTTCGGACTATAACGGCTCCAATCGCTTTACCGATGTGTATTCCACCGCGCCGAACGCTGCGGCAATCGCTTACTGCTCGGATCGCGGCTGGGTGCGCGGTGATCCGTCTGGCACATTCCGTCCGTATGACTATATCACGCGCGCTGAAGCTGCGGCGGTAGTCAACCGCACGATGGGACGCACGCTCTCGTCCACCGATGTAAGCGGTATCCGCTACACCGATGTGCCGATGAACTTCTGGGCGTATAACGATATTCTAATTGCGTCCGGTAACCAGAGGTAACACCTATGCGACCGGACAAAAGAGGTTCGGCAGCGAGCACCACCACTCTGGTGGTGTTCGCTCTGCCGGTTATCTGGCTCGGATTGATCGGCGGCAGCTGCGCTGCGCCGGGACGAACGCTGATTGACTGGATAAACGCTTTCGGCACAGCAATAGAACAGCCCTGGCATTTTTCCTTTAACCAGTACAGCTTGAAAGCCATACTGATCGCACTTGCTGCTTATGCGCTGTGCATCATGCTCTATCGGGACAGCCAGCGCAAGCGCCGCCCGGGCGAAGAATACGGCTCTGCCGAATGGGGCAACGCCAAGCAGATAGACAGCAAGTACCGGTATCACGATAAATTTACGGTTGAAGTGAAACAAATGCTTCACCGCATAGCGAGTTTCTTCGCTTTATGTGCAGAATTTATCACCGGAAAGCTAACAGAAGAAGAACGTCAGCGCCGCAAAGAACAGAAAGCACTTGCGGTTCATGTAGACCAGAACATACCGCTGACCATGCACACACGCATTGGCCTTGATGTATTCCGGCACCAGCGCAACCTCAATATGATGGTTATCGGCGGTTCCGGTACAGGTAAGAGCCGTTCGGTGTCGAAACCGGAGATTTTGCAGGCAAACTGCTCGTATATTATCTGTGACCCGAAGGGTGAGTTGCTGCGCGACTGTGCAGAGTTCCTGCTCCACGAGGGTTACGACATCAAGGTGTTTAATCTCAAAGAAGGCGAACGCCGCTGCGGTAATATGTACAATCCGTTCCGCTATCTGCGTTCCGAGGTAGACTGTGTGCAGCTTGTAACGCTGCTGTTTCGTGCGACCACGCCGAAAGGCTCGCACAGCAGCGACCCATTTTGGGAGCGCGCCGAGGAAACGCTCGTAACGGCTCTGGTGCTGTTTATCTATCTGGAGTGTGATCCGGAAGATCAGAATTTCGCAACGGTGATGTTCCTGCTCCGCAACGCGCAGGCCAGTGAGGAGGACGAGGGTAAACAAAATCCAGTAGATACTCTATTTGCTGAAATTGCCCAAGATCATCCAGAACACATTGCCAATCAGTATTGGGAAGCCTACAAACTCGCCGCAGGCAAAACCGCAAAATCCATTTTGATTATGGCAAGCTCGCGTCTGAAGCACTTCATGCTGGACGAGATTGCGGATATGACCATGGAAGATGAAATGGATTTAGCATCGCTCGGTGAGAAGAAACGCGCTATTTTCGTCTGCACGCCGGTCAACGACACCAGTTTCAATTACCTTGTTTCCATGATGTATATGCAGGCTTTTCAGCAGCTTTACGACCGCGCAGAACGGGAATACGGCGGCAGACTGCCGCGTCATGTACGCTTTATCATGGACGAGTTTTACAATACACCGCCACCGGATCGTTTCGACAATGTGTTGTCTACCTGCCGCTCCTACAATCTGTCCTGTGCAGTTATTCTGCAGGACATCGGACAGCTCAAGACTATGTTCGAAAAGGAATGGGAATCGCTGATGGCGCAGTGTGACGAGTTTCTGTATCTCGGCGGCAATGATACCGCGACCCACAAATATGTGTCCGAACGGCTGGGCAAGGAAACGATCTTCTCCAAAACGACCTCGCAGACCAGAGGTACGCATGGTTCGTCCAGCCAGAATGACCAGAAGGTTGGTACAGAGCTTATGACACCTGATGCCATAAGCCGCATGGAAAATCAGTATTCGATTTTGTTCATGCGCGGCGAACGCCCGGTGTTCGATGAGAAATATGTGCTGCAAAAGCACCCGAATGTACAATGGCTTGCCGGTGACGGCAAGGCAA
>ENA-UOJH01001082-UOJH01001082.1-human-gut-metagenome-genome-assembly--contig:-C148-NODE-1082-length-21503-cov-100.974403_pt1 | contig 21503 bp, 22 predicted proteins | sample MGYA00242345_ERZ723892 | MGnify/ENA metagenome assembly ERZ723892 | reverse complement strand
GGACTTCGGGCAGGTTTTTTATGCTCTTTGGAGTTTTAGCGGACAGCAATAAAAAGGATATCTCACAAATACGGATATACCAATACAGGATGTATACACAGCATACCACAACCTTTGGCACGTAGAACGGGCTTTCAGTATAGCCAAATCAAAGATAGAGATACGTCCCATGTTTCATTTTACACGCAAACGCATCGAGGCTCATATATGCATCTGCTTTGTGACTTTGAAAGTCTACAAGGAACTGGAGCGTATGCTGAAAGTCTCAGAGATTAAGATGAGTGTAGACAAGGTGCTTGCATTAGCAAAGACCATCACAACCATACAAATTAAACAACCTATGAACAAGGAGGTTTACACCCAAACCATGCTGATGGCAAGGCATCAGAAAATAGCTAAACTCTTTGACGAAGATTTTTGGGTGACACGATGACGAAGTCAGGCGACTTTAGGTCTTCAGAGTCAAACGACTTTGGAGACCTTTTTTTGTGCCCATATTTTTTAGTTTCGTGTTTATTTCTTAATTTTGCAAAACTAATAATTATATCCTTTCTTATTAAGTTTTAGTTGCAAAATTATCTTATTGAAAAATAGACAAACTATATTATGATTCATAAGAAAATATCCATTCTCGCATTGCTTCTTGCTACAACTCTTGTGTCGGTTTCTGCACAGTCGTATAAGCGTTCAGTGAAGAATACTTCGGTTGAGATTCCTGTATACAAGCAGGCGACACGACCAGTAGACGAACGAGTTGCAGACCTTCTTAGTCGAATGACTTTGGAGGAGAAAATAGCCCAGTTGCGTTGTCCGCTTGGTTGGCAGATGTATAACAAGACAAGCCAGAAGACCGTAGAGCCTTCACAACTCTTCCGTGATATGATGGACATGGCTCCTATAGGTTCGTTTTGGGCAGTTCTGCGAGCTGATCCTTGGACTCAGAAGACTTTGGAGACAGGTCTTTATCCCGAACTTGCTGCAAAGGCAATCAATTCTCTGCAACGCTATGCCGTTGAGCAGACACGCCTTGGTATTCCGATATTCTTTGCAGAGGAGACTCCGCATGGACACATGGCTATCGGCACTACCGTTTATCCTACGGGTCTTTGTTGTGCCAGTACATGGAATCCGAGCTTGTTGTATCGTATGGGTGATGCAATGGGTAAAGAAGTGCGCTCACAGGGAGGAAACGTAGGATACGGTCCGGTGTTGGATGTGGCGAGAGAACCGCGTTGGTCACGTATGGAAGAAGGTTTTGGTGAGGACCCTTGGTTAGCCTCGGTCTTAGGACCAGCTGTAGTTAGAGGTTTGCAGGGCGACGCTTCAGATGGAAGCCATGTTTATTGCACGCCGAAGCATCTTGCTGCTTACGGAGTTCCTGAAGGAGGCCACAATGGCGGTGGTGTATATGTTGGCGAGCGTTTGTTGCGTTCTCAGCTTCTTCTTCCTTTTGAGAAGGCAGTCAAGAGCGGTGCCGCAACAGTCATGACCTCTTACAATCAGGTTGATGGCATACCATGTACGTCTAATAAGCGTCTTCTTACAGACATTCTTCGTGGCGAGTGGGGATTCGATGGATTTGTATACAGCGACCTTTATTCCATTGAAGTAATCCACTCTCTTGGCGCTGCATGCGATACAGCACAAGCAGCCTCTTTGGCTCTTAAAGCAGGACTTGACATGGATCTTGGTGGCGATGCGTATGGCAACAATCTCAAGAACGAACTTGATAAAGGTGCCATAAGCATGGATGACATCAATCGTACAGTTGCTAATGTTTTGCGTATGAAGTTCCGTCAGGGGCTTTTTGAGAATCCGTATGTTGATCCTAAACGTGCCAGGACAACATGCCGTTCGACAGAACATATTGCTATTGCTGAGCAGGTTGCGGAAGAAGGTGTTGTACTTCTCAAGAATGACGAAGTGTTGCCTCTTTCGCCCACACTTGGTCGTATTGCGGTAATTGGTCCGAACGCAGATACTCCATACAATCAGCTTGGCGATTATACTGCCCCACAGGCTCGTGAGGCTATCTGTACTGTTTTGGACGGTGTGAAGGCAGTTGTAAGTGACAAGACGGAAGTGGTATATGCCAAGGGCTGTGCCGTACGCGATACCACTACAGCTGATATTCCTGCAGCTGTACGTGCCGCAGAGAACTCTGATGCTGTGATTCTCGTTGTAGGAGGTTCCAGTGCCCGCGATTTTCGTACCAAGTACATTGCTACAGGCGCAGCTGTTGCGTCAAAGGAGGTATTGGACATGGATTGTGGTGAAGGTTTCGACCGCTCCACACTTAATCTTCTCGGCAAGCAAGAGGAACTCATCAATGCGGTGGCAGCTGTGACAAAGAAGAATCACAAGCCCCTTATCATTGTTTATATAGAGGGACGTACGCTGCTTATGAACAATGCTTCGGCAAAGGCAGACGCGTTGCTTACCGCCTGGTATCCAGGAGAGCAGGGTGGAAAGGCAATAGCTTCCATACTTTTCGGTGACGCAAATCCGTCTGGCAGACTCCCCGTAAGCATACCGCGCAGTGTGGGACAGCTCCCCGTTTATTATAGTGCCGGCAAGCAGCGCGACTATATGGATTTCACTTCAGAGCCGCTATATCCCTTTGGCTATGGACTTTCATACACTACATTCGAGTATTCGGGTATGAAGATAGAGAAATTGCCGTCTTCAGTAGTAGGCATGATATCTGACAACGGACTGTTGATGGATGCCAGTCCGGCTGTAGCCAAGGTCACGGTCAGCGTGAAGAACACCGGCAACCGTGATGGTAGTGAGGTAGTGCAGCTTTATATTCACGATTGTGCCGCTTCGGTGGTTCAGCCACCATTGCAGCTCCGTGCTTTTGAGAAGGTAAATCTTAAGGCTGGCGAGAGTAAAGATGTGACCTTTGTGCTTGGTTTTGACGAACTCTCCATCATAGGTCAGGATATGAAACGTGTGCTCGAAGCCGGCGAATTTGAAATTATGGTCGGAGCCTCTTCACAGGATATCAGACAGAAGGGAACGCTCGAAATCTGATATAACGGTATAATGACAGGTAGCAATTTCTGAGCAAATCTTATTAATATACTCTTGCAGATATAAAAACCGAGCGCGTGAAAAAATCTGCCATATCTTCCAGAAATAGCGTAACGGGTTGGAGGTGAATATGATAAGGGCTGGAAGATAACTTGAATGAGAGGGTTATCTTCCAGCCATCTACCATATTGGTAGGTAGTGTAAACTGAACTGTGTCACGGCTCTGATTTTTTATTCTTTACCTCTTATTTGTGTGCAGATTTCATATCTGCACACAAATAAGAGGAGCCTTTCACAGGCAAAGTTACATAATCTTGAACCTAGCTCCAATAGTTTAGTTTTACACTACCGACATACGCTTTATACTCTTCTCTATATCTTCCTTCTCGATTACTTTGAGTATCTTTTTATCGTATTCTCTAGTTTCAGCCAGTCGATTTGCTTGTTGCTCAATTGTTTTTTCGAAAAGATTTCTAATAAATCGTGCATTACCAAAATCTATTTGTTTTTGGGAAAATACGTGTGATAAAAACATTTTTGCAAATTCTTTTGCATCCAATGATAACTCATATTGTTGTTTTTGGAGATACATCTCAAATATATCCATTAATTCCTCTGCACTATAATCAGGAAAGTTTATATATCTATTGAAACGAGATTTTAGGCCAGGATTGGAGTCAATAAACATCTTCATTTCATTTTCATATCCTGCAAGAATTACAACTAATCTATCACGATGGTCTTCCATGCGCTTAAGTAATGTAGCAATAGCTTCGTGTCCATAATCTTGGCCTCCTCCTTGCGCCAAGGTATAAGCTTCATCTATAAATAAAACTCCATCAAGTGCGCTATCAATTATTTTGTTCGTTTTCACCGCTGTTTGCCCTATATATTCAGCAACAAGTCCTGCTCTGTCGGTTTCAACTAGTTGCCCTTTTTGTAGTACGCCTAATTCTTTAAAAATACCAGCTAATAAACGTGCTACGGTTGTCTTTCCCGTACCAGGGTTTCCAGTAAAAACGCAATGAAATGAAATTTTAGTCACAGGAAGTCCCTGCTCAAGTCGTTTTTGATTCAACTTGATAAAATTAGTTAAAGAAGTGACTTCTTCCTTTACGGAATTGAGACCGATTAATGACTTTAACTTTTCTTGGCAACTATCAGAAGGGGTATTATCTTCTTTTTTGTATCTACTATCTTTGCTTGTCATTTCTTTGGTTTCTACAAACTTCTTTGTGTGTTCCTGATTCTCAAAGGAATATTTCTTTTTGAATAATTGGTATTCTGAGACTTTTTTTTCTGTATATAGAGAGGAATTATTATAAGATGAGAGTATTGACTTTAGTTCTTCTGTAGTTTTTATAAATACTTCCCGTGGTCGTGAACCATTTGCAGGACCAATAACTCCTAAAGTTTCTAATTGGTCCATAAGTCTTCCTGCTCTTGTATATCCAATAGAGAAACTTCGTTGTAGCAAAGAAGTTGAGCCTATTTGACTTGATACTATAAATTCGGCAGCTTTTGACAGAAAAGGATCGGGGTTGTAATCATGTTCGCATGAAGAAGTATCAGGAAGTCCCATTGGCTCAATAGGACCTGGTTGAATATAAATATAGTCAGTAACTTCCATGATTTCCTCCTTAGTAATCAGAGCACTCTGTAATAAGGAAGAGTTGCCTCTAAGAATATAAAGAAACTCCCCCTTGTTTTTTAATTCTTCAATATTATCAACGAGTTTTATTGTTGAGGATTCTATATAGCTAGATTTAAAAACAATTTTTCCCTGAAAAGCATCTATTATATTCTGATTGATAATAGATTTTACTGTTAGATTAGTAGAAGCTATAATATAAACTCCTACATTAGGACCATATTTGCATAAATAACTTATAGGTATTTCTGTTTTCTTTGAATCTGTCATCATTAGTTTTCCGAATTCATCAATGATAACAATTACAGAAGCCCAAAACTCGTGTCCGTTCGCAATTTCCAACAGACGATTTACATATTTATTATTATATTCTTCAATGTCATGTGCATCTGCTTTCTTTAGCATATTTTTGCGTATATCTACCAACTTACATAAGCTATTTAATGTATTATAAGCAGCTGTTGTGTCTATAACAACAGGCTTCTCTTCTTCTATAGTTGCCATGAATGAGTTAGAAATTTTGGAGTATTTCGTTAATGAGTCATTATTCATATCCATCATAACAAACTTTATTTCATTTGGATGCTTTTTGAATAGCAGAGAAAGTATCATACATTCCAACAAATTAGATTTTCCACTTTTACTTTCTCCAAGTATAAGGACACTATGAATCTTCGCCAAATCCACAATGCCATTCTTACCACTAATTGGTCTGCCCAAAATTAGGGGTAAAGCCATTCTATAGCTTTTTTGTGTTCGTCACGAGCTCTTCTAACTATCCAAATAATAACTTCTGCATCTTTTCCCGAAGCATAAGTTATGATTTTACCCAAGTGATCATGATTGGTTTCTTCGAGCTGATTTTCAATAACGACCTTTCTTCCTGTACCTTCTTCTGTGGCATATAAATCAACATTAAAAACTCCGACACTTGACTCTTGTTCCTCTAGAACTAAATCAATTCCTATAGCATCACTTAACGCACAAAGGTTTTCTTCTTTAGCTAACCATGGTGTGAAGTCATTTGCCTCGTGTTTCCATATGGAACGCAAATCTGATATCTGTTCTAATTTACCAAGTTTCATATCTAAAATTTATCCAAGGTTTATATTTTTGATTGCATAGACTTTCAGAACTTTGTTTCAAAGTAGCCTATTCTGTTCGTGTGGTATTTGGGCACCAATAGGAAAATGTAGTTTTTTAATTCCAACTTGCTTCTCTAACCATTTATTGATTTTCATTTTCTAACCAACATTAATTTAAACTTATTTAAATTCCATATTATCTTAGTAATTGGTTAAACGTAAGATATTGTTGCCATAAACAAATATATGTTATGTAATGAATAGGCAATGCTTTATTTTTACCGATACAAAGTGGAAGTGTTTGAAAGTTTTATATTGGTTGGTGATACATCGCAAAGGTAGTAATTTTTGAGCAATTTGCAACTGCTATCTCAAAAACTTTTCGTGTATTTGAGATAAAATAAATAAAACGGGAAGCTAATGTGTGTTAGCTTCCCGTTTTTTTGCCTTTTATATGATCACCGCTGTGCCGCTGCATGTCACCATGAGCATCGATCCGCCCTGTCCTACGGTTTCGTAGTCGAGGTCGATGCCTACGATGGCGTTGCAGCCGAGGCTCTCGGCACGCTGCGCCATTTCGCGCATGGCTGAGTCCTTAGCTTCGCGCAGCACACTTTCGTAGGTGCCGCTACGACCGCCGAAGAAGTCGCGCAAGCCTGCCATGAAGTCTTTGAAAACATTGGCGCCGATGATGGTTTCGCCGGTTACTACGCCGCGATATTCGCGGATGGGGTGCCCTTCGAGGGTGGGTGTTGTTGAGAAAATCATAGTATTGTTCCTTTCTTTGGTTTGTTTTATAAAAGATTCGTTTGCGATACGTTGTGCTAACAGCAAGCGTTGTGCTAACAGCAGGCGTTGTACTAACAGCAGGCGACGCGTTGTACTATCAGCATGCGACGCTTTATCGTGAACAGTAATCACGATACGTTAAATAAACGCAATTATGAGCGGTTTATTTTGTGGGTTAACAATAAATAATATAACTTTGATTTTGCTATTAATTTAAGCGAATGTTGAGATAAACGACAAAGCAGTTAAACCTTATAATAAGCAAGATAGATATGAAAAGATTCAGATACTTACGTTTTACACTCGCAGCTGCGGGCATGGCGCTATTGGCGCTTGGCGGCTGCACGTCGCGTGCGGCGAAGTCGGGCTCTGCGGCGGAGCAGGACAGTGTGCTGCAGCAGACGGCGTTCGCAACGGACAGCATTGCGTTCTGCGAGCAGAAGGATTCGACGTTGAAGTGCAGCGTAGTTGTAGACTATCCTTCGGGCGACGACTCGCTCTCGGTCGGCGTGCGCAGATACGTAGCCGGCGAACTCGTGCGTATGTACCTGCCCGCAATGCAGGAGGAGAACGGCGAGGCGCCCGTGTACAAGGGTTCGATGGCGGACGGCAAGGCGCTTGTCGACTTCTACGGCAATATGAATAATGTGTATCTGAAGGCGCAGTATGCCGAGCTGAAGGAGTTTGGCATTGCGGGGCTCTCGTACGACCTGAGCATACGCAAGACGTATGAGACCGACCGCTACCTGACGTACGAGACCTCCTGCTATGTGTTCCTCGGCGGAGCGCACGGCTCGGCTTTGTGTCGCCCTGTGAACATCGTTAAGGCTACGGGCAAGGTGCTCGCCGCTACGGTAGACACGCTGAAGCAGAAGGCGCTGCAGCCCATCCTGCGCCGTGGCGTGAAGGAGTATATCTCTAAGGCTGAGAACCGCAAGATAAAGGATAGCGACCTGCAGAACATGCTTTTCGTGGAGCACGGCATCATCCCGCTGCCTGCGACCGTGCCGGTGCTCACGCCTGAGGGCTTACGCTTCGTCTATCAGCAGTACGAGATAGGTCCGTATGCGCTGGGCATGGTGGAGTTCACGGTGCCTTACACGGACGTGAAGTCGTGCCTCACGCATGAGGCGGCTGAGCTGGCTTTTGAATAGAGAGGTTATAAAAAGAACGATATGACAAAGAAAGCTATAGTAATAGGAGCCACTTCGGGCATAGGGCTTGAAGTGGCTCGTCTTTTAGCCGTGCGTGGCTACAGCGTAGGCATAGCCGGCAGACGTGTGGAGCGGCTGCAGGAGATAGTGGAGACCACGGACGGCATAGTGGCGTGGCAGCAGATTGACGTTGACAGCGACGATGCCACCGAGGGCTTGCACGAGCTTATTGGCAAGCTGGGCGGCATGGATCTGTACTTCCACAGCTCGGGAATAGGGTGGGAGAACTGCTCGCTCGATGCGGAGAAGGAGATGCGCACGGTGCAGACCAACGCCGTGGGCTTCACGCGGATGGTGCTCTCGGCGTACCAGTGGTTTGCCGACAACAACCACCGCGGACGCATAGCCTGCATCACGTCGATAGCTCGCACGCGCGGACTGGGTGCGGCGCCTGCCTATTCGGCTACGAAGCGTTTCCAGTCGCACTACCTCGAGTGTCTGGCGCAGCTCGCCAGTATGCGTCGCCTGCCCATCGCCATCACCGACATACGGCCGGGCTTCGTGGCGACCGACCTTATCGCCGGCAGCCATTTCCCGCTGCAGCTCTCGGCTGAGCACGTGGCGGCGGACATCGTGAGTGCGGTGGAACGCGGCAAGAAGGTGGTGACAATCGACTGGCGCTATCGGCTGCTCGTGGCTGCGTGGCGCATGATACCGCGCTGGGCGTGGATAAGGCTGCGGTTCGTGAAGTAAGGCTTCCACGGAATATGCACCCAACGAATCCGTTTAATCCGATAAATCCGTTGTTATTTTTACGCACCCTAATAATCTGCTGTAAATCAGCAATCAGTGGAAGGATATTCGTGTTGAGGGCTGCGTGACTACGGCAGGAATGCCGTAGCCTCCTACATTAGTAGCGTTGGCTTGGTTGGTGCAGTGGGGACAGCTGGAATAGATTGCCAGTTTACTTGGTTGGTGCAGCTGAGACAGCTGCACCCCCTATCGTTTCCGTCCGCCGTCAGATCGGGTTCCGTCCGCCGTCCAATCGGATTCCGTCCGCCGTCCAATCGGATTCCGTCCGCCGTCTGATCGGATTCCGTCCGCCGTCTGATCGGATTCCGTCCGCCGTCCGATTGGGTTCCGTTCGCTGCACGACGATAGAAGCATAGAAAGCGGCAGAAACTTTCTATGCTTATTCTTTACAGATTTTTAAGTAAAAACCCTCAACAATCCAATAATTATTGCTAACTTTGCAAACTGAAAATTGCAATTCGAATACTTAGCGGTATTCTACGTAGAAAAAGAAACAAATTGTTTTAAAAATTTTTATGGATTCTATTTTATTAATCACAGTCATCTTGACGGCTGTTGTATTGGTAGTAGGTGCGTACGTAGTTGCGAAACTCGTAGGTCCTCGTTCGTACAACCCGGTTAAGGGTCAGCCCTTTGAGTGTGGTATCCCTACACGCGGATCTTCTTGGATTCCGGTGCATGTAGGCTACTATCTCTTTGCTATCCTTTTCCTTATGTTCGACATTGAGACCCTCTTCCTCTACCCGTGGGCAGTAGTAGTCAAGCAGTTTGGAGCGATGGCGCTTGCGAGCGTTGGTTTCTTCATGCTGGTATTGGTATTTGGCCTTGCATATGCTTGGCGGAAAGGAGCGTTGGAATGGAAGTAAGAAAACCTGTCATCAAGAGTATCCCTTACGATGAGTTCAAGGACAACAAGGGCCTTGAGACAATCGTAGACGAGCTCCACGAGGGCGGCGTCAACGTAGTGGTTGGCTCACTCGACCAGGCTATCAACTGGGGTCGTTCCAACTCTTTGTGGTCATTAACATTCGGTACATCATGCTGCGGCATTGAGTTCATGGCAGTAGGTTGCGCCCGTTACGACTTCTCTCGCTTCGGCTTCGAGGTGACACGTAACTCTCCTCGTCAGGCCGACCTTATCATGTGCGCCGGTACCATCACCAACAAGATGGCGCCAGTCTTCAAGCGTCTCTACGACGAGATGGCTGAGCCTAAGTACGTTGTGGCAGTGGGCGGTTGCGCCATCTCTGGCGGTCCGTTCAAGAAGTCGTACAACGTAGTACGCGGCATCTCGGAGATTGTGCCCGTAGACGTATACGTGCCCGGCTGTCCTCCGCGTCCGGAGGCTATCCTCTACGGCATGATGCAGCTGCAGCGCAAGGTGAAGGTCGAGAAGTTCTTCGGCGGAGCAAACCACAAGATGACACATGAGGAGAAAGAACTCTCTATGTCGAAGGGTGGTCTGCACGGCTTGAGCAACGAGGCTCTCGCCAGCGAAGCAAAGCGCGAGACAATCGTAGTGAACGAGGTGCCGGAAGGCTTCGATGCAAAGAAAGGTCTAACTGATTAATATAATAAGGTATAAGATATGAAACTTGAAAACATAGAACTCTCATTCGACAATTTTGCGAGTGAGATGTCGAAACTGAAGAACCAGAAACATTTCGACTACCTTGTTACCATCATCGGCGAGGACTTCGGCGAGGAAGGCTTGGGATGTATCTACATTCTTGAGAACACCGACAATAACGAGCGCTGCTCTGTACGCACCATCGCAAAGAAGGTGGACGGCAGCGACGTGATTCCTACCGTCGTTGAGCTCTGGAAGGCAGCCGAGCTGCTCGAGCGCGAGGTTTACGACTTCGTAGGCATCAAGTTCCTGGGCCACCCCGACATGCGCCGTCTGTTCCTCCGTACCGACTTCAACGGCTATCCGTTGCGCAAGGACTTCGACATGAGCCCCGAGGCTAACCAATTCCCACTGACCGACGAGCCCGAGTCTGACTACACCGTTGTGTACAGCCTCGACGCCGACGGCCACCTCGTAGCTACAAAGAAGCGTCTCTTCGAGGACACCGACTTCGTTGTGAACATCGGCCCGAACCACCCGTCTACACACGGTGTGCTCCGCTTGCAGACCGTTCTCGACGGCGAGAAGGTGAAGCGCATCTATCCGCACTTGGGCTATATCCACCGCGGCATCGAGAAGATGTGGGAGGGCATGACCTATCCGCAGACACTCGCTCTCACCGACCGTCTCAACTACCTCTCTGCAATGATGCACCGCCACGCTCTCGTAGGCGTGATAGAGGAGGGTATGGGCGTTGAGCTTACCGACCGCATCCACTACATCCGCACCATCATGGACGAGCTGCAGCGTATCGACTCCCACTTGCTCTACCTCGGCTGTACAGCGCAGGACTTGGGCGCCCTCACAGCGTTCCTCTACTGCATGCGCGACCGCGAGCACGTGCTCAACGTGATGGAGGAGACCACCGGCGGACGACTCATCCAGAACTACTACCGCATCGGCGGATGCCAGGCAGACATCGACCCGAAGTTCGTAGAGAACACAAAGAAGTTCTGCAAGTATCTGCGTCCGATGATTCAGGAGTATCTTGACGTGTTCGGCGACAACGTAATCACACACAACCGCTTGGTAGGCGTAGGCCCGATGGGACGCGAAGATTGTATCAACTACGCCGTGACAGGTCCGGCAGGACGTGCCGCAGGCTGGAAGAACGATACACGTAAGCGCCACCCGTACGACCTCTACGACAAGGTAGAGTGGGAGGAGATTACAATGACCGGTTGCGACTCAATGGACCGCTACTACTGCCACATCAAGGAGCTCTATCAAAGCCTTAACATCATCGAGCAGCTCATCGACAACATTCCGGAGGGCGACTTCTACGTTAAGCAGAAGCCAATCATCAAGGTGCCCGAGGGACAGTGGTACTTCTCTGTAGAGGGAGCCAGCGGCGAGTTCGGCGTATATCTCCACTCTAAGGGCGACAAGAGTCCTTACCGTATGAAGATGCGTCCGATGGGTCTGACACTGACTGGCGCTCTCGACCCGATGCTTCGCGGACAGAAGATTGCCGACTTGATTACAACTGGTGCGGCTATCGACTTCGTAATTCCTGACATCGACCGTTAACGAAATCATAAATTAAAAGAAATGTTTGACTTTAGTATAGTAACAAACTGGTTCCACAATCTCCTCTCACAGACCTGCGGTCTTGGAGATTTCTGGACAATACTGATCGAGTGCATCCTGGTTGGTGTCTGCATTCTCGCAGGTTACGCCATCCTCGCCATCATCTTGATCTTCATGGAGCGTAAGGTCTGCGCCTACTTCCAGTGTCGTCTTGGCCCGATGCGCGTAGGTCCTTGGGGTATATTCCAGGTGTTCGCCGACGTGCTTAAGATGCTCATCAAGGAGATCTTCTCAGTAGACGGCGCCGACAAGGTGCTCTACTATGTTGCTCCGTTCCTCGTGATCATCGCTTCCGTGGGCACCTTCTCGTTCCTCCCGTGGAACAACGGCGCTCAGGTGCTCGACTTCAACGTAGGCCTGTTCCTCATGTCGGCTATCTCGAGCATCGGCATCGTGGGCATCTTCATGGCAGGTTGGGGCTCTAACAACAAGTATTCGGTAGTTTCGGCTATGCGTGGCGCCGTGCAGCTCATCTCATACGAGATGTCGCTCGCACTCTGCCTCATCACCGCCGTTGTGCTCACCGGCACAATGCGGGTATCGGGCATCGTAGAGGCACAGACCGGCGCTTTCGGCTGGCTCATCTTCAAGGGACACATCCCGGCTATCATCGCCTTCCTCGTGTTCCTCGTAGCAGGCAACGCCGAGGCAAACCGCGGTCCGTTCGACTTGGCTGAGGCTGAGTCGGAGCTTACAGCCGGCTATCACACCGAGTATTCGGGTATGGGCTTCGGCTTCTACTATCTCGCCGAGTACCTCAACCTCTTCGTAGTTTCGGCAATCGCCACCACAGTGTTCCTCGGCGGCTGGGCTCCGTTCAACATCGGCGTTGAGGCAGTAGACAACGTGCTCAACTTCATTCCTGGCATCGTATGGTTCCTCGGAAAGACATTCGCCGTAGTATGGCTGCTCATGTGGGTGCGCTGGACATTCCCGCGTCTGCGTGTCGACCAGATACTGAAGCTCGAGTGGAAGTACTTGATGCCTTTGTGTCTTATCAACTTGATTCTCATGACTGTAGTTGTGGCATTCGGTTGGCACTTCTAAAAACACATCATTAAAACAATGGAAGAAAACAAAAAATCATATTTCGGAGAAATCGGAGCTGCTGTGAAGACTCTCGCCGTAGGTATGAAGACCACCTGGAAGGAGTACTTCACACCGAAGAGCACTGAGCAGTATCCCGAGAACCGCAAGACCACACTGCATGTAGCAGCACGCCACCGCGGACGTCTGGTGATGAACCGCGACGAGAACGGCGCCGTAAAGTGTACTGCTTGTACACTCTGCGAGAAGGCTTGCCCGAACGGCACCATCAAGATCGTGTCGCAGATGGTTGAGAACCCGGAGACAGGCAAGAAGAAAAAGCAGCTCGTCGACTATCAGTACGACCTCGGCGACTGCATGTTCTGCGAGCTCTGCGTGAACGCCTGCAACTTCGGCGCAATCAAATTTGTAAACGATTTCGAGAACTCGGTATTCGACCGCGAAGCACTCGTGCTTCACCTCGACAAGGAAGTGTACGAGGGCGGCTCGCTGCCTAACATCATCGACGGCGGCGCCGACTTCGAAATCGGAACGTTTAACACCAAAACAAAATAAGGAGTAAGAAAATATGGCAAGTATAGTAATGTTTTGCATCTTGGCAGTAGTAATCCTCGGATCGGCTGTCATGTGCGTGACCACAAAGCGCATCATGCGTTCGGTCACATTCCTGCTTTTCGTACTCCTCGGAGTGGCAGGCCTCTACTTCCTGCTCGACTACACCTATCTCGGTGCAGCACAGATCAGCGTCTACGCTGGCGGTATGGTGATGATGTACATCTTCGCCGTGCAGCTCGTAAGCAAGCGCACACTCCAGGGACTGGTAGAGCGCATTAAGGGCTGTCGTGCCCTCTCTTACGCTCTTATCTGCCTCGTAGGTCTGGCTACCGTAGCCGGCGTACAGCTCAAGAACGGTTTCATCTCTGTAGCTGTAGAAGGCAAAGAGGTGCCCATGCAGACTATCGGCGAGGCTCTTCTCGGTTCAGAAAAGTATCAGTATGTATTGCCCTTCGAGTTCATCTCAGTATTCCTGCTGGCATGTATCATTGGCGCAATCGTTGTAGCACGTAAAGAAAAGGAGGACAAGTAAATTATGGTACCAGTAGAATGTTATTTCGTGCTTAGCGCACTTCTGTTCTTCATCGGCGTATACGGCTTCGTAACACGCCGCAACCTGATAGCCATGCTCGTCTCTATAGAGCTCGTGCTCAACGCAGTAGACCTGAACTTTGCGGCTTTCAACCGCCTGCTCTTCCCCGGCGAGTTCGAGGGCTTCTTCATGACCCTCTTCTCAATCGGCGTGAGCGCAGCAGAGAGCGCCGTAGCTATCGCGATTATTATTAACGTTTACCGCAATTTCCACAGCGATCAGGTGAACAGTATTGAAAACATGAAATATTAATTAGATTATGGATTTTACATATTCAATATGGATTCTTCTGTTGCCGCTGATCAGCTTTCTGGTTATCGGTCTGCCAGAATTCGTGAATAAGAAGTATTCCTGGTCGCATAAGACAGCCGGACTGATTGGCACCTGCTCTCTGGGCTTGGTGGCAGCACTCAGCTACTACACTGCGTTCCAGTATTTCACAGCCGACCGTCTTGCCGACGGCACCTTCGCAACCTTCGTTCCCTACAACGTCACATGGTTGCCGCTGGGCCATCTGCACTTCGACCTCGGTGTGCTGCTCGACCCGATTTCGGTGATGATGCTCATCGTCATCTCTACGGTCAGCCTTATGGTGCACATCTACTCGTTCGGCTACATGCACGGCGAGAAGGGCTTCCAGCGCTACTACGCTTTCCTTTCTCTCTTCACGATGTCAATGCTCGGACTCGTGCTTGCTACAAACATCTTCCAGATGTACATGTTCTGGGAGCTCGTGGGTGTAAGCTCTTACCTCCTCATTGGCTTCTACTACACTCTGCACGCAGCCGTTCACGCTTCTAAGAAGGCGTTCATCGTGACACGCTTCGCCGATATGTTCTTCCTCATCGGTATCCTCATCTTCGGCTACTACACAGGAAGCTACAACTTCTCGTTCACCGGAACAGAGATTGCTTACGGCGCAGGTGCTTCTGCCTTTACTGTTGCTGACAGCGCACGCGCTCTTGCTGCAGGCGGCATGATTCTGCCTACAGCCCTTGTGCTTATGTTCATCGGTGGTGCAGGTAAGTCGGCAATGTTCCCGTTGCACATCTGGTTGCCGGACGCAATGGAAGGTCCGACACCGGTTTCTGCACTTATCCACGCCGCTACCATGGTCGTTGCAGGTGTGTTCCAGATTGCACGTCTCTTCCCGGTATGGATTGAGTACGCTCCGCAGGCTCTTGAGGTTGTCGTTATCGTAGGCGCTTTCACAGCCTTCTATGCAGCAGCCGTTGCTTGCGCTCAGAGCGACATCAAGCGTGTGCTTGCCTTCTCTACAATCTCTCAGATTGCGTTCATGATGGTAGCGCTCGGCGTATGTCTGCCGGGTCACCACGGTGCGGCTCTCGACAACCACGCACAGCTTGGCTACATGGCTTCTATGTTCCACCTGTTCACACACGCCATGTTTAAGGCTTGTCTGTTCCTCGGAGCCGGTTGCATCATCCACGCTGTTCACTCTAACGAGATGTCTGCAATGGGCGGTCTGCGCAAGTACATGCCTATCACACACATCACATTCCTCATCTCTTGCCTCGCTATCGCAGGTATCCCGTTCTTCTCGGGCTTCAGCTCTAAGGACGAGATCATCACTGCTTGCTTCGAGTACTCACCGCTCTGCGGCTGGTGGATGACAGGCGTTGCCGCTATGACTGCGTTCTACATGTTCCGCCTCTACTACGGCATCTTCTGGGGTACAGAGAACAAGGAGCTGCACGCTCACCACACACCGCACGAGGCTCCGGCTACAATGACCTTCCCGCTCGTGTTCCTGAGCATCGTCACCGTAGGCGTTGGTGTTGTCACCACACTCGGCGGCTTCTGCGACTGGAGCTGGGCAAGCTTCGGCTCTATCGTGAGCGCAGCAGGCACAGCCTACACCGTTCACTTCGACCCGCAGGTGGCTGCTACATCTACAGTGATCGCTATCCTCTCTATCGCCCTTGCCACATATATCTACAAGGGTGAGAAGCAGCCTATCGCCGACAAGCTGTACGCTACATTCCCGCGTCTGCATCGTTGGGCTTACAAGCGCTTCTACATGGACGAGGTTTACCAGTTTGTTACTCACAAGATTCTGTTCCGCTACGTCAGCCGTCCGGTACAGTGGATCGACGAGAAGATCATCAACGGTTTTATCGACTTCACTGCTTGGGGCGCTAACGAGGCAGGTGAGACCATCCGCCCATGGCAGAGCGGCGACGTTCGCCAGTATGCCGTTTGGTTCATCACAGGTACGGTAGCTTTAACATTATTATTACTTTGCTTATAATTAGAATATGAATATATTAAGTTTATTCGTAGTAATCCCTGCGTTGATGCTGCTCGGTCTGTGGATCGCACGCAACGTCAATCAGGTGCGTGGTGTGATGGTTGCCGGTTCATCTTGCCTCTTGGCAATGAGCGTATGGCTCACGCTCCACTTCATCAGCGAGCGCGCTGGCGGCAACACCGAGGAGATGATTCTCCATGCCTCTACTGCGTGGTTCCCGGCTTTGCACATCAACTATGAGGTTGGTGTAGACGGTATCTCTGTTGTGATGTTGCTGCTTTCGAGCATCATCGTCTTCACTGGTACATTCGCTTCATGGAAGCTCAAGCCCCTCACCAAGGAGTTCTTCATGTGGTTCACTCTTCTCTCGACAGGTGTTTACGGTTTCTTCATCTCGATCGACCTCTTCACCATGTTCATGTTCTACGAGGTGGCACTCATCCCGATGTACCTTCTCATTGGTTTCTGGGGTTCGGGTCGCAAGGAGTATGCAGCCATGAAGCTTACGTTGATGCTTATGGGCGGTTCTGCGCTCATCATCCTGGGCTTGGTAGGTATCTACTTCTTCAACGGTGCTTCTACGATGAGCATCCTTGAGATTGCACACAACAACCACATCCCGGCAGCCGTTCAGAACGTGCTGTTCCCGTTTGTGTTCATCGGTTTCGGCGTGCTTGGCGCGTTGTTCCCGTTCCACACATGGTCTCCTATCGGTCACGGTTGCGCCCCGACATCAGTGTCTATGCTCCACGCAGGTGTGCTCATGAAGCTCGGCGGCTACGGCTGCTTCCGCATCGCAATGTTCCTCCTGCCGCAGGCAGCTAACGACTTGGCTTGGATATTCCTTATCCTCACAACCATCTCTGTCGTTTACGGTGCGTTCTCGGCTTGCGTACAGACCGACTTGAAGTTCATCAACGCTTACTCTTCAGTGTCTCACTGTGGTCTGGTGCTCTTCGCACTCTTGATGATGACCAAGGTGAGCTGCACGGGCGCTATCCTCCAGATGCTCTCTCACGGTTTGATGACAGCCCTCTTCTTCGCCCTCATCGGTATGATCTACGGTCGTACACACACACGTGACATCCGTGAGCTTGGCGGTTTGATGAAGATTATGCCGTTCCTCTCTGTAGGCTACGTGATTGCTGGTTTGGCTAACCTCGGTTTGCCGGGCTTCTCAGGCTTCATCGCCGAGATGACTATCTTCAACGGTTCGTTCGAGAATGCCGACACATTCCACCGTTGCTGCACCGTCATCGCTATCACCTCAATCGTTGTGACCGCTGTGTACATCCTCCGTACCGTGGGCTTCATCCTCTTCGAGAAGGTGAAGAACCCGCACTTCGAGGAGCTCACCGACGCTACATGGGACGAGCGCTTCGCTGTATGCTGCCTCATCTTCTGCGTTGCAGGTCTGGGTTCGTTCCCAATCTGGGCAAGCCATGTTATCAGCAATGCCGTAGTACCAATCCTCAGCGTAATTCCAACACTTTAATAACAGTTCAGCAGTAAAAAATGGATTATAGTCAGTTTTTTAATATGATACCCGAGGCTGGCCTCATGGCAGCCCTCGTGATAGTATTCCTCGCCGACCTCATCCTGAAGGGCGAGAAGAAACATACTACCTTGAGCCTGCTGACAGGTCTGCTGTTGGTAGCTCAGATTGCAGTCTGCTTCACCGCAGAGCCTGCAGAGGCTTTCGCCGGACTCTACACCGCCACCGCAGCAGCGCAGGTGATGAAGGTTATCCTTACAGCCGGTGCGTTCATCGTGGTAGTGATGGCACAGTCGTGGCTCGAGCAGAAGGACGTGCAGAACAAGGAGGGCGAGTTCTATGAGCTCATCATCTCTACCTTGCTCGGTATGTACATGATGATTTCGTCAGGCCACTTCCTCATGTTCTTCCTCGGCTTGGAGATGGCATCAGTGCCTATGGCATGCCTCGTTGCCTTCGACAAGTTCAAGAAGGAGTCGGCAGAAGGCGCAGCCAAGTTCGTGCTCACCGCTACATTCTCGAGCGGCGTGATGCTCTACGGCATCTCGTTCCTCTACGGAGCTTGCGGCACACTCTACTTCGACGACGTAATGGCGCAGATCACAGCAACACCGCTCACCATCATGGGTCTCGTGTTCTTCTTCAGCGGCCTCGGCTTCAAGATTTCGCTCGTGCCGTTCCACTTCTGGACAGCCGACACATACCAGGGTGCTCCTACAGCCGTAACAGGCTATCTGAGCGTAGTGTCTAAGGGCGCAGCAGCGTTCGCCTTGATGACAATCCTCACCAAGGTGTTCGCACCGATGGTAGAGTACTGGGAGATGCTGATGTACATCATCATCGTCCTCACCATCACCATCGCCAACCTCTTCGCACTCCGCCAGACAGAGCTCAAGCGATTCATGGCGTTCAGCTCTATCTCGCAGGCAGGCTACATCATGCTTGCAGCGGTAGGCAACGGCGCAATGGGTCTGCCGGCGCTGATGTACTACGTGCTCATCTACGTTGCAGCCAACATGTCAGTGTTCACCATCATCAACGTTGTGGAGACACGCGGCAAGGGCAACACCGAGATGTCTGTATTCGACGGCTTCTACACCACCAACCCGAAGCTCTCGTTCCTCATGACACTCGCTCTGTTCTCGCTCGCAGGCATCCCGCCGTTTGCAGGTATGTTCTGCAAGTTCTTCGTGTTCATGGCAGCAGCCGAGCAGGGTTCTAACATCGCATACGCAGTAGTGTTCCTCGCATTGATCAACACCGTACCGTCACTCTACTACTATCTGAAGATTGTAAAGTGCATGTACATCAACAAGACCGATGCTCCGCTCGCTCCGTTCAAGAGCGACTGCGCTACACGCACAGCCCTCGCCCTCTGCACCGCAGGCGTACTTCTCTTCGGCGTATGCAGCTGCGTCTACGGATGGCTCGTAGCGGCTACAGCTATGTAGAATGTTGAATTTTGAGTTTTGAGTTTTGAATTTTGAATTATGCGCTTCGCGCATTTTGAATTGATGAGTTGTGAATTATTAATTCAACATTGAACAATTCCTAATTCAAATTTCAAAACTCAACATTCAAAACTCAAAAAAAAACATATAGAGAATGGTTGGCAATTCGCACCAAGCGAGTTGTCAACCATTTTTTTTTGAAAAGGTTTTGCCGTTTGGATTTAATGTTGTAGATTTGTGGTGAGATAATTATTCTGAGTAACCACTCAAGTTTTTGAAATATATGGATTTGACACATGATATAATAGAATATGTGAACTGCTGTGTCGGAGCTTTTGCTAATCGCTTCAAATTGACATTAGCGCAGTCGTATGCCTACTTGCGTAGGTTTAAAGGTATAGATTTCCTTATTGATTGTTATGCTGCAGAGCATACTCTTTCTATAGAGGATGCTGTGGAGGATATAATGTTGTTATGCCAAAAGAATGGAGGGCGTGTAGGATGCTGAAACTATATCATGGAAGCAATGTCGTGATTGACAAGATTGATTTGTGTCGTTCACGAAAAGGCAAGGATTTTGGGTGTGGTTTTTATTTGAACCCCAATAAGGAACAGGCAATGGAAATGGCAGTTCGTACTTCTAAAAGAATGCAGGAGGGCGAGCCTGTAGTCAATGCTTACCTGTTTGATGACAGTTTACTTTCTTCCGAATGTACACCGTTATCAGTTAAAATATTTGAGGACTATTCAGTAGAGTGGGCTGAATTTATTTTAAAAACAGAAAGAATATGGCTTCACAACCTGCACATTCTTATGATATAGTTGTAGGTCCGATAGCAAACGATACGGTTGGTCTTCAGATGCGCCGCTTCATTCAAGGATACATCGATATAGAGAGAATGATTGAAGAACTGCGTTTCCAAAAACCTGCGATTCAGTATTTCTTTGGAACAGAAAAAGCAATAAGTTACTTAAAGAAAATCTAATTATGAGCGAAGATATCCAATTTCAAATAGAATGCCTCTCTACCGAGTTGGTTGAAATGTTGATGCAAAAGTATGGATGGGATATGAAGAAGGCACTTGACGAATTGTATTCTTCTGAAACCTATAAGCGTTTGTGCAACCCTGATTGTGGTTTATACTACGAAGGTTCGGTGTATGTGTTCTCGTATTTAGAAAACGAGATAGAAACAGGTATCGTGCAATAACCCCACGGTAACGCTGTTCCCTTTGCGTGGTAACGATATAACCGCAGCGCGGTAACGATATAACCGCAGTGCGGTAATTATGTTTTTGCAGCGTGGTAATTGTGTAAAATCGAGCAATATGATGAAAAAACGGTACGCTATAGGCAAGATTTCGCAGGAAAGAGCATTTTATAGATAGACGGCATACCAAAGACATGCGAAACGTTGAGTAGAATTGTATTTTTAAAAACCATAAATTATGAAATCCAAAGTTTATGAAGGAATGCTCCTTGTGCTATTCCTTTTAACGACAGCACTTGCTGCCTGCACCGAAGACGAGCCGAAAGACCGCGTCAAGGAAATCAGAATGAACGTTTTGCCCGAAACCGGCATCATGTACCCTCTGTTTGACGACAAGCAGGAGTACCCGATAGAATGCCTGCTCGTCAAAACCGACGACAATCCAAACCAGATAGAACAATTAGGCATGAACCGCATCGAAGGCTTCACCTACGAGCGAGGTCACGAATACTATCTCTCCGTAAAGCGAACGATACTTGCCAACCCGCCCGCCGACGGTTACAATCGCACCTACAAGCTGATACGCATACTTCAAGACCGACTCGTAGCCGAACCCAGTACGAAGGTCGACACCGACATCAAGTCGGAGGCAGACATCGAGTACAACGACTTGTGCCCTTTCACGAAGTATTCCATCAGCACCAAGTATCTCGTCAACGCCGACGGCGTCATTTTCTACGCCGACGGACGCAAGCTGCCCTCCTATAAGTCGGCACGCATTTGGCTCGACAACATCCTTGACAAAGCCGATGCCAATTGGAATAAGTTCCAGTCGATACCCTATCAGGCGTACTATTCGTTCGTTGTCACTCCCTTCGCCGACCAGTTGCGTTTGGTATACAACAATTCCGACGGTCCGATGTTCAAGGACGTAGTGCCTGAAGAAGAATTCTGCAAGATCAAGTCGATGCAGCCCGGTGAGTCGGTGCGTTACTCGCTCGTCCTCGCTAACATTCACAAGAAAGGACTCCAGAAACTCGAGTTTGCAGTCGAAAAGCAATAAGATGGCTGGCAGATATTAAGTAAATGATCTAAATTATTTATATATATCAGTACTAATATGGTTCATTTTC
>ENA-UOJH01001079-UOJH01001079.1-human-gut-metagenome-genome-assembly--contig:-C148-NODE-1079-length-21582-cov-11.731965_pt1 | contig 21582 bp, 26 predicted proteins | sample MGYA00242345_ERZ723892 | MGnify/ENA metagenome assembly ERZ723892 | reverse complement strand
CCATTTATATGAAAAGCATTTCAAAATACTTCTTGACTATTTACCAAATTGCTTTGTGTTCATTATAACGCAATTACGTTATATGTCAAGTAAAGGCTAAAAGAAAAGAGATCACATGAATGCAATCTCTCTTCTGTTTTTTTTTAGTTATGATTCCTTATCTCCCAAAGTTTGATACCTCTCATATCGCAGATGAATCCAAAAAGATCCGATTTCTCAGAAAGGAACTTCTCATACTGGCGACGTTCTTTAATATCTACAGGATCCCATCCTCGATCTTCCATAATTTCTGCCTGGCTCCCGAGACAAGCATCTACAGAATCATAATACGCTTCTTTTAGTTTCTCATCTGACATTAATGCAGCTTCCTGAAAGATCATGTTTTTCTCTGATTTCTTCATATTGTTTCCTCCTCCTAATATCCGATATATACCGGAAATCCATCAAAATCGTAGTTTCCATACTCTGTTTCGTTATCCATGTCTTCGATTACCTCAGACACACTCCGAATCAGGTTATCGTAATCGTAATTCAATTCTTCAGCAGCATCCAATGAAATGAAACCAATAGCACAACTACTGTTCGCCTGCACTTCGATTGGAATTACCTGTTCGCATTCGAGTTTGCTGACGAGTTCTGTGATCTCTTCTATTGTTATCCCCTCATCTAACGGCTTTTGAATGAATGCGGCTTTTGGAATGACACGAGTAGAAATGTTACGGACTCTATTGAGATTACCTGCTTTGTCTGTGGCAATCCAAAATCGATCGTTTCCTTCATCATCTTTCTCACATTCTTCAAATAGATAAGATTCTGTCTGAAATTCCGTCTGAATCGCGAAAACTAAGTTTACTATGTGTTTTCCGCAGTTATTGCATCTTGCTGCTTTTACTCCAAAAGAACTTCTGTATTCAATTTTGCTGTGACCACAGTTACATGATATTGCGTAACGGTCTCTGTTCGTAAGAAATTCATTTTCTGTGATATCCCAATCAAGCGATCTGCAAGCTTCTTTAAAACTCATTACTTTGTAATCAGTAACATCTTGTAATCTTTTCTTTTCCATACTTCACTTTTCCTCCTTTATTTCGTATGCTTTGTTTTTGTACTCTAAATATGGGTTCAACTCTTCGCATACAAAACAACCGGAGGCACACAAAAGCCTACTCCACTAAATTGGAATAGGCTCTTTCGTTTGCTTCTTATTTGTTTTCCAATTCCTTTCTATATTTTTTGCTGTATCTATCTAAGATTTTGCAAACAATATAGGTATTCGTCTGTTGTTCGTTTTCAGGTATGGTGTCTTCCGGAATATCCAAATACTCAGCCAGAAAACTCAATGCTTTCTGTGCGTCCATTGGTGGGTTGCAGAGACCGTAATCTTCCTGCTTTGCAAGCCAGCCTGTTATCGTTTCTGTCTGATCCTCATCATTATCGACTTTTTTCTTGTCTTCAATGATCCAGAACCGCTCATTTCCTTCCTCATCTTTCTCGATGTCAAACATTGAACGACAAGCCGGATTCAAAGAAATCAGACTTGACATTTGTTTTCCGCAATTACCGCATCTTAATTTTTGTACACCAATTACTCCAGTATACTCAATTTTGCTGTTACCGCAGTCACAGGATACTGGGTAAACTTCGTCATCCTCTGTGAGAGTCCAATTTAACGCTTTTGCAGCTTCTTTGAAACTCATTACTTTGTGATCCGTCATATCTTTCAATCTTTTCTTTGCCATACTTTTTGCCTCCTTTTGTTTTCGTATTCATTTGTTTTGTTATCCTAAATATGGGTTCGATTCTTCGCATACAAAACAACCGGAGGCAAAAAGAGAGACCAACCAATTGGTCAGTCTCTGTTTCTTGTTAGTCGACTTTAATTCCAGTACATTCGTAAAAAATATCTGGATCAAAGTTTGGAATCGCCTTGATGATTTCTTTATCGTCTATATCAAGACTATCCCACCACATCTGACAACATTCAGACTTATCAAGCTCCTTAAGATATCCACCTGTTGTCTTATATGTTGAGTGTGCTACTTTTTCTTCATCCGTCATGTCGTCTGTACTCACCCATTCAACAGCACTCTTCGGTATCTGTCTCAGTAATTCACTGGCCTTTGAGTCTAACCAATTCTGATAGGTCATATCTGACGGTTTGTCGAACAACATAATTTTGTGTTCTTTTACATTGAAACAACCTGAGTTGAAAGACGAATTGTTAAAATCCCCAGTATTGAAGCTTCCGCTGTTCATATTCCCGGTGTTGCAGTCCCCGGTGTTCCCGCTTCCGGTGTTGCATTCCCCGACGTTGCAGCGTCCGGTGTTCCAGTCCCCGATGTTCCTGCTTCCGGTGTTGCAGTCCCCGGCGTTCCAATTCCCAGTGTTCCAGTCCCCGGTGTTGCAGTCTCCGGTGTTGTAGTCCATGGTGTTGTGGTTCCCTGTGTTCCTGCTTCCGGTATTCCTGTTTCCGGTGTTCCTGCTTCCGGTGTTCCTGCTTCCGGTGTTCCAGACACCAGTATTCATGTCTCCAGTATTTCCTAATCCTGTATTATCTTTTCCAGTATTTACGATTGTTAAGAGTTCCATCCAAGGGATCTCTCTTACAATATAGATTTTATTTGTGCAGGACTTGTCGCCGTCTGTTCTTACCTCACCATAAGCAATGACTTCAGCAACTTTGTTGTTGCTGTCAAATTTGTAATAATTGAAGCAGTCGGCAGCCTTTTCGCAAAAGTGAAATCCTCGGTCACAGCAACTTGGGTTAACATCTTCCTCAAATGTTTTTCCTACCTCATACTGAAAATTTCGGCAAGTCCAGTCTGGATTAAATACTTTAAATCCATGTACTGGTTCGTGATTTGTTACATTATTACTCATTTTTCGTTTCCTCCTTTTTGTGTGCTAAATTTATTTGTTATCCTAAATATGGTATTAAGTACTTGCACACAAATACTTTGGAAACGAAAAGAGAGACCAACCAATTGGTCAGCCTCTGTTTTTCGTTAGTCGACTCTGATTCCAGTACATTCGTAAAAAATATCTGGATCAAAGTTTGGAATCGCCTTGATGATGTCTTTGTCTTTTGTTTCGAGATTATTCCACCACAACTGACCACATTCAGACTCGTCAAGCACTTTCAGGTAACCGCGTGTTGTCTTGTATTCCGGATGCTGTTCCTTTTCTTCATCAGTCATATTGTCGGACCAAATCCATTCAACAACATCCTTTGGTATCTGCTTTAATAACCACCGTGCATCAGATTCACACCAGTCACGATAGGTCATATCTGACGGTTTATTGAACAGCAATATCTTCTGTTCTTTTGTATTGAAACAGCCAGTATTAAAAGATGACTTGTTCCAATCCCCGGTATTCCTATTCCCAGTATTCCTATCCCCAGTGTTTTGATTTCCTGTATTCTTGTACCCGGTGTTGTTGTTCCCGGTGTTCCAATACCCGGTATTCCAATCCCCTGTGTTGTAGTTTCCGGTATTGTAGCTTCCGGTGTTCCTGTTCCCGGTGTTCCTGTCTCCTGCGTTACAATTCCCAGCGTTCCTGTCCCCGGTGTTCTTGTCCCCGGTGTTGCAGTACCTGGTGTTGCGGTCACCGGTGTTGTAGTGCCCTGTGTTCCTGTTCCCGGTGTTGTTGATCCCGGTGCAATTCTTTCCAATATTGACGATCCGCAATACTTCATCCCATGGGATTTCACGTACGATTTCAAGCTTGTCCGTGCATGACTTGTCACCGTCTGTTTTTACCTCACCATAGGCAATAACTTCTGCAACTTTGTTGTTGCTGTCAAAATTGTAATAATTGAAGCAGTCAGCAGCAGTCTGACAGAAGTGCATACCGTGACAGCAAACATTAAGCTCCCCTTTTTCCTCAAATTTTCCGGGGCAAGTGTACTGTTTACAGTTCTTTCCTGTCGGGTTACAGGTCCAATCAGGTCTGAATACCTTATATCCATGTACAGGTGTGTTCGTTTTATTACTCATTTTTTTTGTTTCCTCCTCGTATGCTTTTAATTTGTTATCTTTAAATATGGTATGAGTTGATCGCATACAAAATTTTCGGAAACAAAAAGACCCGCATAATGCGAGTCCTTCTGTTTGTTTCTGTTTTAGATTCCAAGATCGAATTTCATCTGTGGATTCTTCTTTGCAATTTCTTCTCTTGGATATCCGATCAGTTTAAAATCATCAATCGTGAAATCGAAAAAATTTGTTTTCTCTGTATCCAGAACAAATCTTGGATCACAATCAATTGTATTTCGATTAAAAACGATTTCTTTTGCCTGACTCAAATGTCTTTCATAAATCTGAACGTTTTCACTTACATGTGTGAATACGCCAGGTTCGTATCCACAATGTTTTGCAACCATCAACTGAAGCGCAACATACTGCATCTCATTGATTGAGGCGGATACGATAAAGTCACTGGACCGCTGATTCATGAGCATATCCAGATACAATTTACCGTCGATTCCTCTTCTTACATTCCAGATCGTTTCATAACAACATGGATTCAATCCTTTGGTTGTTCCTCCTGTTTCGTCTGAAAAATCGTCTTCCTGCCACATACACATGATATGACGGCGACCAAATGGATCGGCTGTTAATCCATCCAGTAACTTATTGATTAAGTTATGTCTTTTTACGGTTGCTCCATATCTGCAGCCGATTGTTCCGTCGCCAACATCCCATTGGTCCCAATATTTGATACCAAGATCATGAAGATCTGACAGTTTGTTGCTCTGCATCTGGTAAATCCATAAGATTTCTTTGACTGCTGATTTCCACGCGATCGGTCTCAAAGTCAAAATCGGGCACTCACCTTTTGCTAAGTCGTATCTGGTAACAACATGGTTAATGGATAACGTATGAGCCGGGACATAAACGGTTACATCTGAGCCGTTTGTAAATGCAGTTCCTTCTTCAATTTCGATCTTGTTTCCGTCTTCTGTGATCACATATTTGCAATCATCAGAAAGATGCGCATTATGATACATATCTTCATAATGTGGTCTCGGATTTTCGTCTCTGAATCCATTTTGCAGGATTTGGTAAAGAATCGCTTTCTGATTCTGATCTCCTACTGTTCCGAATGGACATGTTCTTTTTGTTTCTGACATATTTGTTTCCTCCTCTATTATGTGCTTTATTGTTTGTTATCCTAAATATGTGATAAGATGATTGCATGCAAAATAACCGGAAACAAAAAAAAAGAGACAACCACAACGGTTATCTCTTTGATGTGTTTTTAAATTTCATAATCGACCGCATCCTGTCGATCCATGAAGAAATGAATTCCAGGAGCGCATTCATTCCATCGATTATCATCAAAATCAGATACTTCTACGATTTTTCCAACGCGATAAATAAAACTAAAATCAAAATACGACTTTATTTCTTGTAATCCACTGTCAGATCCATCGATATTCTCGATCGCCAAGACCAATGCTTTACTACATCTGCATTTCTTTGTTGTTGCCGATGACCTCTTCGCATCTTCGCAAATCTGAAGTTTTACGATCTTTTTGTAGAATGCTTTCTTATAACCAATGAATGAGCCAGTTTCCGGGCATGCAATCGGGTGATTGATTTTTGTATCTCTAAGGTTTGCAAATCTAAGATCTGCTCCGTACAAATTTGTATAACTAAGATCTACCCCTCTAAGATCTGCATGATAAAAATCTGCTCCGCTAAGGTCTGTATGCCTAAAATTTACTTCGCTAAGATCTGCATAATAAAATGCTGCATCGTTCAAATTTGCATAACTAAAATCTGTATTTTCAAGATTCGCTTCGCACAGACTAGCACCTCTAAGATCTGTATTTCTAAGATTCGCTCTACAAAGATTCGTGTTATAAAGATTCGCTCTACAAAGATTCGTGTTATAAAAAATCGCATTTCTTAAATCTTTACGTGATAAATCCAAATCCATTAGATCCTGATGCGATAAATCGGCTTTCATGTTTTCCCATCCGTCAACATCCTTATTAAGATAATGCTGATGATTTTCGACGATCTTGTTTAATTGTTCCTGTGTCATACTTCGTTTCCTCCTTTTTAATATCATGATTTTTGTTATCCTAAATATGGATTTAAACAGTTGTATGTTAAGCTAAGCATATAGGAAGACTTGGAATACAAGCTTCGCGTTTAGAAAAAGACACCGCATACAATGATTATGGATCCTAGCTCTACAAACAACTCCAACAGATCCTGAAATTCAGATTCATGACCAGACAGATCAAAATCATAAAGGTATGCAATTGTGCTTATGAACAAAATCAACCCTGAAAACATAACTCCTAAGAGCAGAATTACTGCCATGTCCGATCCCTCCTTTTTCTATGACTTTGTTAACTATAATTAATAGGCTCACTTCTTGAAAACCTCGTCATAGAAAACACACAAAAAGAGCCAGATTATTCTGACTCTCTTCGTTTTTTATTATTCGTTTTCGCTACCATTTGGAAATAAAGATCCGACGTATCATGTTTCTGGACAATCAATCGGACAATTAATTTTTGCTCCAAAAAGATTTGCATTCCTAAAATCTGCTCCACTAAGATCTGCATACCTAAGATCTGCTCCACTAAGATCTGCATACCTAAGATCTGCTCCACTAAGATCTGCATACCTAAGATCTGCTCCTCTAAGATCTGCATACCTAAGATCTGCTCCTCTAAAATCTGTATGCCTAAGATTTGCTTCTCTAAGATCTGCATGATAAAATTTTGCATCGTTCAAATTAGCATATCGTAAATCTTTATGTGACAAATCCAAACCACTTAGATCATAATCTGATAAATCTGCTTGCGTTTCCTCCCATTCGTCAATATCCTCATCGAGATAATGTTGATGGCATTTAATCATCTTATTTAATTGTTCCTGTTTCATACTTTGTTTTCTCCTTTTTAATATCATAATTTTTGTTATCCTAAATATGGGTTCTAGTAGTTGTATATTGAATTAAGTATATAGGAATACTTGAAATACAAAATTCATATCTGTCTCAGAAAACCTCGTCATAGGAAACATACAGAAAAAAGAGCCCGATTGTTCTGACTCTCTTTGTTTCCTGTTATTCGTTTTCGCTGCTATCTGGAGCCGCTATCGGGTGACTAAATGTACTGCAATTGGTTTATAATATCTTTATCATAGAACCAATTTGTTCATAAGCTTGTAGCATAATATTTTTCGTTTTCTACATACTTATTCCATTCTGTCACACGATTGACGGTTGCATCTTTCATTTCTCATATTCTGATTCATTTGCGAACTCTACGGCTTTACTTGCTGATATATTGTATCAAAATCAAAATTAATCCAGCAAGCAAAAACATTGTACTCCAATATTTAATAGTATAATTGTTTTTCGTATAACGATTTATAGTACGAATAATAAAACTTATAACAACAACCAAACACAAAAATAACATATTAATACCCTCCTTTTATTTATATATATATTGCTTTCTTAAATATGGTTTCTTTTGTTTATAATAAAGCTCACTTTTCGAAAACCTCGTCAGAAAACACACACAAAGAGCCCGCGAATATGGCCGACTCTCTTCGTTTTTTTTCACTATTCGTTTTCGCCACCATCTGGACTTTCAATATCCCATTCCGGAATTTCAATATATTTCATAGCGTTTACAACTTTCTGGCTATAGTACCAGTTTGTCCATGGACTTGATGCCCAGTATTTACTACTATGAACATCTTGATTCCATTCTTTCACATCTTTGATAACCTGTACTTTGGATACATCTTCGTTGTTTGTGTTGGCTGCCTTTATCTCAGCAACAATTGCTTCATATTCAATTCTGTTATGAGCAATCTGCTGATTTACTCCAATATGCGAACATAGAATAAATACTCCGACACAAAGTAATCCGACAACACCAACTAGCATAAAAACAACCTGAGCGAAAAAAGTACAATCATCATTTTTATACTCAACCAAAATAAGTCTGAGTAAAATTCCAATAGCCAAACATGCAGTAAATATTAATGCTAATAACATATCTTTTGTCCTCCTTGAATATATGTTTATAATATATAAGGCTCACATTTCGAAAACCTCGTCAGAAAACACACAAAAAGAGCCCACCAATATCTTCGTTTTTTATTATTCGTTTTCGCCACCATCTGGACTTTCAATATCCCATTCCGGAATTTCGATATAGTCCATAGCATTAACTACTTTTTCGTTATAAAACCAATTTGTCCATGGATCTGAAGCTAGATGTTTTTTACTTAAGACATCTTCGTTCCATTTCTTTGTAATTTTAATAACCTGTGCCTTAGACATGTCTTCGTTGTCCGTACCAACAGCTTGCGCCTCCGTAATAATCGCTTCATTTTTGATACGATTTTGTTTAATCTGCTGGTTCACCCCAATATAATTACTTAAAATGATAAGAACAAAGAAAACAGTTGTTCCTGCAACTATAAAAACACAATCATTTTTATTACTATCATATGGACTTAGTAAAACAATTACTAAACAGCTAATACAAAATAATATTAACAACATATTTTTTTTCTCCTTTTGCATATGTTTACAATATACATAAGGCTCACATTTCGAAAACCTCGTCAGAAAACACACAAAAAGAGCCCACCAATATGGCAGACTCAATTCGTTTTTTTATTTGTTGCTGTCTGGAGTCGGAACGTTCCATTCCGGAACTTCGATGTACTCCATTTTGCCCACTACCTTCTGGCTATAACACCATGAAGTCCATGGACTAGATGCCAAGTATTTCTGACGATAAACCTCTTTGTTCCATTCGTTCACGTCTTTGATAACTAAGACTTTTGATACGTCCTCGTTATCTGAGTTAACAGCCTGAACCTCGGCAATAATTGCCTCGTATTCAAACTGATTCTTTGAGATCTGTTTGGTCGCCTCAACGTGGGAACACAGGATTATACATCCTGTGATGAGAAACCCCAAAGATCCGACAAAGAGCGACAATATTTCGAAAACAGCGACAGCTGTGATCTCATCATCTCCGAATTTATATAGCAAAATTCCAGAAACTAAAAGTACAACAAAAATTAAAAAGATAATCATAATTCAATTCCTCCTTTGAATGTGTGTGTGATTTTATTGGTTACTCTAAATATGGTATGCGTCATTTTCATATAAAAAAGAAAAAGAACCCACACATGTCTGTGCATGTATGGATTCTGTTCTTTTCGTACGTTTGAATCAGTTATAAATAAATCAAGTTTCTAGCTCTTTCAAAGCGAAGTATGCTATCGTAATGATTCATTTTAACGTATCCCGGATCGAGATCATAAACTTTGTTATCAACAATGGCAATAACTTTTTTGATCTTTGTATCCTCTTTCAGTTTGAAGATCACATCATATGGTGTTGGATTTTTGCTTATGCCACATCCTGAATTCATTATTGGGAATTCCTTACTGTCGGTAACCAAACATAATGAGTTCGGATATTTCTTTGATAATGTCAGATAAGCGATCGTTCTGCTATCACTATCCGGCAATACAACCTGCATATCGTATCCAATCTGTGAGTCGCTCCAATCCATGTTTAAGAATTCGTCTCTTGTCATAATACTTTCCTCCTTGTATGTATGCGTTTGTTTTGTTATCCTAAATATGGTATTCATAATTCGCATACAAAACAAAAGAGCCTGCCAATAGGCAGACTCAATTTGCTTTTAGTACAATATTAGATATACAAGACTACATATTACTGTTAGAGCCCCAAACATAAGACTATAAACTGCAGAAATTGATGATATTCGTGATATTATTTCGTCTTCCACAATGCCGTCTTTCCTTTCTATTGCGACTGTTAAAAGATATACAATTCCCGAAATCGAAAAAATCATATCTAATATTTTAATAATTGTTAATAACATTGTATTTCCTCCTTTTCGTGTATTATTTGTTATCCTAAATATGGGATTTATGATTCGCATACAAAACAAAAGAGCTACCACGTCGGTAACTCCTTTTGTTTCTCTTTTTAGCCTGTAAATCCACCTGTGTTAACTCTCAGACAATACTTGAAATTATCTTTGATCAGTCTGTTGATCGTCTGACGGATCTCGGTAAGGTCGTCTTCTGGATACAGTATCAGCATCTGATATAGCTTTTTGACTGGGATTCCCTCTTCAATATTAACGTCATAGTCATCGCAGAATGAATACGCTCCCTGATTTCCAATCATTTTTAGAATATCTTTTCGTTCTTCTTTTGGCATGTCCGGATAACATAATTTTGGAATTACAGGGACTAATAACTCTCCGGTTACTTGAATAGCTTCTTTAAGCGCATCAAGATACTCTTCGTCTGTATTCTCGCTATCCAGTTCTGTATAATATCTGGCACAATAAGTACAGAATTCAGATAATCCCCACATATAGTTATATCGAAGTTTGTTGAGTATGATTTTACTTGGCTTCACTGTAAAAATATCCACAATGTACTCTGGCGGAATGACACCATCGTAATTGTATTCATCAGATACATTTCCCTGGTCGACTAATTCCATTTTGTCTTCGTCTGGAACCGCAATTTTGATCACAGTATTCGTTCCAAGCATGATTGACCAGGCATCAATACTACTTTCGGAACACAAACAAAGTCTTTCTTCTTTGTCTCCGATTGATTTTGACCGTTTTCCAAGCATTGGTTTCAATCCTTCTTTCTGGATCGTGCTAACAAATTCTGGCTGTGTCAAATGATAATAGTAATTCATTTCGTTTCCTCCTTTTTCGTATGCAGTATGTTTTGTTATTCTAAATATGGAACTAAGATGTGCATACGAATGAACGAAAACAAAACAAAAAGAGCTACCGTGTCAGTAACTCTTCTCGTTTTCGGTTATTTAATCAGGTCTTCCGGAATCTCAATGTATTCCATTGAGTCGACTATATTCTTGTTCCATAACCAGCTGGTCCACGGATCTTTGAGATACTTTCTTCCGTTGTCTACTTTTTCGTTCCAGTTGTTCACACTTTCGATGATTGTATCCTTTGCTTCATCATCCGGATTCGATTCTAGCAAACGAATATTCGCACACAACATTACGTATTCTTTCTGATTGTTTGCTATCTCCGAATCCTCTTTCATACGCTGCAATCCAATGACCTCGAATACAAATGCCATCCATTCAAATCCAACCGACAGAAATACAATTCCAAGGTATTTGCCTACTTTCTTGAATTTTGGAACCTTAATACAGAGCCAGATGATAATAATTCCAATAACTATTAATACAATTCCAGTCAATGTAATCAACATAATTTGTTTCCTCTTTTTTTTTGTATGCGGGTTGTTTTGTTATCCTAAATATGGACGAAATAAGGGCATACTAAAGATGGGAAACAAAATGATATAAAGAAAAGCCACACTTTGTTCTCTGTTGTGTGACTTTTCTTGGTATGAGGTGTATCGGACTAATCGGTTAATGCTGTGTTACTAAACGGATTAGTTCCCAATGTTACGTTGTTACCAAATGCTGTTGTTAGTGTTGATTTGCTTGTATATGTCTGTCCTTTATAGGTTACAGATGCTAAACTTATACAATCATTAAATGCCCCATTTCCAATGCTTGTTGCTCTATCTGGTATTGTGATTGAGGCTAAACTAATACAACCACTAAATGCACCTGATTCAATACTTGTTACGCTGGTTGAGACTGTAATTGATGTTAAACTAGTACAACGTAAAAATGCACTGTCTTTAATGTTTGTTACACTGTTTGGAATTGTGATTGCTGTTAGACCAGAACAACGAGAAAATGCATGGTCTCCAAGACTTATTACACCGTCTGGTACGGCAATTGAGGTTAAATTGGAACAACCGTAAAATGCATAACTTCCAATACTTGTTACACCGTTTGGTACTGCAACGTCTGTAAGCGAAGAACAATTATAAAATGTATTATTGCCAATACTTGTTATACTATCCGGTATCGTAATGTTTGTTAATGACGAACAACCATAAAATGCGTAATTTCCAATACTGGTTACGCTGTCTGGCATTACAATTGATTTTACTTCCGGTTTTGCCTGTAGTACGGAATACGCAGACGCTGGATCAGTTTTATAATTATTAAATGCATAGTCTTTACCTACATCGATTCCACTCTCTTCCCAAGTACAAACCATTTTTCCATCTGCATCATACAATCCTGCTACTAATTCTTTATTGATTCCGATCGCAAACTCAAAATTTCCTGACCAATCACCAGACGTAAGTTCGTTTGCTACAATATTACCTGTCGTGCTGCCACCATCCGGTAGATTCACCTGATCGGCTGCAAACTCTGTAATATCCTGTGTAATAGTTCCAGTGACCGCAGCCTTTCCATTCGAATCAGTCAATTGCAGGGTCGCATCAGGAGTAACAGTAACCGTCTCATTCCCGGAAATGTCACCATTTACTTTGACGCCATAAGTTGCACTCTTATTCTGTCCTAAAGTAATCGTCTTCGGAATGGTTACAGTAAAAGCGGAATCCTGTTCATATGTGATAGTTGCTCCCTGAGTACCTGTCGTTGTCGTTTCCTGTGTTGTGTTGTCCGGGTTTTCGGCTGCCAATGTTGGAATCGTAGGTGTCATCGTCATGATCGCAGCCAGAACAAGCAGACAACTCACTGCTTTTCGTTTCATAATATTTCGTTTCCTTTCTTTGTGTTCAAAACTAAATTGTTTACGAGTAACAGCCTAAATATGGTCGAAACACAAACAGAGGAAACGAAAAAGAACCGGAAACAAAACAATCTGTCTTCAAAATAGACAAAACCATAAGTATATCTTATAATGATGTATGTCAGTGATAACAAATACGAATACAACGGAGGAATTTGAAGTATGGGAAACTATTATGATACGAAATGTTTAGACTGTGAGTATGAATTTCATGCTATATACGGTCGACCTGGCAACAGTCAGAAAGAAAACAAAGTTGTGAAGTCAATCGAAGACGGTAACAGAACCGATGAACTCGCACTTGTGTACAAAACAATGGAACGCCCACGAATTGAAGTAAATTCGGTCCCGTTCTTTTGCAAACACTGTAGAAAACTCTTCACTTATGACGTAACTCTTGTTTGCGGAAAATATGGGACCTACGAGGAAAAGGTCGCACATTGTCCGGACTGTAATGAGATTTCCTATCTGCCGATCCCACAAACAGTCTTTGTGAAACGAGAAAGAGAATCCTGCTGCCCGTGTCCGAAATGCAATGGATCCGAATTTGTGGTCATAAAGTCTGGGATCTATGATTAACGGACACAAAAAGAGCATTTTCCGTAAAGAAAAAGAACCCGTACACAAATCTGTGTATAGGTTCCTTTTCTGTCTGTTACTCTACTTTGATTCCGGTGCAATCGTAGAAAATCTCAGGATCGAAGTTCGGAATCGCTTTAATGGTATCCTTATCCGTATTCGAAAGATTATCCCACCAATACTGTGCACTTTCGGATTCATCGAGCTCTTTAAGATAACCACCTGTTGTTTTGTAGGTTGGATGTGCGCATTTCTCTTCATCCGTCATATTACACTCATATACCCATTCAACAATATCCTTTGGTATCTGATCCAACAAATGATTCGCCTCTGAATCTAACCAATCGTAATAAGTCATATTTGACGGCTTATTAAACAACATAATCTTCTGTTCTTCTGTATTGAAACAGCCGGTATTAAAAGATGATTTGTTCCAGTCCCCGGTATTCCTGCTTCCGGTATTCCTTTTTCCGGTGTTCCAGTCTCCGCTATTACTATCTCCTGTATTTCTATTTCCGGTACTACAGTCTCCGGTATTCCAATTTCCTGTGTTGAAATCTCCAGTGTTGCTGCATCCCATATTACATGTTCCGGTATTCCAGTCACCTTCATTCCAGTCACCGGCGTTTCTGTTTCCACTATTACAGTTTCCTGTATTATAATTTCCAGAATTCCAGCTTCCGGTATTGCCTAATCCTGTGTTTTCTTTTCCAATATTGACGATTTCTAAGACTTCCATCCAAGGAATCTCGCGTACAATCTGGATTTTGTTTGTGCAAAACTTGTTACCATCTGTATCTAATTCTCCAAGTGCAATTATTTCTGCAACTTTGTTTTTTGGGTTAAAATCGTAATAGTTAAAACAGTCAATAGCTTCTTTGCAAAAATGAAATCCTTTATCACAGCATCTCGGTTTAACATTTTTTTCAAATATTTTTCCAACCTCATACTGAAAATCTCTACAGGTCCAGTCTGGATTAAACACCTTGTATCCATGTATTGGCTCACTATTTGTTACATTATTACTCATTTCCAGTTCCTCCTTTTTCATATGCGTTTGTTTTTGTTATCCTAAATATGGAATCGAACGTTCGCATACAAAAAGAGCCAACCCGAAGGTTGACTCTCATTGTTTTTGTTAACACTCTTTTGTTGCAATTATTTCGAGTTGCCTTGCTACGTCCATCCATCCATGCGAGCATCCAGTGAAGTCTGAGATGTAATCCTCCATATTTGTCTCGTCATACATTTCAAAGCTAAATTTGAAACTACGGATCTCGTCATCAGAATAGATGTCAGTACCATCATACATATCTTTGAAAATAACACTTAATAGAGTAGTTTCAGCAAATGTACGCTCGATACTGTCTTTGTCTGTTCCGTATCCGTATTTCTTCCAGATATCATCGAAAGCACGTCCGGCACCTATTTTTACTTTGACAACCAATCCGTATTCGCTCTTTTTGTTTCGTTTCATATACAGGTTAAAAAATTCGATATCTTCCTGTAACGCAAACAATTTCTTATAATACTCCTCCGTTGTCATGCCTGACTTCTTAATAAGCTGTCTCAGTTCGTTAGTTGATAATCTGTTCATTTCGGTTTCTCCTTTTCGTATGCGTTTGTTTTTTGTTATCCTAAATATGGAATCGAACGTTCGCATACAAAAAGAGCCAACCCGAAGGTTGACTCTCATTGTTTTTGTTTACAGACTTAATCCAGACTAGATCTCAGTTACCAGTTTGATAACAGGACCTCTGTCTGTTTCTCTGTATGAGAATCCGACTACGTTCTGCTTCTCATCACCGAAGTAATAAGTTGCAGTTTTGGTCTCCTCGTCATACTCCTTGCCGCAGTAAACTGTGTGACCTTCCAGAGCTTCCACGATCTTCGGATCTTTTAAGATCTTCATACCGTATTTGTCTGCTCTAACAAAGATCTGATCTTTGTCGAATACAGTTACAGAAGGAGCACTCTTTGTAGATCCACCAAGGTATACTTTCGCATCCATGGAGTTTACAAGGTAGGTTCCAACTTTTCTGCCGTCCATTGTGAACAGGCGAATTGTTGGCTGTTCCTCATCTGTAAGGTATCCGTCATCATCGATTGTGTCTTTGGTTACAACAACTAAATCTTTACGACCTGCCTGCTCTACCATGCGGACACTTTCGATCGGAACCGCAAATCCGGAACCAGAGTTGCCGAACTCTTTGAGGTATGCATTGTAAGCATCTTCAGCATCATCGTCATCCTCATCAAGATCTTCCTCGTAGCAGAAATCCTCATAGTCCATAACCTCGCCGTTATCTCCGAAGAATGATACGCCTCTTACGGTTGTATCTTCTCCAGTACCGGTTGCCATGATCTGGATGAGATCGCTGGTGCAGATCTCTTTGACATCTGTTACCTTGCCATCCTTATCTTTGATCTCAACTGGTGTGATCACCGTTTCGATAAAGTAAGTACGGTCATCGATAACAACCGCCTTTGTGTTGGCTGGGACTGTGAATCCGGCATCCTTGAATGTTCCAACGAAGTCCGGATCGGCAGAAAACTGAGCATTGAAGGTATAAACCTCAAGTTCCTCATCTTCTGGCTCTCCAACTCCAAGGATTACCAATCCAGGAACCGCACCAAGTACCTTCTGAGCTTTGATGCTGCCAAGGGATACTGTTGGTCCGTTGTCGATCACCAAATCATTGTCTACGATTGTTGCGTCTGCTGTCGGTTTCGGGTTTGGATTGTATTTGAAGTGTGCAAACATTGTGTTAATGCCGCTTAATACAATCTCGTTGGAATCCGTAGTACCGTCCTCAAGGATCTTTGCGACTTTGATAGCACCTGACTCAGCATCGTATTCTGTAATACGATATAACGCGTCATCATTACTCATAGTAACTTCAATACCAACGACCTCTCTACCTGCTGTTGCTGCCTGTTTTACGATTTCCATAAGTTTCATAATGTTTTCCTCCGTTTTGGGTAAGATATTTTATGATTGTAACAACGCATGTTTCATATTCTACACAGACCGTCCACCCAGATGTTCACGCCTCATTAGGTCGCTAGTAACTCGGTGTCCTTTCATTGTCGTCTTCTTTTCCTGTGCTCCATGAATCATTGCATTTGTTTACATTCCTAAATATGGTACGCGGGGTTACAAAGTAATACGAAAAAGAATTTACTGTATCATCTTGAAGAACCAAATCTTATGGAATTCTATTATCTGAACAATCGAGTAGGAGGAATTTCTCTTAATTGAGAAATTCCGACCTCTCACACCACCGTACGTACGGTTCCGTATACGGCGGTTCAATCAACTTAACAAGTAACACACTTTTCGATGTAGTAATCTAACATTGAAATTAGTCCAAATGAGGCTAATCTTTTGTTACTTATAGCAACATTTACTGCGCCTTTGTTACATACATAAGCTATTCTTTTACCTGTGTATGCAACTCGTCTAGCTGTGTTTCTGTCTATTCCAAGTTTTACAAGGTTCTTCTCTTGATTCTGCGGTGTTTTCCATTGTTTCCAAATGCACATGCGAAGCCGATAACGGATTCTTGAATCTAATTCCTTGCATAGTGTTTTCATACTGCCTATCTTGAAGTAGTTAATCCAACCTCTTATGAGCTGATTAAGCTTCTCCACTTTATAGCTGTTGCTAACACCCCAACTACGGCATGTGAGTTCTTTCATTCTCTTCTTAAACTTCGCTACTGATTTAGCATGTGGTTTTGCCTTAAACTGATGTGCTCTTGGATCAAAGTAGAACCCAAATCCAAGGTATTTAAGTCCGCTTGGTCTGTCTACTTTACTCTTAGTCATGTTGACCTTGAGCCCTAGCTTTTCTTCGATGAATCGTGAGATATTTCTCATAACTCTATTCGCAGACATTTCACTTCCGACCATAATGATACAGTCATCCGCATACCGTACAAAGTTAAGTCCTCTCTTTTCCATTTCCTTGTCTAGTTCGTTCAGCATAATATTTGCCAATAATGGCGAGAGATTTCCACCTTGAGGTGTTCCCACGATAGAATCCTCATACTCATCGTCAATCATGATTCCACTGACTAGGTATTTTCTGACAATAGAGATAACATCTCCATCTTTAATAGTTCTACCTATGATAGTCATAAGTTTGTCATGATTTACTGTGTCAAAGAACTTTTCCAAGTCAATGTCTACAATCCAGTCATTACCCTCATTCATCATGTCGAGCGCTGTTAGAATTGCTTGCTGAGCACATCTGTTAGGTCTGAATCCATAACTATGGTCATTGAACTGTTCCTCATAGATTGGTGTTAAAACCTGTGCAATGGCTTGTTGTATGAATCTGTCTGTTACTGTTGGTACTCCCAGGTTTCTGACACCGCCATCAGGCTTTGGTATCTCCACTCTTCGTACTGGCTGAGGTTTATACTTTCTTGTCCTCAACTGTTCCTTGATGATTTCGCCGTTCTTTGCAAGGTATTCTTTGAGTTCTGTGTACTTCATTCCGTCCACTCCCTCTGCACCTTTATTTCGTACGACTTGCAGATATGCTCTGTTGAGATTATCGCTAGATAAAATCTGCTCCATTAGACTACTTGTGTCCATGCGTTCTTTCCTTTCCGTCTCGCTTGATTTGACCACCTTTTACCCGATTGGTTACGGCAGATGTTGTCATTTCTGCAATACGAGACATACTCAAACTTATTGATTGTTCGCCCCTTCGCTCCATCCCCATTACAGAGACTTCTTCACTACTATGGGCTCGGCTGACTTCTCACAGTTCGTTGTTACTAGGCTAATGAAACCTCTGTGAGACCTCCACGCTTAAGGTGCACGCTCTTTCTCTCCATATATCCGCCGCATTTACTCTGCTTCTACAAACGTGGTAGTTATTAGACTTCACTGTTCTTTGCCAGCTTATCACTCGAAGCCTAGCCTTATATGCGATTTCTGTCCGTCGGACCAGAGATTCGCTTACAGCTTCCTTCAGATTCCACCTCACAGTAGACACCCTTGCTGTTCGGCTATACATTTCCCACTACCTGGGCATGTTCGGGACTTACACCCGTTAGAGCGCGCCCATGGCGCGCAAACAAAGGAAAGAGACAACCATAACGGTCATCTCTTTGATGTGTTTTAAAATTCATATTCTACTGCATTCTGTCGATCCATAAAGAAATGAATACCAGGTGCACATTCATTCCATCGATTATCATCAAAATCAAATACTTCTGCAATTTCTCCAACGCGGTAAACAAAACGAGAATCAAAATCCGATTCTATTTCTTGTAATCCGCTATCAGACCCGTCTATATTCTCTATGGATAATACCAATGCTTTACTACACCTGCATTTCTTTGCTGTTGCAGATGACCTCTTCGCATCTTCGCAAATCTGAAGTTTTACGATCTTTTTATAGTCTGCTTTTTTATAACCAATGAATGAGCCAGTTTCTGGACATGCAATCGGATAATCGATTTTTGTGTCTTCACTGATCACTGCACAGACTATATTTGTATTTTTAAGATCTGCTCCGAATAGATTCGCATCTTTAAGATTCGCTCCGTAAAGATTCGCCTCACTAAGATCCGCATTGATAAGATTTGCTTTGTACAGATTTGCATAACAACAAAATGCTCTGCACAAATCCGCTTCTCTAAGATACGCATTGCTAAGATTTGCTTTGTACAGATTTGTATAACAACAAAACGCTCTGTACAAATTCGCTTCTCTAAGCTCCGCATTTCTAAGATCCGCTCTGCTAAGATCCGAATTTCTAAGATCTACCTCTCTAAGATCCGCATTGTTGAGATTTGCTCTGTACAGATCCGCATTGCTAAGATTTGCTCTGTACAAATACGCTTCTCTAAGATTCACCTCTCTAATATCCGCATTGTTGAGATTTGCTCTGTACAGATCCGCATTGCTAAGATCTGCATTGTTAAGATTCGCTCCGTACAGGTTCGCATTGCTAAGATGCAATCCGCTCAAATTCTTATCTGATAAATCTGCTCTCATATTTTCCCATCCATCGATATCCTCCTTAAGATAATGTTGATGGTTCTCAATGATCTTGTTTAATTCATTTTGTGTCATATTTCGTTTCCTCCTTTTTTTTGTATGATTTTAATTTGTTATCCTAAATATGGGTTTTGCGAATATGCCAGAGATCTCGAAACCTATACGAAATTACAAAGAAAGACCAAGCATTAAAACCTGGTCTCTTTGTTTTCTAATCTGCTAGAATCTTATCATATGGAATATGATATCGATTCGTATAATCCTCTGTTTCCGGATTAGCAAACACATACAGATCGATATCCTTATTATCCGGTTCCTTGTTTGCAATCTCTGCCAGTTCTCCAGACTTAACTTCCGCCAGTGCGAGGTCAATCAGATCACCGTCTTTTTCGTACATAAGTCCGATCTGCTTTGTTCCGTAATCAGATTCGCCGTTTGCAAGAACAAGGTTTCCACCATTTACTGGTACTCTCACAACGACACTCAAATCATTCCCAAGTAACAGTTCCGGAGCCTGTAATGTATCCTCTTCGTCTTCATTACAAGCGGTAAAAGCACATGCGTCGTCCAGTCTTTCCATCGCCTCATCCAGGTCCGTCAATTCGTATGCCTGAATCTCATCGAGTACATCGAAAAGGACATCTCCTGATGTTTCCGCTAGTTCGCTTTCTAGCTTTTCGCATACTTGTCTGGTCAATTCTGCCAGATTCATAGCCAGTTTTAAATGTTCTCTGATTGCTTCCTTTGTCATAAAGTTTCCTCCTTTTTCGTATGCTTATGTTTTGTTATCCTAAATATGGACTGAAGCAATTACATACAAAACAAACCGGAAACTAAAAGAGACAACCATAACGGTTATCTCTTTGATGTGTTTTTTTTAATATTCAACTGCATTTTGTCTATCCATAAAGAAATGAATACCTGGTGCACATTCGTTCCATCGATTATCATCAAAATCAGGGACTTCTACGATTTCACCAATGCGGTAAATAAAACAAGGATCAAATTCCGAGTCTATTTCCTGTAACCCACTATCAGATCCGTCTATGTTCTCGATAGCCAATACCAATGCTTTACTACACCTGCATTTCTTTGTTGTTGCAGATGATCGTTTCGCATCTTCACAGATCTGAAGCTTTACAATATATCTATAGCATGCTTTTTTATAACCAATGAATGAGCCAGTTTCCGGGCATGTAATCGGGTAATCGATTTTTGCATTTTCACTGAGATCGGTTCCGGACAGGTATGCATTTCTAAGATTTGCCTCTCTAAGATCCGCCTTTCTGAGATCTGCTCTTAATAGATTCGCTTCTCTAAGATCCGCGCCTCTAAGATCCACTCCGTACAGATTTGTATAACAACAAAACGCACTGTACAAATCCGCATCTCTAAGGTACGCATTGCTAAGATCTACTCTGCACAAATTTGTATGCAAACAAAACGCTCTGTACAAATTTGCTTCGCTAAGATCTGCACCTCTAAGATCCGCTCTACTAAGATCCGCCTTTCTAAGATCTGCCTTTCTAAGATCTGCCTTTTTAAGATCCGCCTTTTTAAGATCCGCCTTTCTAAGATCCGCCTTTCTAAGATCCGCATATGCAAGATCCGCATTGTTAAGATTCGCATCTCCAAGATTCGCATTGCTAAGATTCGCATTGCTAAGATTCGCATTTCTAAAATTCGCCTCTCTAAGATTCGCATTTTTAAGATTCAAGACGCTCAAATTCTTATCTGATAAATCGGCTCTCATGGATTCCCATCCATCGATATCCTTATTGAGATAATGCTGATGGTTCTCGATGATCTTGTTTAATTCATTTTGTGTCATATTTCGTTTCCTCCTTTTTCGTATGTTTATGTTTTGTTATCCTAAATATGGACTGAAGCAATTGCATACAAAACAAACTGGAAACAAAAAGAGACTAACTTAATAGTCAGTCTCTTCTATTTGTTTACGGATTTCTTTTTTCAGACCTCTCTGTCTGACATGTTCGCAAAGTTCTTCGTACACTCCATTACGTTTTAATTCTTTTACGAACCGTTAAATGAACCTCTTAAAAGACAAAGTATAAGCCAAATACCAATGGCAGTTGACCACTTAAATGTCAGTCCAAAACACATTGTAATCAGCTTAACAATCCCACAAGTTACAATCAAACTTAATCCGCAACAACTAACAAAAATCAATATCATAACGATTGCTGCTGCTAATTTGTGATATTGTCAATATTGGTTGACACATTTATCTCAAAGATATCATTTCCTAT
>ENA-UOJH01001072-UOJH01001072.1-human-gut-metagenome-genome-assembly--contig:-C148-NODE-1072-length-21741-cov-11.589551_pt1 | contig 21741 bp, 20 predicted proteins | sample MGYA00242345_ERZ723892 | MGnify/ENA metagenome assembly ERZ723892 | reverse complement strand
AGACCGGCGAGTTCGGGATCTGGTGGCAAATGCTGCCGCCGGTCTTGAAGCAGTACGGAAGGCCGCTGCGCCACAGGTGCGGCTGGTTGAAGTAGATGCAGCAGCGGTCCTGCATGATGTTGCCGCCGACGGTGGCGATGTTTCTGATCTGCGGGGACACCGTCAGCGACGCCGCCTGCGCGATGGCCGATGGTCAGCGGCTCGGTCGTCAGCACCTTTTCATCCGCCATCAGAAGCGGAGAGGGCGGGTTGCCCGAGCAGTTGAAGTAGGCCTGCGGGGCCTCCTCCGGCAGGGCGCAGCCAAGAAAACCGGGAACCTTTTCCGCCTCGCTCACATCGATGCTCAGCACCTTGGCGTGGGAATACGGACAGCGCACGAGTGCGGCGTAGGCCATGTTGGGAAGCTCTAAGTCGTCGGTGTACTTGCCGCGGCCCAGCGCCTTATCCATGGACTCAAGGCGCGGCGTGGCGTGGTTGACAATGTCGAAATGATGCTGTTCCATCACTGCTGTGCCCCCTTTCCGTTCGCGTACTGTTCAATGACCCTGGAGGCCGCGACGATGGCCTCCTCGATCTTCGTGTAGCCCGTGCAGCGGCAGAGGTTGCCGGACATGGCGGCGTGGATCTCCTCGCGCGTGGGATGGGGATCGCGGTCGAGCAGCACCTTGGCCGCCATGATCATTCCGGGCGTGCAGTAGCCGCACTGGATGGCGCCGGCGTCGATAAACGCCTGCTGCAGCGGGTGCGGCTCGTCGGCGGTGCCGATGCCCTCGATGGTCTCGACCGTACTGCCGTCCGCCTCGATGGCGAACACACAGCACGAGTTGACCGCGCGCCCGTCCATGATGACCGTGCAGGCGCCGCATTCGCCAAGGTCACAGCCCTTCTTCGCGCCCGTCAGGTGCGCGCGCTCGCGCAGCACGTGCAAAAGCGTCTCCTGCGGCTCCACCGTGAACGCGCGGCTCTCGCCGTTGAGCGTCAGGTGAATCGTGTGGTTGTTTTCAAGCATGATGTTCTATTTTTTCGCCCGCGGGCATATTCTTTCCCGCGCGGGCGCAACGGCCCTCGAGGGCCCTTTTTTTGATATGCTCAACAGCATGCTATCTATTTTGCATAAAATCAAGCGTTTAAATTATGTCGAATTCATTCAACTTTTGTACATTATGTCTCAAAGCGGTTATCAACGCTTTTTCCAACGCTCGAACGGGGCGTCCCCCCTCGTCTTTCTCCACATCAAAAAAGGCACGGGACAGCCTTCGCTGCCCCGTGCCCTTTTCCCTTTTTACGCAAAAAGCGGTCCGCTGAGATTTCAGCAGACCGCTTTTTCTATTCACTTTTCGATCAGATAGCTGCCGCTGTCCGTCGCCTCCGTCACGATGGGGACGAACTCGACGTCGTAGGCCTTCATCGCCTCGGTGACGCTCTCGAGCTGGTCTGCCGTGACCTTGACGTACACGCGGTCGAACTTTTCCGTGAGCTCGCTCATCACGATGCCGGAGTTTGCCTCGCTGCCCGCAAGCGCGATGTCCGCGTCCACGCTGACGGAGAGCTTGCCCTTGTAGCCCGCCTGCTCAAGCGCGGTGTGGATATCGTCGGCGAGCAGCGCAAGCGCCTCCTGCTGCGTCATGGTGCGCTCGTCCGTCTTGATGCGGCTCATGCGCCCCTCGCGCGGGTAGTGGAAATCGTCGAGCAGCAGCTCGTCAAAGCCCATCTGTGCGCATTCCGTGACGATATCGGTCACATATTGCCGCGCCGCCTGCTTTTCGGGTGCGAGCCAGTGTGTGCTGTTCGTATCGTACCAGACGAATCCCGTCAGCTGGCACACGGCGGCGTCCGTCATGTGCTCGTAGGCGTACAGGCTGTCGTGCAGCGTGCTGATGCGGCCGATCGTGTAATAGTCCGAGTCGACAAGGCCCTGAATGGCCGCATCCGATGCGCTGCCGCCAGCCACCGCGCCGCAGTCGATCGCGTCCTGCACCTTAGAGCCGTAATGGATCTTGCCGCTCGCGTCCTTGAGCTCGACCGCCACGGCGTTCACGTCCTTATCAAGGCCATCGAGCGCTGCCTGCCAATCGCTGCCGAGCGCGTCCGCACCCAGCTCGACTGCGTAGGTATCCTTGATGACGGGCTTTTGCACCGTGATCTCAAGGTCGTCCTGCTTCTTATCGTCGCCGCTGTCGCCGCCATTTGCGGTGTCGTCCTGTGGGGTCTTCTTTATCCAGGGGAACTCAAAGCGGACCGAGCCGTCCGCATCGTATACCATATAGCGCTGCGCAAACAAAAAGCCGCACGCCAACAACAAAATGACCACCAGCACCACGGCCAGCACGCCTCTGCCGCGCCTGCGCCCGCGATAACCGGTATAGCCCTTCGTTCCGCTCGATCTTCTTGCCATTGTCTGCATCCGCCTCCTTTTTCTCGTGCAACAGTTTACCTTTTGAGAGCAAAAAAATCAACAAAAACCTTTCGGTTTTTGTTGATTTTCCGCTTTTGTATATGCTTTAGCCCTCGATAGCGTCCATCAGCGCGACGCGGCGGGCGTGGCGGCCGCCCTCAAACGCGGTGGAGAGGAACGTCTCGACCATGGCCGCGGCCAGCTTCGGGCCCGTGAAGCCCGCGCCGATGGCCATCATGTTCGCGTTGTTGTGCTGGCGGCAGAGCTGCGCCTCGAGCGTATCGGCGCAGTGCGCGCAGCGGATGCCCTTGACCTTGTTCGCCGCAATGGAGATACCGATGCCCGTCGTGCACACGACGATACCGTACTCGCACTCTCCGCTCGCGACGGCACGCGCGGCGGCCTCGCCGAAAATGGGATAGTCGCAGCTCTCGGCGGAATAGGCGCCGCAGTCCTTGACCTCGTGGCCCAGGCCCTCCAGCTGCTTTTTGATGTCTTCCTTCATGGCGTATCCGCCGTGGTCACAGCCCAATGCGATCTTCATAGTGTTTCTCCTTTTGTCAGTCAGATTTTGTGAAAGACCGGTTTTTTCTTTTCAAACGTGCACACATAGTTGAGGCCGCAGCTCTTTAAAAGCTCCTGCGTCTCGCGGGCGCGCATGCCGACGAATTCCGGCGTATGCGCGTCGGTACCGATGGTGATGATCTCGCCGCCGAGCTCGTGATAGAGCCTCAGCCATTTGGCGTCCGGCAGCGGCGTGTTGCCGCGGTTGACGTTGCACTCGATGCCGCAGCCATTTTCAATGAGCGCGCGGAACACCTGCGCCACCTCGTCCTCGAAGCCGTCGAAACTCATGTGCATACCGTGGTTTTCGTTCATGTAGCGAAGAGGCAGCGTCAGGTGGCCGAGCACAGAGAACTTTCCCCACTTGGCCGTCTCCAGAACGAGCGTTAAATAGTCCGCGATCTGCTCGCGCGCCTCCTGCTCCGTGGCCTCGGGCATGAAGTAGAGGTCGTTCCAATCGTACTTTTCCGACAGCTGATGCTGCGAACCGATGACAAAGTCGAGCTCCGGCAAACGCGAGAGCAGCTCGTCTGCGTAGGCAAAGTCGCGCATCGACTCGCCGAGCTCGATGCCGCGGCGGACGATGATCTTCCCGTCCGCCGCCTGGTCGGCGCGCGCAAAGGTCTCTTCACGATTCGAAAAATCGTGCTCCCAGCGCGCCGTCTCCCTCGGGCGGAACAGGTCTACATGGTCGGTCAGGCACATTTCCTGCAAACCCTGCGCGATGCCCGCGCGCACCATGTCTTCCACCGGCGTTTTCGAGTCGAACGAAAGCGAACAGTGGGTGTGATAATCGGATAAATACATCTTCTATTCGTTACAGCTTGAACTTTCCGAAAAAGCTCTTGTGTTCCTCATAATTCTTCTCGCCGAGCGACTCGCTGAACTTCTTGAGCGCTTCCTTCTGCTCGCGGTTCAGGTTGCGCGGCGTCTCAATATACACGGTGACGTACTGGTCGCCGCGGCCGCGGCCGTTGAGGCCGGGGATGCCCTTGCCTTTCAGGCGGAACGTTGTGCCGCTCTGCGTGCCCTCAGGGATGGTGTACTTCACCTTGCCGTCGATCGTCGGGATCTCAAGCTCCGCGCCGAGCACCGCCTGCGTGAACGTGATGGGCGCTTCGCACAGGACGCTCGTGCCCTCGCGGCGGAAGATCTCGTGTGGACGCACGGACACGACGATCAGAAGGTCGCCCGCGGGGCCGCCGTTCTTACCCGCGTTGCCCTGCGCGCGCAGTGAAATGGTCTGCCCGTTGTCGATGCCCGCAGGAATGCTGACCTTGATGGTCTTGCGGTGGCGGATCATGCCCTTGCCGCCGCACTTGGGGCAGGGCTGGTGGATGATCTTACCCTTGCCTCCGCAGCGCTGGCAGGGGGCCGACGTCGACATATAGCCCAGCGGCGTCTGGCGGCGCTGCTGGACCACGCCGCTGCCGCGGCAGTCAGGACATACCTCGGCGGTCGTGCCCTTGGCGCAGCCCGAGCCGCGGCAGTCAGGACACTGCTCGATGCGGTCGATGCTGACTTCCTTCTCGCAGCCGAAGGCCGCCTCTTCAAAGCTGATGTTCACGCTCGTGCGCAGGCTTTCGCCGCGCTGGGGCGCGTTGGGGTTCGCGCGCGCGCCGCCGAAGCCACCGCCGAAGAAGCTGCCGAAGATATCGCCGAGGTCGCCGAAGTCGAACCCGCCCGCGCCGTAAGCGCCGCCACCGGCGCCTGCGCCGTAATTCGGGTCAACGCCCGCAAAGCCGAACTGGTCGTAGCGCGCCTTCTTGTCTGGGTCGCTCAAAACCTCGTTCGCCTCGTTGATCTCCTTGAACTTCTCCTCGGCTTCCTTGTCGCCGGGGTTCATGTCGGGATGATACTTGCGTGCGAGCTTTTTGTATGCTTTTTTGATCTCTTCTTCCGAAGCGCCCTTGGAAACGCCGAGCACCTCGTAATAGTCTCTTTTATTTTCAGCCATAGACTACGCTCCTAAAAACGCCGCAATCGGGGGCAGTATAAACTGTCCCCGCTGCGTCGATCGGTTTCAAATTACTTCTTGTTGTTCTCGTCGTCATCCACGACCTTGTAGTCAGCATCATAATACTGCTGACCGTTCGGGCCGGTCTGCGCGCCGCCGTTCTGGCCGCCCATGTCAGGACCGGCCTGTGCGCCGCCCTGCGGGTTCGCCTGCTGATAGAGCTTCTCGCTCATCTGGTAGAACATCTGCGTGAGCTCTTCGGTCGCGCTCTTGATGGCGTCGGTGTCGTCGCCCTTGAGGACTTCCTTCAGCTTGTCGATACCACTCTGGACCTTGGCCTTCTCGTCCGCGGGGATCTTGTCGCCCACTTCGCCGAGGGTCTTCTCGCTCTGGTAGACCATCTGGTCGGCCTGGTTGCGGACTTCGACCTTTTCCTTGATCTTGGCGTCCTCAGCGGCGTACTGCTCGGCGTCCTTGACGGCCTTTTCGATATCCTCCTTGCTCATGTTGGAGGAAGAGGTGATGGTGATGTGCTGCTCGGTGCCGGTGCCGAGGTCCTTCGCGCTGACGTTCACGATGCCGTTGGCGTCGATATCGAATGTGACCTCGATCTGAGGCACGCCGCGGCGGGCCGGAGCGATGCCATCGAGGTGGAAGCGGCCGAGGCTCTTGTTGGCAGCGGCCATCTCACGCTCGCCCTGCAGAACGTTGACTTCAACGCTCGTCTGGTTGTCGGCGGCGGTGGAGAAGATCTGGCTCTTCTTCACGGGGATGGTGGTGTTGCGGTCGATGAGCTTGGTGCAAACGCCGCCCATGGTCTCAATGCCGAGGGACAGCGGGGTGACATCGAGCAGCAGCAGGCCCTTGACATCGCCGGTCAGAACGCCCGCCTGAAGAGCAGCGCCCATGGCGACGCACTCATCGGGGTTGATGCCCTTGAAGCCTTCCTTGCCGGTGAGCTTCTTGACCATTTCCTGCACGGCGGGGATACGGCTGGAGCCGCCGACCATCAGGACCTTGTGGATGTCGTTGCCGGTGAGGCCCGCATCGCTGAGCGCCTGACGGACAGGGCCGGCAGTGGCTTCGACCAGGTGCGCGGTCAACTCGTTGAACTTAGCGCGCGTGAGGGTCAGGTCGAGGTGCTTCGGGCCGGTGGCGTCAGCGGTGATATACGGGAGGTTGATGTTGGTGGAGGTCACGCCGGAGAGCTCGATCTTGGCCTTCTCGGCAGCTTCCTTCAAGCGCTGCATGGCGACCTTGTCGCCGCTGAGGTCGACGCCGTCGGTACGCTTGAACTCGCTGACCATCCACTTCATGATGCACTCATCGAAGTCGTCGCCGCCGAGGCGGTTGTTGCCCGCGGTGGCCAAGACTTCAATAACGCCGTCGTCGATATCGAGGATGGAGACATCGAACGTGCCGCCGCCGAGGTCGTAAACCATGACCTTCTGGCTCTGCTCCTTGTCGACGCCGTAGGCGAGGGCCGCGGCCGTCGGCTCGTTGATGATACGCTTGACCTCGAGGCCGGCGATCTTACCGGCGTCCTTGGTCGCCTGACGCTGCGCATCGGTGAAGTAAGCGGGAACGGTGATGACGGCTTCGCTCACGGGGCCGCCGAGGTAAGCCTCAGCGTCGCTCTTGAGCTTCTGCAGGATCATCGCGCTGATCTCCTGCGGGGTGTACTTCTTGCCGTCGACTTCGACTTTATAATCAGAGCCCATCTCGCGCTTGATCGAAGAGATCGTGCGCTCGGGGTTGGTGATGGCCTGACGCTTTGCGACCTGGCCGACCATACGCTCGCCGGTCTTACTGAACGCAACGACGGACGGGGTGGTGCGGTTGCCTTCGGCGTTGGGGATGACGACGGCTTCGCCGCCTTCCATCACGGCCACACAAGAGTTGGTAGTACCAAGGTCAATACCGATAACTTTAGACATAATGTTGTCCTCCTAAGATCTATCTTAATTTTTTTGTTAACCACTTTATATGTTCATTTCGCGTCCGCAGACGCGAAACAAATCCAAATCGTTTTTTCTGACGACATGCGCGTCAGAAAAAACACATCTCAGCCCTGAAACGTGCGAGCGCAGCGAGTGCGCTGCACAGGGCTGCAAGCCCTTTCAAAAATGTGTGCCACACATTTTTGAGGAACTTTTAATTGGCCACTTTTACAATGGCAAATCGCAGCACCTTATCGCCCAGCGTGAAGCCCTGCTGGAGCACCTCGACCACGGTGTTTTCCCCGTAGTTTTCGTCTTCCACATGCATCACGGCATTGTGCTTTTCAGGGTCAAAGGGCTTTCCGGCGGCGTCCATCGTTTCAACGCCCAGCTTTTTGAGGCTCTCTTTGAACTGGTTGAACACCATTTCAAGGCCCTTGCGGTGGGGCGACTCCTCGTCGCCGTACTGGGCAAGGCCGCGCTCGAGGTTATCGTAAACGCCCAGCAGCGCCTTGATCGTGTCGATCTTCGCGTCGGCGTAAAGGCTTTCCTTTTCCTTCGCGGTGCGCTTGCGGTAGTTGTCGTACTCGGCGGCAAGGCGCAGGTATTTGTCCTGCTCGTCGGCAAGCGACTTGGCAAGGCCTTCCATCTTCTCCATTTGCTCGCGCGTGACGGTGAAGGTCTCGGGCTCCGCGCTCTTTTCGGCGGTCTCGTCAGCCTTGGCGGTCTCTGCGGTCTTGGCCGCTTCGTCTGCTGTCGGCTGCTGCGCCGTGTTCTTTTCCGGCGTGCTCTCCGCCGCGTTCTGCTTGTCTTTCTTACCCATTTCTTACTCCTTATCTTCTTCCTTGGGCGGAAGCTCGTTCTTGCCGAACATCCGCGTCAGGCTGTCTGCAAAATAACTCAGCCGCGCCGTCACGGTGGCGTAGTCCATTCTGGTGGGACCCACCACACCGACGAGGCCGCGCACCCCGTCGCCGATATCGTAGCTGGCGACGACCACGCTCGTTTCCTTGAGCGCCTCGTTCACGTTTTCCGGCCCGATCAGGATCTTGAGCGGCGCGCCGTCATCCGGCACGGGAAGCTCTTCCTTGTTATCCACAAGGAATGTCACGAGATCGTGTGCCTTGTCGACATCGCGGTACTCGGGCATTTTCAAGATCTGGCTCGCGCCTGCGGTCTCCACATTGCGCTGCGCGCTCTGCTCGAGCACACCGATCGCATATTCGACCGCTTTGGACACCACTAAAAATAGCTCGGGCGAAAGCTGCTCGGAAAGGCTCATCAGCCTTGCACTCATCTCATCGGCGCTCCGGCCGGTGAAGTGCGTGTTCAAAAGCTCCTTGACGTCCGCAAGCCGCTGGCTGTCGAACGGGAGGTCCGAGCGCTGGAGCTGGCTCTTCACGCGGTTATCCTCGCCCATCACCACGACGATGAAGCTCATTTCATCGACCGCGATGAGCTCGAAGCGCTTGACGCTCGCCTCGCGCCGTCCGCCCGTCACGCTGTACACGGGGTAATTGACGATGCTCGACACCATCTGCCCCGCCTTGGCGATCACGCTGTCCGTGCCGCTGAGCTTGGACTTTAGCTGCTCGTTGATCTCCTCCGCTTCTGTTTCGGAGACCTCGCGCTTTTCCATCAGCTCGTTGACGTACAAGCGGTAACCTTTCGGCGACGGCACGCGTCCGGCGGACGTGTGCGGCTGCTCAAGGTAGCCCATTTCGACCAGGTCTGCAAGCTCGTTGCGGATGGTCGCAGAGCTCACCGAACCGCCCATCTCCTCGGCCAGCGCCTTGGAGCCGACCGGCTCAGCCGCGGCGATGTAATCCTCGACAACGCGCTTGAGAATCTGCTTTTTGCGCTCGGTCAAGTCCATACGCCGCGCTCCTTTCGTAGCTTTAGCACTCCTTTCCCTTGAGTGCTAAACGCAGTGTACCACCGACATTTCCCATTGTCAATAGGAGGCTGTGTAAACAGTTTGTGAACTACGCAAAAGTCAGGCCAAGGCCTGCCTTTTGAAGCGTTTTCACTCCGCTCTGTGCCTCGCCTACGGCTCGACACTCGCTGCGCGAGAAGAGTTTTTTGGCACGCACACGCCCCAGGGCGGCTTCTCTTGCTGCTCTGCGGCAATTCACTTTCTGTCGCGCCAAAAAAGATTTAACATTATTTGCCGCCGTGCGCGGCAGTCCTGGGCAGCCGTTGGCAGCTTTGCTGCCTTACGGATGCTGCCAACCCCGGGGGGGGAAAAGGCTGCGACGCTTTTGCAATTAACGGCCGCGTCGCAGTAATACGTGCCCGCAGGCACGGAAAAATTAAAATCGTAAATCGCCGCGACCGGCGCGTGGCGATTTACACTTCTCACGGAGCGGAGTGTGCGCGCCTTTGGCGCGTGCATGCAGCGCAGTGCAAACCTTCTCCAAAAGCGGCAGCGCCGCTTTTGGAAGAATAAAAAAAGAGGAACGCTTTCGCGTTCCTCTTTTTTTAAGAACCTTTATTCGGCCTTGGGCGCTTCGGCGGCTTTCGCGGCTTCGGCAGCCTTAGCTTCGCCGGCTGCCTTGGCGGCAGCGGCCTTGCGCTCGGCGGCAGCCTTCTGCGCGGCCTTGAACTTCTCCTTCTCCTCCGGGGTCGGGATGGGCTCGATGGCGTTGCGCGGGCAGGCCTTGGCGCACATGGTGCAGTTTCTGCACTTGTCGTAGTCGATGACGGCCACGTTGTTGACGACGTGGATGGCGTCGAACTTACAGGTGCGCTCGCACATACCGCAGGCGATGCAGGAGTTGGCGCACACCTTCGTAACGGCGGGGCCCTTCTCCTTGTTCGAGCAGTTGACGAAGACCTTCTGCTTGTAGGGCACCTCGACGATCAGTTTGCGCGGGCAGGCCTCGCGGCAGGCGCCGCAGTTGGTGCACTTCTCCTTGTCGACCTCGGCGACACCCTGCTCATTGATATGGATGGCGTCGAACTGGCAGGCGGCAACGCAGGTGCCAAAGCCCATGCAGCCAAAGGAGCAGGCGGTCGGACCGCCGGCGACCTTCGTCGCGGCGACGCAGTCGTGAAGACCGACATACTCGAAATTCTTCACAGAGGCCTCGCCGCCGTTGCACAGCACGTGCGCGACCTGCTTTTCGCCGCTGGGGGCTTCCATGCCCATGATCTCAGCAATCTTGGCAGCGCCCTCCGCGCCAGCGGGCGCGCAGGCGGTGACGGGAGCCTTACCGGCAAGAATTGCCTCGGCGCAGCCCGCGCAGCCGGGGTAGCCGCAGCCGCCGCAGTTTGCGCCGGCGAGACAGGCCTGGATCTTGGGCAGGCGCTCATCGACCTTGACCTCAAAGGCCTTGGCCGCAACGGACAGGATCAGGCCGAACACGACGGCGATCACGCCCAGCACGAGGACAGCGTAAATAACGTTCGTAATCATAATTTCGTCCCCTCCTTACATGGGCCACACCTGCAGGCCGGAGAAGCCCATGAATGCAAGGGCGATCAGGCCTGCGGTGATCAGCGCGATGGGGAAGCCTTCAAATGCCTTGGGATAGTCGGCAAACTCCAGGCGCTCGCGCACCGTGGAGAACAGGTAGATCGCCAGCAGGAAGCCAAGGCCGCCGGTGATGCCGTACACCACGGATCCGATGAAGTTGTAGTCGTTCTGCACGTTGAGCAGCACCACGCCGAGAACGGCGCAGTTGGTGGTGATCAGCGGCAGGTACACGCCGAGGGCCGTGTAGAGCGTCGGCATGGACTTTTTGAGGAACATCTCGATGAACTGCACGAGGCTCGCCACCACGAGAATGAAGGCGACGGTCTGCATGTAGTCAAGGCCGAGCTTGACGAGGATGATGTTCACGCCGTAGCAGAACGCCGAGGCAAGGCCCATGACGAACGTAACGGCAAGGCCCATACCGATGGCGGTGTCGCTCTTTTTCGACACGCCGAGGAACGGGCAGATACCCAAGAACTGCGAGAAGATGAAGTTATTCGTCAGGATCGCGCCGAGGGAAATAGCAAGTAACTTAGTCACACTCATTTTTATTTACCCTCCGTTTCTTTCTTTTCCGCGTTCTTCTTCTCGCTTCTGGCAAGCGCCCACTGCATGATGGCGATCAGCGTGCCGAGGCAGAGGAAGCCGCCGACGGGCAGCGTGAGCATACCGGCGGGAACATAGGAAGAAGGCATGACCTGGATGCCGAGCAGCGTGCCCGCGCCCAAGAGCTCGCGGAACGCGCTCAGGATCAGCAGCACCACCGTGTAGCCGATGCCCTGGCAGATGCCGTCCACCGCGGAGGCGGCAACGGAGTTCTTGCTGGCAAAGGCCTCGGCGCGGCCGAGGATGATGCAGTTGACGACGATCAGCGGGATGAACACGCCAAGGCTCTCGGCGATGTCAGGGACAAACGCCTGCAGGCACAGATCAACGATCGTAACGAAGCCCGCGATGACGACGATGTAGCACGCGATACGCACTTCGTTGGGGATGATCTTGCGCAGAAGGGAAATAAAGATGTTGGAAAGCGTCAGGATGATGAGAACGGAGATGCCCATACCAAAGCCGTTTGCAACACTCGTGGTGATGGCCATGGTGGAGCACATACCGAGCACCTGCACCAGAACGGGGTTTTGGTAGATCAGACCGTCTTTGAGCTGTTTGTTGAAATTCATAGATCGTTCCCCCTTTCTCAGTTCATGGCCTCGGCGGCAGCCAGAGCGGCGTTGACGCCCTTGGTCACGCCCTTGGTGGAGACCGTCGCGCCGGTGACGGCGTCGATGTTCTGCTTGACGACGAGCGTGCCCGCGCCGGACTTGCCGACGAACTGATCGAGCGCGCCGGTGCCTGCGGAGGTCGCTTCATTGTCGATGACCTTGGAGCCGATGCCTGCGGTCTCGGAAGCCTTGACGATGGAAACGCCCGTGACGGTGAGGTCGGTGTCCACGCCGACGATCATCACGATGTTGCCCTGAGAGCCGCTCGCGGTGACCTTGAAGGCATAGCCGATGGTGTCGCCGCCGGACTGCACCTCATAGACCTCGCTCAGCTTGCCGCCCTGTTCGTTGGCAGCGTCGATCATGGCCTGCGGGATCTCCTCCATCGGGGGGAACTCGCAGTCGGCCGCAGAGACGACCTTGGCGAGCGCCTCTTCGGTCTTTTGCTTGTTGATGGCCGCGATCTTGTCCGCGGTCAGCATGTTGGTCAGGCCCAGCAGCAGCGCGACGACCAGCGAGATCGCCGTCAGCGTACCGGCTACCTTGAAAATGAATTTACCTTCGATCTTCATTTCTTTGCCGCCTCCTTCGCTGCTTTCTTATCTACGCCGAAGCGGGTGGGCTTGGTGTACTTGTCAATGATCCAGGTGCAGCAGTTCATCACAAGGATGGAATAGCAAACGCCCTCGGGATAGGAGCCGAAGTAGCGGATGAACACCGTGATGAGACCGCAGCCGATGCCGAAGATCAGCTGGCCCTTTTTCGTGACGGGGGAGGTGACATAGTCAGTGGCCATGAAGAACGCGCCGAGGAACAGGCCGCCGCCGAGCACGTTGTAGAGCATCCAGCTCATCGCATCGTTGCCCTGGGGGAAGAGGAACGTGAGGACTGCCACCGTGCCGATATAGGCAACGGGGATCTGCCAGGAGATGACCTTGCGGAAAATTAAGTACAATCCGCCGATGAGCAGCATCATCGCGGAGATCTCACCGAGAGAGCCGCCGATGTTGCCGATGAACATGTCGGAAAGGCTGTACTGTGCCGTCACCTCGGCAAATTCGCCGCTCTTCATCATCGCAAGCGGAGTGGCCGCGGTCACGACGTCAGCGCCGCCGAAGAGCGGTGCCTTGCCGGAGGCCGGGTCGATCCAGGAGGTCATCTGGCTCGTGTAGCACGCGACGAGCGCGGCACGGCCGGCCAGCGCGGGGTTCAGGAAGTTCTTGCCAAGGCCGCCGTAGAGCTGCTTGACAAGGAAGATCGCGAAGAAGTTGCCGACGATCAGCATCCAGTAGGGAAGCGTCACGGGGCAGACGAACGCGAGCAGGACACCGGTGACGGCGGCGGACAGGTCGCCGAGCGTCTGCGTCTTGTGCATCAGCTTACGGTAGAGCCACTCGAAAAACATCGCGGAAACCACGCTCACGAGCACGGAGATCAGCGCGCGGAAACCGAAGCGGATGACGCTCATGATGAGCGCGGGGCACAGCGCGATGATCACGTCGAGCATGATCGAGCGCGTGTCTTCATTGTTGCGGATATGGGGGTTGGAGGAAGCGATGAGCTTCAGACCCTTATAATCATTCAGCATCTCTTAAGCCTCCTTCTTTGCTTCTTCGGCAGCCTTGGCAGCCTCAGCCGCGGCCTTGGCCTTAGCGGCGGCTTCCTTGACCTTCTGCTTGCCGACCTTGAACGAATGCGTCAGGTGCAGGCGGCCCGGGCAGATGTAAGAGCACGCGCCGCACTCGATGCAGTCCATGACGTGGGCCGCCTCGAGATCCTCGATGCGGTTCTTCTGCACATATAAATAGAGGTACAGGGGCTCGAGGTGCATGGGGCACGCCTCAACGCAGCGGCCGCAGCGGATGCAGGTCGGGTCCTCGGAGACCTTGTTCTCATTCGCGGCGAACGCCAGCACCGCGCCCGTGCCCTTGGCCACGGGGAAGTCGGCGGAGGCCTGCGCCATACCCATCATCGGGCCGCCGGCGATGAGCTTGAACGTCTCGTCCTTCAAGCCGCCGCAGGCGTCGAACAGGAGCGAAACGGGCGTGCCGATCGGGCACTCGAGGTTCTTCGGCTCCACAACGCCGCTGCCGGACACGGTGACGACCTTGCGCACCACGGGCATGCCGTCCTTGATGGCATGGTAGATGGCGATGGTGGTGTTGATGTTGAACACGGCGCAGCCGATGTTCGCGGGAAGACCGCCGGGGGGCACCTGCTTGCCGGTGATTGCCTGGCAGAGCTGCTTTTCACCGCCCTGAGGGTAGCGGCAGCGCAGCGCCTCGACCACGACGGGAGCCTTCTGCTCGGCGATGACCTTGTTGAGGGCCTCGATGCCGTTTTTCTTGTTGTCCTCCACGCCGATGACGACCTTGCTCACGCCGAACATCTTGGCGAGGTAGCAGCAGCCGCCGATGATCTCAGCGGGGCGCTCAAGCATCGCGCGATGGTCGCCGGTGATGTAGGGCTCGCACTCCGCGCCGTTGATGATGACGGTATCGACCTTGCCGATGCCGCTGGAGATCTTCGTGTGCGTGGGGAACGTTGCGCCGCCCATACCGACGATACCGGCCTGCTTGACCATTTCGACCATTTCCTCCACGCTCAGCGCGTCGGGGTCGGCCGGAGCATGGACTTCCTCGCTCAAGTCGTCCTTGAAGTCATTGTCGATGACAACGGACATGACCTTGCCGCCCATGGAATAGGGACGGGGCTCCACCGCAGCGACCGTACCGGATACGCTTGCGTGAATGGGAGCGCCGAGACCTTTGAATTCGCCGATCTTCTGTCCAAGCTTGACATAGTCGCCCTTGGAGACCGTCGGGGTGCAGGGTGCGCCGAAGTGCATCGACATGGGGATCACCACCTGAGCAGGGGCTTGTAACTGCTCGATGGCCTTTTCATTGGTAGCAGCCTTCATATCATTGGGATGAACGCCGCCAAAGAAAGCTTGTGCCATAGTCTTCACCTCATCTTTATACTGCCAGAGCAGCGGAAACACTGCTCCATAATCGGATAGATTATATCCCCTTTCTTTTCTCTTGTCCAGAAAATATTCTTCATGACCATTATTTTCCTACATAATTTATCAGATTTCGTCGTCATTTTCTCACAAAAACAGCATTTTGCCAAACAATTTGCCTTTTGGCGGCCCGCGGAGGGAATGACCCATTTTTCCGCTTCTTGACGTGTCCCGGACGCGATGCTATAGTTATGTATTATTATTTTTATGAATTTCGTGCATTTTCCGCACATTGCCGTCCGTTTTTCCCCGTTCCGGCAAGAAAGGAGCTTTTTTATGCCCATGCAGCTCGATATCGGCGCGATCAAGGCAGAATCGCGCTCCCTGCTGCGCACCGGTGAGGTCAATCCCTTCCGGATGACGCTTTTCTATCTTCTCATCACCCTTGTGCTCGATATGATCAACTCGGGCGTGAGCTATATGATCGACTCTGCCGGCGGCTTCACAGTGCTCTCGTTCAGCTTTGTGAGCATCCTCGTCGGCCTCGTCGCGCTCGTTCTGAACGCAGGGTATTACTGCTACTGCTTCGGCATCCTACGCCGTGAGGAAATGCCGTATGAGAGCCTTTTTGACGCGTTCCCCTTTGCCGGGAAGGTCATCCTGCTTTCCATCGTCGAGGGCATTTTCATCTTCCTGTGGTCGATGCTTTTCGTCATCCCCGGCATCATCGCGGCCTACCGCTACTCGTTCGCCATGCTGAACCTGTGTGAAAATCCCGAGCTCGGCGTGATGGAGGCATTGAACCTGAGCAAGCAGCAGACAAATGGCTATAAGATGCAGCTTTTCCTGCTCCAGCTCAGCTTCATCGGCTGGTCGCTGCTGGTGCTGGGCATTTTCCTCATCTACGAGCTGCTCATCGCCGCCCTCCTGCCCGACAGCTTCCTCGGCATCATGTTTGGCTCGCTGCTGCTGAGCGTGCTCGCCGCCGGTGTGGGCGTTTACCTGACACCGTATCTGAATCTTTCCATCTGCCGCTTCTACCAGCTCGCCACCGCGCCGCAGGTAAACGAGCCGCCGCACTTCGACTCCTGGAACGACAACTTCTGAACGCAGCAAAAAAGAGGGATATCTCGCATGAGATATCCCTCTGTCATTTTTTGTTTTACTTCAGCACGTAGACGTTCTTGATGCCGAGCAGCGCGCAGAGCTCGGTCTTTTCAGCGATGTTCGCCTCGCTCTCGTACCAGACGACGATCGTGGAGCCGTCCTTTTCCTTACAGAGAAGGTACGAGCTGTCGAAGCGGTTCGAGCGCGATTTCTGCACGGTGCTGTCGTTCAAATACGCGCTCAGCTCGTCCTGCGTCAGCTCGCGCAGCGCGCCCACCTTGCCGCCTTTCACGCTCTGCGCCGCGGGGACGGCGTTGATGACCACGCTGCCGCCCTTGCCGGCCTTGACCGCCGCGTCGTAGACCTGCTCCACCGCCGCGCGCGGGGACAGCGGCACCGCGCCGCTCGTGCCCGTCAGGCTCTCCGCCGGCACCGCGCCGGAGGGCGCCGCGCTCACGCTCGTCACGCTGACTTTGGCCTTGAGGCCGTGATAGGCGCGCAGCAGCACCGCCGCGGCCTGCTCGCGCGTCGTGTCGTTTTTCGGCGCGAACGTCGTTAAGTTCATACCCACCACAAGGCCCATGCGCCAGGCGAGCGTGATATAGCCGGGATTCGTCGAAACATCGGTGAACGGGCACTCATCCTGCACCGTGCCGGAAAGCGTGCTGTACCCCAGCGCGCGGACGGTCATCGCGGCCATCTCCTCACGCGTGATGGGGTCGTTCGGTCGGCAGGTCGTGTTGTGGCCGGAGAACACGTCGTGCGCGCTCGCGGTCTCAATGGCGCTATAATACCACTTTTTCGCATCCTGATTGTCGGTATAGCTGCCCTTTTCGGGCGTTACGGTCTTCCAGCCCATCAGGCGGCAGAGCGCCGCGGCATAGGCCGCGCGCGTCATCTTCTGTCCGAGGCCGAACTTGCCGTTTCCGATGCCCTGCAATAAATTGTACTGCTTGCACTGCGCGATGCTTTGGCTCGCCCAGTTCTTGTCCGGCACGTCGGAATAGCCGGATTTGTTGGCGGCAAGCGCGAGCGTCGTGGTCATCACGAGCGCAAGAAGAAGTGCCGTCAGGCGCGCTGCGATCTGTTTCATTGGTATTTTCCCCCTTTTGGGTGGTCTTTCTGCCGTATTGTAGCACAAAGTCGCGTGGATAGTCAAATTTCCTCTTTACCTTTGCAGTGGTCTTTGTTAAAATAATAGATTGTATTAGTATGATGAGGCAGTATTGCCTGAGATAGTATGTCCAAAAGTTCTCAAAAGAAAGAAGGTGAGCCGAAACATGAAGTACGAGCACTGGCAGATCCCCGCCGCGCCGGAGGATGCCATCAAGACGCTGATGGACGCGGGATACCCCTATCTTGTCTCGTCGGTGCTGGCCGCGCGCGGCGTCACCACGAGCGAACAGGCCGCCGAAGCGCTCGAGCGCGAGAAGACGCTCGCCCACTCCCCGTTTTTGATGAAGGACATGGACAAGGCCGTCGCGCGCATCTCGAAGGCGCTTGAAAACGGCGAAAAGCTGGCGGTCTTCGGCGACTACGACGTGGACGGTATCACCTCGACCTGCCTTCTGACCGATTATCTCCGCTCGCGCGGGGCGGATGTGACGATGCATATCCCCCGCCGCATCGAGGAGGGCTACGGCCTCGGCTGTGACGCCATCCGCGCACTTTCCGAGTCCGGCGTGACGCTGATCGTCACGGTCGACTGCGGCATCACGGGCGTGGACGAGACGGCCTACGCCGCGACGCTCGGCGTCGATCTTGTCATCACCGACCACCACGAGTGCAAGGAGCAGCTCCCCGCCGCCGTGGCCGTCGTCGACCCCCACCGGCCCGACTGTCCGTACCCTTTTAAGCATTTAGCGGGCGTGGGCGTCGCGCTCAAGCTCGTTTTGGCCCTTGGCGAGGGGCGCGAGGATGCGCTGTTTGCGCGCTACTGCACGCTTGCCGCCATCGGCACGATCGCCGACGTCATGCGCATGGAGGGCGAGAACCGCACCATCGTGCAGTGCGGGCTTGAGAGCATCGACCGCAGCGACTTTACGGGGCTGCACGCGCTGCTGCGCGAGGCGGGACTCACGTCGCGCCCCATCTCGTCGATCCAGATCGGCTTTGTGCTCGCCCCGCGCATCAACGCCGCGGGCCGCATGGGCCGCGCCGAGCTGGCCGCGGAATTGTTGCTCACCGACGATCCCGTCCGCGCGGAAAAGCTCGCGCGCGAGCTGTGCGAGCTCAACCGCGAGCGCCAGAGCGTGGAGCAGGACATTTTCCGCCGCGCCATCGAGCAGATGGAGGACCTTCCCGAGAGCGAGCGCAGTGCGCTCGTGTTGTCCAGCGAGGACTGGCATCAAGGCGTCGTGGGCATTGTGGCGTCGAGACTTTCCGAAAAATTCTCCTGCCCGAGCTTTATGATCCACCTCTCCGGCGGGTCGGGTAAGGGCTCGTGCCGCAGCTACGGCGGCTTTAACCTCTTCAATGCGCTCGAAGCGTGCTCCGACCTTCTTGTGAGCTTCGGCGGACACGAGCTCGCCGCGGGCTTTACGATCGAAGAGCGCAACATCCCCGCGTTCCGCACGCGGATGAACCAGTATGTGCGCGCCCACACGGGCGAGCATCCGCCGGTGTCGATGCTCGACGTCGACGTCGACTTGCAGCACCCCTCGCTCATCACGCTTGAGGAGGTCGAGGCACTTTCGCTCCTCGAGCCCTACGGCGCGGGCAACAACCGCCCCGTCTTCTGCCTGCGCGGCGCAACGCTCGAGAGCGTGCAGGGCGTGGGCCAGAACCGGCACTTAAAGCTGAAACTACAGAAAAGCCGCGTGAATTTCGACGGCATTTTCTTCTCCGTCACCGCCGGCGAGTGCGGCGTGTGCGCGGGTATGCGTGTGGACGCGGCGTTCTATCTGCAGGTGAACGAGTTCCGCTCCCAGCGCTCCATCCAGCTCCAGCTCATCGACCTGCGCCCCTCGCTCGACCCAAGCGGGCGCGAGAATGAGGCGCTTTCCCTCTGCCGCGAGCTGATTAGCGGCGGCACGCTCTCCCCACGTGACGCGGCGCGGGCGCTCCCCTCGCGCGACCAGTTCGTGCGCGCGTGGCGCGTTCTGGAGCGCGAGGTCGGGCCTGACGGCGTCAGCGAGCCCATGCTGCCGCTGCTGCGGCATTTGAGCTCGGAAATGGTCGGCGCGGAGACGTTTCTGCGCACGGCGATGTGTTTGCAGGTCTTTGCCGAGCGCGGACTTCTTTCGATCGAGCGCAAGGACACGACCCTCACGCTCCGCCTGACGGCGGACGGAAAAAAGGTCGAGCTTGACAAGAGCCCCTACCTTTCCGCCCTGCACGGCTTTCTTTCGTAATTAAAGGAGACGATTCGGATATGACAGCACAGGATAAAGCATTAAAAGAGAATACCGCTTCGGCTCCCCTCCAGATCGTCGCGCCCGGCACCTGCGTGGAGACCGGCGAGCAGGCGACGCTCGTGCTCGGCATGTACGACCACCTTGTCGAGACGATCCACCAGTACAACCCGAGCGCAGACTTTGCCCAGATCGACAAGGCCTTCCGCTATGCCGACACGCACCACAACGGTCAGCTCAGAAAGGACGGCTCGCCGTTTATCACGCACCCGCTCGCCGTCGCGCAGATCATCGCCGAGGAACTGCGGCTCGACTCAGAGTCCATCGAGGCCGCCCTCATGCACGACTGCATTGAGGACACCTCCGCCACGTATGCCGAGATCGCCAAGGAGTTCTCCCCCGCGGTCGCGGATCTGGTCGAGGGCGTCTCCAAGCTGACGCGCGTGCAGTACGCCAGCAAGGAAGAAGAGCAGATGGAGAACCTGCGCAAGATGCTCATGGCGATGGCCAAGGACATCCGCGTCATTCTCATCAAATTGGCCGACCGCACGCACAACATGCGCACCATGGAGTACCAGACGGCGGAAAAGCAGCGGCAGAAGTCGCTTGAAACGATGGAAATTTACGCGCCCATCGCCCACCGCCTTGGTATGCAGCGCATCAAGTGGGAGCTTGAGGATTTGTCCCTCAAGTATTTGGATCCCGTCGGCTACGACGAGATCACCCGCTCGCTCGAGGCCAAGCAGTCCGAGCACGAGGCCTTTATGGAGCGCGTGCAGGCGCAGATCGAAGAGCGCCTGAAGGAGCAGCACGTCCCGTATCTCAAGGTCTACGGCCGCATGAAGCATCCCTACAGCATCTACCGCAAGATGTACGCGCAGAATAAGACGATGGACGAGGTGCTCGACCTCTTCGCGTTCCGCGTCATCGTCGACACCGTGGCCGACTGCTACAACGTGCTCGGCATCATCCACGACCTTTACCGTCCCATTCTGGGCCGTTTCAAGGACTATATCGGCACGCCCAAGCCGAACATGTACCAGTCGCTCCACACCACCGTCATCGGTGCGGACGGCATCCCGTTCGAGGTCCAAATTCGCACCGAAGAGATGCACGAGATCGCCGAATACGGCGTCGCCGCGCACTGGAAGTACAAACAGGGCATCTCCGGCAACGCAGGCGAGCACAACTACGAATGGGTGCGCCGTTTGCTTGAAAATCAGGAGAACACCGACGCCGAGGAATTCGTCCACACGCTCAAGGTCGACATGTTCGCCGACGAGGTCTTCGTCTTCTCTCCGCGCGGCGACGTGACGAACCTCCCCGCCGGCGCGACGCCCATCGACTTTGCCTACTCCATCCACTCGGCCATCGGCAACCGCATGACGGGCGCGAAGGTCAACGGGCGCATCGCCCCGCTCGACTATCAGCTCAAAAACGGCGACATCGTCGAAATTCTGACTTCGAAAAACGCGCACGGCCCCAGCCGCGACTGGCTCAAGATTGCCAAATCGAGCGAGGCACGCAGCAAAATTCGCCAATGGTTCAAAAAGGAGCGCCGCGAGGAAAACATCATCAACGGCCGCATCTCGTTTGAAGCAGAGCTCAAGCACCTCGGCATCCCGATGAGCGACGTGCTCGGCACGGACATCGAGGCCGCGCTTCTCAAGAAGACGTCGTTCGGCTCGATGGATGAGATGTACGCCGCCATCGGCTACGGCGGATTTTCCGCGCAGAAGGCCGTCAACCGCATCCACGACGAGATCGTCAAGCTCGAAAAGCAGCGCAAGGAGGAGCGCGCCGCCACCGTGCCGGTGGACAACTCCGGCGCGACGCGTCCCGCCGTCCCCAAGCGCACGAAGAGCGAGCAGGGCATCGTGGTCGAGGGGCTGTCGAACTGCCTTGTCAAATTCTCCAAGTGCTGCACGCCTGTCCCCGGCGACGAGATCGTCGGCTTCATCACGCGCGGCTACGGTGTGTCCGTCCACCGCTGCGACTGCCCCAACGCCGCCATTGAGCGCAGAAAGCCCGAGGAACGCGGCCGCTGGATCAAAGTGAGCTGGGGCACGGACGTCAAGGAGTCGTATCAGACCGCGCTCGACATTTACGCCAAGGACCGCCTCGACCTCGTGCTCGACGTCTCCGCCGCGCTCTCGTCCTCGCAGACGCGCGTGGCGTCCATCAACGCGACGACGACCGCCGACGGCTTTGCGGTCATTCACCTCAGTATTTTTATTTCCGACGCGCAGCATCTCGCGGTGGTCATGCGTCGGCTGCATCAGATCAGCGGAGTGATGAAGGTGGATCGCCCAGCGGGCTAAATTCCGCGCATCGCGCGGAGAGAAATGCCGCCTGCGGGCGGCAGGACCACACCCCCCATTTTCTTTCCCGAGAAAGAAAACGGGCGGTGTGACCGTCCAAAAGAAAGGCGTCTGATTGGCAGCCTCGATCTTGAACAACTCTTATGCCTCCGGAATGCAGATGCTTTCGCGCGGCGAAGCCGCGTTTAGAACTGCTATATGATTTGCCTCTGCTTCTATCATCCGCTGCCGCTCTGCTGATCTTATAGAAGTACAGTCTAATTTTCGTCTATCGCTGCACTACTCAATGCGGCGAGCGCAGCAATGCCGCATTCCGCAGGCAGTCTGCCGCCAAGCAAACGTCACTCGCGCCTCACGACAGTAAGGCGCGGTTGCAAAATGGTGACGTATCGCAGGGATTCATGGCGAAGCCATGTACACCGCACCCGATTGCGCAGCGCGTGC
>ENA-UOJH01001070-UOJH01001070.1-human-gut-metagenome-genome-assembly--contig:-C148-NODE-1070-length-21784-cov-4.673846_pt1 | contig 21784 bp, 19 predicted proteins | sample MGYA00242345_ERZ723892 | MGnify/ENA metagenome assembly ERZ723892 | reverse complement strand
TATTTATTGTGGGAAGCTATGGCGATATCTGTTGACTGATGACGTTGATTCGTATACAAGAATAATGATGCATCAATTATATACGAGTGAAAAAAATATAGATGTAGTTTTTGTGGGATCATCACATGTATATAGAAGTCTTGTTCCGGAAATTACGGATAAAGGATTTGAAAGCTATACATTTAATGCGGGGACATCTGCTCAACAGATGGATGGCTCATTGGCATTGATAAGAGAAATTGAGAAAAATAATGATATAAAGCATGCATACGTGGAATTATATTATGGTGTTGCAGAGATAGGAAAGCGGATAGATAGAGTAGAATTAACTGCAACTTATATAATTTCGGACTATATGAAGCCTTCTTTAAATAAGGTTAATTATTTGTTAAAGGCAAGTTCTAAGCAATATTGGATTAACAGTTTTATTGTAGCGAGAAGAAATTGGCAGAAAATCTTTGACCTGAATTATATAAAAGATATCTTAATTAGAAAATCGTGCGATACATACAAAAATTATGAATATTATAGATCGGAAGGTTCAGTTCAATATTATGTAGATAGAGGATTTGTGGCATGGGATGATACAATAGGTGAGGATTATTTTTTGAAAAATGAAGAATCCATTAACGGAGTGAGAAAAGACTATGATTCATTAAAGGATACGGATTGGGAGAAATCTATTCAAGAGATAGTAAGTTTTTGTGACACAAAAGGGATAGAGCTTACTTTTTTTATAGCTCCAATGCCTGAAGGAACATTGGTAGCGACGGGAGACTATTCTACTTATCATAAAGCAATAGAGGAAATCTCAAATGAGTATGGAATTAAGTTTTATGATTTTAACTTATGTAGAGATGAAATATTTGATACGAATAATCGGCAACTATTTAAGGATGAGGATCATTTGAATACTGATGGAGCAGAGGAATTTAGCAGGGTATTTTGTGACTTTTTTATGGGAAAATATACTGTTGTTGAGGCGTTTTATAGTAGCTTTGAGGAAAAAATAGAAAATAGGGATATTGCATTTTATGGAATTGTGACTCATACTAGTGTCGAAAATCCTGAGATTAAAAATTGTAGAATAGTATCAAAAACGGTACTCCCTTATCAATATAAAATTATAGCTATACCAAAGGACGAGGAATCGAGGGTAATACAGGAGTTTAGCAGTAATTTAGAATTCGATTTACCGACCGATGAAAGAGGACAACTGGTGATTATGTGGAAAAATATTAGTGACGAGGAAATACAGACGATAAAATGTACATATTAGAATGTACGTATGTTCTTGGGCAATACTTGACAAAGAGTAGATATAGATATAACATTCAAAAAGGTAGTTTCGCTGTCAATAAGAGGAAAAATGGAGGTATAAGATATGTCATTGTATCAAAAATTAATTAATGGAGAAGAAAAGCTTGCATTAGTGGGATTAGGATATGTGGGAATGCCTATTGCAGTGGCTTTTGCCAATAAGGGAATACATGTAGTAGGGTTTGATTTAAATACAGCGAAGATCGAAGCTTACAAATCAGGAATTGATCCAACCAAAGAAGTAGGAGATGAAGCTATAAAAAATACAAGTGTAGACTTTACTTCTGATCAAAAACGCCTAAGAGAAGCAAAATTTTTTATTGTTGCGGTTCCGACTCCAGTAAATTTAGATCATACACCGGATTTGACGCCGGTTATTGGTGCCAGTGAAATTATTGGTAGTAATATTACTAAGGGATCTATTATTGTATATGAATCTACAGTATATCCAGGAGTGACAGAGGATGTTTGTATTCCTATTTTAGAAAAAGCATCTGGATTGAAATGCGGTATTGACTTTAAGATAGGATATTCTCCTGAACGTATTAATCCGGGCGATAAGGTTCATAGATTAGAAAATATTAGAAAAATTGTTTCAGGCATGGATGAGGAAACTTTGGAAGAAGTAAAAAATGTTTATAATCTTGTGGTAGAGGTTGGAACGCATCCTGTGTCGACTATTAAAACGGCAGAAGCTATAAAGGTTGTTGAAAACAGTCAACGAGATATAAATATTGCATTTATGAACGAATTGGCTATGGTTTTTGATCGTATGGGAATTGACACAAATGAAGTGGTTGATGGAATGAATACTAAATGGAATGCGTTAGGATTTAGATCCGGACTTGTAGGTGGACATTGCATTGGCGTAGACCCATATTATTTTACTTATGAAGCGGAAAAACTTGGGTATCACAGTCAAATTATTCTTAATGGAAGAATTGTGAACGATGGAATGGGAAGATATATTGCAGATGCAGCAATAAAACAAATGATTTTGGCGGGTAAAGCTCCCAAAGAATCTAAAGTTGTAATACTTGGATTAACTTTTAAAGAAAATTGCCCGGATACTAGAAACAGTAAAGTGGCAGATATTGTTAGGCGGTTGGCAGATTATGAAGTTTCGCCTCGTATAGTAGATCCGTGGGCAAATGAGGAAGATGCAAAGCGTGAATATGGTATAACATTGACGAAACTTGACGAAATAGATAATGCAGATTGTGTCATTGTTGCAGTTGCACATAATCAGTTTAGAGATTTAACTTTAAATAGAATAAAAAATCTATTTAAAAAGGACATTACAGACGACCAAAAAGTTCTAATAGACGTAAAGGGACTCTATGCAATAAGTGAATTAAAAGCATCAGGTATGCGATATTGGAGACTATAAAAGTAAGTGTATTTTAGCGCCAACAAAAGGAAATGGAGGGAGGCAAAATGCGAAAGGTGAGCGTTATTATTCCTTTTTATCAGCATATGGATTGGTTGACGGAGGCAGTTGAAAGTGTTTTACAACAAAATTATGATAATATAGAAATAATTGTCATAAATGATGGTTCACCAGAAGACATTTCAGATTTTCTCGAACGATTTAAGGGAAAAATAATTTATGAGATGAAGCCGAACGGTGGGCAAGCAACTGCTAGAAATCGTGGCATTGAAATAGCTACAGGAGATATTATAGCATTTTTGGACTCGGATGATATGTGGCTTCCTCAGAAGCTATTTGTTCAAGTGAAGGCTATGGAAATGAGCAATGCAATCTGGTCATATTGTTGATTTATACTTAAAACTGATCCGGGGTCAATTTTACTTGACAATTAACACATATTGCGGTTATTCTACATTTGGAATGGGGAAAAGTAAAATATACAATATGACGGGAAAAAAGTGCGCAAACATACATCGATATTATATACCATATATAGCAACTTCTTGCGTTATAATACGTAGGGAGTACTTGGTTAATCATCCAGAGTGTAGATTTAAGCCTGAGTTGCGGTATGGACAAGATGTATATATGTGGTTGATGATTAATGCAGAGTTGCCTATATTGGCAATTCCTGAGAATTTAGTTAAGGTAAGAATGAGAGGTACAAATGCGGGCAAAAGGGCGAGAGTTCAGCTACAAGCGTGAGGAAATATATGGAAATACAGAAAATTATGTAGGGAAAACTGATTGACCTTTTTAATATTGGTCTTTTATTTGCGTTAGCGTCTGAACTATGTGTGATGGGAAATACTATTGTTATTAACAGTTCTCGCATTATAAGGTCGGAAAAATTACTGGAACTTATATCAAGAATTTTATTTGTAGTACCTTGGTTTATGTTTAAATTAGACAGAGTGATAAATGAAAAACCTAATCCCCCAGCCATGCTGGGTGAATGGAGTAAGCAGTAGCGTGTAGGATAACGATAAAAAGCCTCCTGTGTTACAATGAGAAAGGTATCGCAAGCCAATCTCAAAACAAAGGAGACGGTCCTTAATGGACAATCAAAGTTTATTACATGTTCGCTGGAAATGCCAGTACCATATAGTTTTCATACCAAAGTATCGGAAGAAGATATTGTATGGTAAGTTAAAAAATGATGTAAGAGAAATAATCTCAATACTGTGTAAGTATAAGGATGTACAGATTATAGATGGAGCAGTATGTGAAGATCATATACATTTAAGCGTAGCAATACCACCTAAAATAAGTATATCGAGCTTCATGGGATATTTGAAGGGCAAAAGTACACTAATGCTATATGACAGGCATCCGGAACTGCAAAGTAAGTGGGATAAGTCATTCTGGGCAAGAGGATATTATGTGTCGACAATTGGTAATATTACAGAAGATGCAATAAAGAAATATATCCAAAGTCAAGGAAAGAAGAAAACAGAAGTACCTCTTTATAGAGGACCAGTAACAAAGCTTGTGATACCCGCCTTTCAGGCATGTATGCAATCACCCCTTTTTAGGGCTAATATTAAACCACCAGTTGAACTGGTGGTTGCTAACTTAGAGGAAACAATATATTAAAGTGAGAATAGTTTGGTCAATAAAACAAAAACTTATAGAAACATGGAACCAAATAAGGAATCAAAATGGCATTTCAATTTATATGTTCCATCGAGTTTCTCGTGAGATATGTTCCACACATGAAAATATCAGTATATCATTAGAGGCTTTTCGGGAATTTATTGAAAGAAAAAGGAAACAGGAATGGAATTTTCTAGATATGGAAAAACTGAAAGCTGGGGATAATTATTGCGAGAAAAAAGCAGTTATTACCTTTGATGATATGTTTGAAGATGCTTATGAAAATGCTATACCGATACTGAGAGAATATGGAATCCCATATACAGTGTTTAGCGCACCGACATTAGTGGGAACACCTGGTTACATATCGGAAGAGCAGATACAGGCATTAAAAGAAGACAAGCTTTGTACAATTGGAGCACATTCAATTTCTCACAAAATATTTAGAAAATTATCTTTAACTGAAAAGAAAAAAGAAATTGCATTATGTGAAAATGAAAAAATGTTGGGGTGTACAATTAGTTATTTTGCATATCCTTATGGGTCTATTTATGCTTGCGATAAGAAGAGCCAATTATTGGCGAAAGAGGAATATAAATTAGGATTTGCTACATTAAATTTCCGACTTACACAACAATATATGAAGAGAAATTTTTTCTTTCTACCTCGAATTAACGTTAATAATGATAACTTTTTGAAGGTTTGAGTATGAATAAAAAAGGAACGATGATATTTGGTTTGATAATATATAAAATTTTATATGAATTTATATATTCATATGGAGTTAGTCCGTTGTTTTCATATATGCAATTAATCTACAAACCAAATTTACAAAAAATGGTATTATCATATGTATTGTTTTTCCTATTGATTGTTATATTACCCCAAAAACGTGAAAATGTATCTGAATATCTTATATCAGTTTTTTTCATTTTTACAGTGACACCGTTTCTATCGTTTTATTGGCAGGCAGATCAAGCTACAACATATATATTATATTGTGTGATAGCTTTTATTGTGTTAGTTGGAGCTAGCCAGATACCTATTAAGACTAAGACAAAAAATAAAATAGTGTTGTTGAATCAATGGAAAATGAGGAAGGTAGATATTGTTGCTTTGGTGGCATTAGTTATTGGAGGATTAATGATTCTGATAACAATGGAGTATGGATTTGCAGATTCTAAAGCAATGAACTTATACTTAGTATATGAAGTGCGAGAAAACCGTTCTTTTACAGGGATATATGGTTATATTATTAATTGGATTCCATATGCATTGGTCCCCTGGTTATTGTGTATGTCTTTGTATTTGAAACGCTGGGGATATGTAATTTTTGCTGTTGTAGTGCAAGTGTATATGTTTTTGCTGCTAGGGTCAAAAACGGCATTGTTTTCTGTTGCGCTGATACTAGCATCGTATTTTTTAGTGAAACTTAAGTGCAACTATATGTTTATGTGGAGTATAGGACTGACAACTTTAAATATATTTACATTTGCAGTGTGGAAAGTGTTTTCAGAACTAATGCCTTTTGGTATATTTCCCACTAGGTTGCTATCATTACCTGCTGCAATATCATTTATGCATTATGATTTTTTTTCTACAAATCCTAAATTACATTTTGCGGAGAATATTATTGGCAGAATATTGGGAATAAAATCGCCATATTCCAAATTAGCAATGTATTTGATTTCGGGAGTGTACGGAAAAACGGCGTCTTATTGTACGGGATATTTGGGAGATTCATATGATAATGGTGGATTTGCAATTATGATTGTATATTCGATTATACTTGCATTGATATTTAGATTAATTGATAAAATTTATAAGGAAGTTAGTAATGAAACTAGGGATCAACAGGCAATGTTTGTTGGAATTTTGACTTATAGTATGATATACCTTAATGATGGAACATTGACAGCGTTATTGGCAACAGGTGGATTGGTTTTAGTACTTTTTCTCTTTATTATTTATGAAAATAAAATATATTGTGAAAGAAAGATAGATACGGTGAAGCGGATTGGAAACGAAACAAGTAGACTATAGGTTATGCCTGGATGATTCTGCCAAATTAAAAGGAATTGCAATTGTATTAATAATAATAAGCCATGTTGCAGGAATGTTTCAAATAAGATATTTTACCCCCTGTGGAGGAATTGGAGTAGCTCTTTTTTTATTTGTAGCAGGATATGGGTTGAGTGAATCTTTTGACAGAAATGGGTTAAAAAATTTTTGGAAAAAACGGCTTATTGTAGTATTAGTGCCATATTTTATGGTTGAGATTTTGGCTGTAGTTATTATTCCACAACGGAATGCTGTTAGTGTGATAAAAAGTTTGCTGTTAATAGAACCTAGAAAGTCTCAAATTTGGTATTTGCAGTATTTATTTCTTTGCTATATCTGCTTTTGGTGCACATATAAGTTTGTTAGTAAAAAATATAGACTATTAATTTTATTAATGCTGGCAATTTTATCGTTTTTTTTATTAAAGGAAATTGCTGCGGAGCAAGCATTGTCATTTTGGTGTGGATGTCTCTTCTCGGAGAAGAAGGGACTTTTTGAAAAGCTTCATCGTGTATCTGTTGTTTTGTTGCTCTTTGGAGTTATTATGTTAGCATTTAAACAATTAGATTTAGTTAGGAATGCTAGCCCAATTATTATAAATTGTGTGCAATTGTCTATTAAATTGCCAATTGCACTTTATTTAGTTGACATGGTTACACAAATGCCGACCATTATGAAATATTTGTATATGGAAAAAATAGGGAAAGTAAGCTATGAGCTATATTTGATCCATATTAATTTCTTGTATTTAGTAAGGGCGAATATATGGAGTTTGATGCTTTTTGTGGTATTGACAACGGTGGGGGCAGTTATGCTTCATCTAATTGTTATTAGGATAAATAGAAACTTGATGAAGGACAGAAATGTGAAGGAAACAAGGGCAGTTTAATGAAAAGAATAGTAAAAAATCTTGGATACCAAACGATATATCAGGTTTTATCCATTTGTCTTCCATTAGTGACATCACCATATATATCAAGAGTTTTAGAAGCGGATGGATTGGGTGTATATTCTTATACATATTCTATTGTCAACTATTTTACTTTATTTGCTATGTTGGGTACTGTAAATTATGGAAGCCGACAAATTGCATTAGTTAAAGAACGTACAGAAGATGTTAGAAAGAATTTTTGGAGTATTTATATGGCTCAGCTAATGGCTTCACTTCTTGCGCTTTTTGCATATGCTGTATATTTGAAAGAATGTAGAACAGGCTATTTTACTGTAGCAGTTGCTCAAACAATATGGATTTTAGCATGTTCTTTGGATATTAACTGGTTCTTTTTCGGAATTGATGAGTTTAAAATTACGGTAACTAAGAATACGATAATTAAGTTATTAACATTTGTTGCAATATTTATTTTTGTGAAAGATAAATCTGATATTTGGAAATATGTTATAATTATGGCTGGAGGTACACTATTAAGTGTTGTTGTATTATGGCCTTTTTTGATAAAAAAAATAGGATTTTATTTGCCGACACGCCAGGAAATATGTGAACATATAAAGCCAAATATTTTATTATTTATTCCTTTACTAGGATTAAGCGTATATCATATTATGGATAAAACAATGTTAGGAATGGTATGTGCATATGAAGAGAGTGGATACTACTATAATGCTGACAAAATTATGAGTATGCCATTGACTGTGATAATGGGAACGGGAACTGTTATGTTACCTAAAATGTCGGAGATTATTGCAAAGGGTAATGAGACTGAGGAAAATTATGTATTTAGTATGTCGATTGAAGGGTTTATGTTATTGACTATTGGAATGGCATTTGGAATATCTGCGGTCGCACCTAAATTTGTTCCTATTTTTTTCGGAACAGGATATGAGGCATGTATAGTATTAACTTATATTTTTTCTGTAATTATGGTTTTCAAATCATTGGCTAATATAATTCGTAACCAATATTTGATACCACATAATATGGAAAACGTATATACTCTGTCGGTATTTATAGGAGCAGTGCTCAATTTTTTGTCTAATTATCTTTTCGTTGTAGTATGGAATTTGGGCGCAAAAGGGGCATGCTATGGAACTTTAGTGGCAGAAGCAATAACGTGTATTTTCTATGTAATTTCAATAAGTAAGACGGTTGATATTTTTATATCTATAAGACGGCTTTGGGGTTATCTGCTTATAGGAGTAGCGATGTATGGTTTTGTGTGGCTAATCTCTCGCTATTTATCGGTTTCTATTAAAAATCTTATTATTGAGATTGCAGTTGGCGGCATGATATATATATTATTGTGCATTATATATTGGTATAAAAATAGTAATAGCATGTTTCATACATTGATAAAAAAGTTCATTCAGAAGAAAAAATAATTGTATGACACTTAAATAAAGGAGATTTGTATAAATGGTAATAATTAGTGAAAAAATTGGTTTTTTGTCTGTTGAACGAGTATTATTTAATGTGATTAACACTAATAAAAGTGATATGACTAGGATTATGAGAATTGATTCCAAATTGCCAGAAAATTGGTATACAGCAAATGAAAAATCATATACAGTTATAAGCAATCTTACTATGAATGAGGAAGAATTACTGAATTTGATGCGAAAAAAGGTAAAGTACGAAGTTACAAGAGCAGAAAAGGATGAATTGACGTATGAGATATATGATTCGGAACAGTTGGCTAATGATCAGACAATAATTGAAGAATTTGAAAAAGCTTATATTCATTTTGCAAAGGAACTTGAAGATAAGAATGTTATAAAAGCCTACAAAAGGGACAAAATTGATTTATATATTAGAAACCATTGTTTGTTGTTGACCTGTATGAGAAAGGGTAATCTTGCTGTATATCATGTATATATGTATGACGAAAATGAGGCAGTATTGATGTTTTCAGTATCGGATTTTAGAGATGAAGATATTGATAGAAATCTTGCAGGACGTGCTAATAAATTATTACATTATGATGATATGCGATACTTCAAAAAAGAGGGACTTAAGAAATACGATTGGGGAAATATATCTAGTAAAGAAAATTATAATGGAATAGATAATTTTAAGATTTCTTTTGGCGGAGAGATTTGTGATAAATATAATGTGCTAATAGGAAATACATTAGCAGGAAAGGTGTTTGTTGCGATTTATAAAAAAATTATGAGGAGAGGAAAATGAGGATAGTATTTGTATGCACAGGTAATAGTTTTACCCCAACAATGTTATATAAAGAAAATTATTTTATAAGGGCAGCAGTTAATAAAGGTTATAAGGTTTTGGTGGTTGCCTCAGAATATATGTATATAGATGGTGTACGAAAACGAATTGGCCCATATGAAGGAGAAATAGACGGATATAAATTGGTAAGGATTCCGTATAAAAAATATCTAGGAAGTAATTATTTTTCTGAGAAAATCAGAAATGCACCAGGCATGACGGAGAGAATAATAGATTTTGCGCCAGATTACATCTTTTATAATTGTCCACAGATTTATAATATTAAGGAAGTAGTGAAAATAAAAAAGGCATTGCCTGGCTGTAAGGTGGCATTGGATTTTAGCACTAAATATATAAATAGTGCACGAAATGCATTGTCTTTAAATATATTACATAAGGGAATATATAAGAGATGGTTAAAAAAAGCAGTCCCCTACATTGACAAGATATATTATGTATCTCAGGAGACATTACAATTTATTAGAGAAGTATACGATTTGCCAGAAGAACTTATGATTGAAAATGGGCTTCCAGGAGAAGTATGTGCCTATGGCAAAAGAGAATATTTTCGTGAAAAGATTGTTAGTGAATTCGATTTTCCTACAGATTCTATTATAATGCTGCATTCTGGAAAAATAGGAATTCTTAAAAGAACAGTTGAACTGCTTCGCTTTTTCCATACAAACGAAGATAAGAGATTTCTCTTAATAATTGCCGGAAGTATTGAAGATACTGAAAAAGATGATATTACAGATATTATCGGAAAGGATGATAGGAATAAGTATAATGTATTTGTTACGGGGGAAAGATTGACAGAATTGCTATGCGGAACAGATTTGTATTTACAACCAGGAACAATATCACAAACTTCACAGACCGCAATATGTTGTGGATGTCCAATTATGTTTATGGATTGCCCCACGAATAGGGCACTTTTCGCAGAAAATGGTTTCTTGTTACAGAATTTGGATGAAATAAAGGATGTGTTTGAAAGAGTAAGTCAGGAACCAGATATTTTAAAGAGAATGTCTGAAAAGTCATATGAACTTGCATTTGAAGAACTGGAATATGAAAAACTGTTAATGAAAGCTATGTTGAGTGCGGGAGTAAATATATAAGTATAAGAAGAACACAGTCAAATCATTGAAAAATGATTGGTACTTCTAGCTTAGAAGGAGAAGGAATATGTCACTATTTACAGGAAAAACATTAATGATTACCGGAGGTACTGGATCTTTTGGAAACGCAGTATTAAATCGTTTCCTCAAAACCGATATTGGAGAAATTCGTATTTTCTCTCGTGATGAGAAGAAGCAGGATGATATGCGCCATGAATACCAGGCGAAGATGCCGGAAGTGGCGGACAAGATTAAATTTTATATCGGAGATGTGAGAGATTTGAACTCTGTACGTTCTGCCATGTACGGGGTAGACTACATTTTCCATGCGGCAGCGTTAAAACAGGTACCGTCCTGCGAATTTTTTCCCATGGAGGCAGTGAGGACGAATGTAATCGGTACAGACAATGTCCTGACAGCTGCGATTGAAGCTGGGGTGGAATCGGTCATTTGTCTGTCCACGGATAAAGCAGCATATCCCATCAATGCTATGGGTATTACCAAAGCCATCGAAGAGAAAGTAGCTGTTGCCAAGTCACGGAATTCCGGCAAGACGAAGATCTGCTGTACCCGCTATGGTAATGTAATGTGTTCCCGTGGTTCTGTAATCCCTCTGTGGATCGATCAGATCAAGGCAGGCAACCCGATTACTGTGACAGAACCATCTATGACCCGTTTCATCATGAGCCTGGAGGAAGCGGTAGATCTTGTACTGTTTGCATTTGAAAAAGGTGAGAATGGAGATCTGTTAATTATGAAGGCTCCGGCATGTACCATTGGAACCCAGGCGGAAGCAGTATGTGAATTGTTCGGCGGCAAGAAAGAAGACATCAAGGTGATCGGTATTCGTCATGGCGAGAAGATGTATGAGACTCTGCTGACAAATGAAGAATGTGCCAAAGCAATTGATCTGGGTGGATTTTATAGAGTTCCTGCGGATAATCGTGGGCTGAATTATGATAAATATTTCAAAGATGGCGACGCGAAGAGAAATACGCTCACAGAGTTTAACTCTAACAATACGAGAATGTTGAATTTGGAAGAAACCAAAGCGACCATTGCAAAGCTGGCATATATTCAGGAGAGACTGGCGGAGGATTAAAAATGTTTGATTTTAAGTGGAAAGAGAATGGATCGATCAAACTTCTGATCATTGTGGGAACTAGACCGGAGATTATTCGCCTGGCTGCTACGATTAAGCGTTGCAGAGAATATTTTGACTGCTGTGTGGCACATACCGGACAGAATTACGATAAGAATCTGAATGATATTTTCTGGTCTGATTTTGATCTGGGTGGACCGGATGTATGGATGAATGTCGTAGGAGAGAATCTGGGACAGACTTGCGGGAATGTCATTGCGAGAAGCTATGAGTTGATGGCGGAGATCAAGCCGGATGCTTTACTTGTACTTGGAGATACAAATAGCTGCTTATCAGCTATTTCGGCTAAGAGACTCCATATTCCTATTTTCCATATGGAAGCCGGTAACAGATGTAAGGATGAATGCCTTCCGGAGGAGACGAACCGACGCATCGTGGATGTCATTTCTGATGTGAATTTACCGTATTCCGAGCCCGCCAGAAAGTATCTGCATGAAATGGGAATGCCTAAGGAGAGAACCTACGTAACGGGATCTCCTATGGCAGAGGTACTTCATGGCAATTTAAGTAAGATTGAAGCATCGGATGTGTTGGATCAACTGGGACTTAAGCCGAATAAATATATTTTGCTTTCTGCACACAGAGAAGAGAATATTGATACGGATAAGAATTTTGAATCCTTATTTAACGCTATCAATGCACTGGCAGAGAAATACGATATGCCGATTCTCTATTCCTGCCATCCGAGATCCAGGAAGAAGCTGGAAGCAAGTGGATTTAAATTAGATCCCAGGGTAAGAGTAAATGAACCGTTAGGATTTAATGATTATAATAAGCTTCAGATGAATGCGCTGGCAATCGTATCTGATTCCGGAACATTGCCAGAGGAAAGCAGTTTTTACCTGTCCATAGGACATCCTATTGCAGCAGTGTGCATCCGGACATCGACGGAGAGACCGGAGGCATTAGAGTCCGGTAACTTTATACTGGCTGGCATCACGATACAGGAACTTCTCCAGGCAACCGGCATGGCTATTGATATGAAGGAAAAAGGAATTCTGGGAAGGCCGTGTCCTGATTACACAGATGAGACAGTATCCATGAAAGTGGTAAGAATCATTCAGGGCTACGTAAATGTTGTTAATAAAATGGTATGGAGAAAAGGGCAGTAACCAATGAATATCTTAGTCACAGGTGCAAAGGGCATGGTAGGAACAGCCCTTGTAAATAACCTGAAAAATATCAGAGATAATAAGAATCGTACCAGACCGGCAATACACATTGATGAGATATACGAGTATGACATTCAGTCCACTGAAGAAGAACTAGACTCCTATTGTCAAAAATCGGATTTTGTATTTCACCTTGCAGGAGTAAACAGACCGGAGAAACCGGAAGATTTCATGAAGGGAAATTTCGGATTTACTTCACAGCTTCTTGATAAATTAAAAAAGTATGAGAATAAGGCAACGATTATGCTCTCTTCTTCCATCCAGGCGACGCTGTCCGGCAGATTCGGAGATTCCGAATATGGTCGTTCCAAGAAGGCAGGCGAAGAGCTTTTTTTTGCATATGCAGAAGAGACCGGGGTTAAGGTAGCGGTATATCGATTCCCAAATCTGATGGGACACAGTAGGCCGAAGTATAATTCCGCAGTCAGTACTTTCTGTTGGGCAGTAGCGAATGATGAGGAGTTTATAGTAAATGACAGAACAACAGAACTTGAATTGCTCTACATAGACGACCTCGTGGAAGGAATGTTCGATCTCCTGGAGAGAAAAGAACAGCACTGTGAATTCGATGGTGTAGAGACAATATTAAGAGAGGATGGGCGTTTTTGTTGTGTGCCGGTTACCCATAAGGTTACTTTAGGGGAAATCGTTGATCTTCTGCAGGAGTTCAAAACGCAGCCGGATTCACTGCTGATGCCGGAGATGCCGGAAGGAGCTTTTGCAAAGAAATTGTTTTCGCTGTATTTAACGTATCTTCCTACAGACAAGTTTAAATATCGATTGAAAATGAATGAAGATGACCGCGGATCTTTTACGGAATTGATGCACACGCTGAATTGCGGACAAGTATCCATCAATATCAGCAAACCGGGAATTACTAAAGGGCAGCATTGGCATAACAGTAAATGGGAGCAATTCATTGTGGTAGCCGGGCATGGTCTGATCCGGGAAAGAAATATCAATACCGGAGAAATGGTTGAATTCGAAGTATCCGGTGCTAACATAGAAGCGGTATATATGATCCCGGGATGGTCTCATAATATTATCAATTTGTCGGAGACGGAGAATCTGGTTACCGTGATGACCTGCAATGAGGTGTTTGACCCGAATTGCCCGGATACATTTTATGAACCGGTGTAATGCCCGGGGATTTTTAAAGGAAGGAACATAAAACAATGCAGACAAGAGAAATCGACTTATTAGACATGATAGCAGATGTTTTGTCACACTGGCGTGGATTGATCGTGGCGCTGGTATTGGGTGCAGTATTACTGGGAGGGTTTAGCTATACGAGATCTTTCCGCACAATACAAAACGTACAACAGCCGGAAACGGTTGTGCAGGAAGAAACAACCGTAGAGGAACAGCTGACACAGCTGGAGCAAAACTTGGATGACAAAAGTCTGGCAACGGTGCTGGCAGTAGTAGATGATGAGAAGGAATATGATCTGAAGAAGACATATTCTGAAAATTCAATTTATATGCAGTTGAATCCATTACAAACAGCTCAGACAGAGTTGATCTATCAGGTGCAGACAGCAGACGGATCGATGGATGGACAACTGGGAGCTTTATATACATCCCTGTTAAATAATGTTGGCTTATATGATTGGGTAGCACAGCAGACCGGAATAGAAGCCGGCTATGTGGGAGAACTGATCTCAGCAGAAACGGTGTCAACACTGACGATTCAGAGCAAAACTGAGAAGTTGCAGCAGGAAATGTTCTTAGGAACGAATTGCGTAAAGGTGTCAATTCTGCAGTCAGATGCAGAAACTTGTCAGAAACTGGCAGATGCGGTAAAAGATTATATTTCTGAGGAGCAGAAACAGTTAAACAATGAGCTGGACCAACATGCGTTGGTATTGGTATCTGAGACCACCGGTTCTGTTATGAATAAGGATCTGATGGATGAGCAGATACAGTGTAGAAATGAGATCGCATCTCTGCAATCGACGATTGCTGCGACAAAGGCAGATTTTACCGAGGAACAGAAGAAGTATTATGAACTTTTGACCTGGGAGGAAGCAGAGCACTCGGAACAGCCGGAACAGCCAGCACAGAGTGTGACAGCAGAAGTGGAGTCTAAACCGACACCGACGATAAGTAAAAAATATGTATTGTTAGGTGCAGTATTATTTGCCTTTGCTTATGCGGTAGTTATTTGTATGGTATATATTTTTAATACCAGACTGAGAGAAGCTGATGAACTGCAGAGCATATATGGTATTCCGCAGATCGGATTGGTCGTCCGGGAATCCGGCAGAAAAGTATTCCTGGATAAATGGGTGAATTCCCTGCGCCATTACGGTAAGAGGAAATTTACAGCAGAGCAGTCTATGGAGCTGGCTTTTGAAGCGATAAAGATTGCAGCAGTCAAAAATGGACTGAACAATATCTGTCTCATGGGATGTAACATGAGCGCCGGAGCGGATAAGGTATGCGAGAGCCTTAAGGCAGCGTTGGAGAAGGAGCAGATCAGCGTAAGCGTTCTGGATAATGTGTTATACGATGCAGAGGCGATGGCGAAAATGAGTGCCATGCAGGGTGCGGTATTGGTAGAAAAGTCCGGATCTACATTGTACAATGAAGTGGCCAGTGAACTGGAACTGTTAAAGAGACAGGACATCAGAGTACTGGGAGGCATTATAGTAGAGTAGGTTGTGCAAGGAGAGTTACAGGTATGCATAGGATGACCAAAGAGAAGCTGTATAAATGGTGGTATGCGTTATGCTTTGTCTTTCTGGGGATCATTGACCAAAGAAGGGGAAGTGCCCTTGGTACGATCCAGATGACTTTTACCAATCTAACGGGAGTAGTAATGGCATTACTACTCCTTCCTTCGATTAAATTTGAAAAAGAAAAAGCAAAGCCCTATTTATTATGGACTCCGGTATGTGTGATACTTGCAATCATTGCCTGCATCATAGGGAATAATTGCTGGCAATATAAGGGACAATGGATCACAGCGGTGTTGAATATCGCAGTGTGGAGTTATTTGATTATTTATGTGTATCAAGAGAAAAGCTACACTGAGCTTTTTGCCAGGATAAAGCAACCGGTATTTTGGTGTACATGCCTGTGCCTTGTGTTAATGCAAATGTCTGTGCATGAAGGGATCGTGCCGTTATGGTACTTGTTGATCTATGGTGGTTTTGCAGTGATAGGGATCCCGAAGGAGAGAACAGAGGATTTCTTCGATGGAATGCTGACAGGGATCATTCTGTGGTTCTTCGGACAACAGATCATAGCTTTCGGATTCCGCCCTTATGATTACGTCAGATACAGGGGGCTATATTCCGGAGAAACACAGAACGGTATGCACTATATGATTGTATTTTGTGCATTCCTGTTAAAGTGGGTTTACAGCAGAGAAAAGAATAAAAAATGGTGGATTCGATTTTTTTATTTCTTTATGAGTGCTGCAATGATAAGCTTTACTGTTTTTACCGGGGGAAAGGCACCGATTTTAGGAATCGCAGCAGTGACGGCATTTGTTATTTTAGGTTATAATATTTTTAAACGGAAGACCTTTTACGGAGTGCTGCTACATGCGGTGACACTGGCGGTATGCGTCGTTTTGACATTCCCTGTATGCTATTTAAGTATACGGTATTTACCCACGATTCTTCATCATCCTGTATGGTTTGAGGGAGAGTATGTAGAGGGGGAGAGCGTGTGCTCTTTTGATCCATGGAATAGTGAGAAATATATTTCCTTTGAACGGGCACTATATGTTGATGTAGGGAGAGTATTGGAGCTGATAGGGGTTAGTTCTCAAAGATGGATACCACAATTAATGGATTTTATTCAGGCATTGCCTGTTCATGCTGAAGAACTGGATGCACAGGAGATAGAGGTTGAGGCTGGGAGCAATCCGGATAATCCATTCAATCCATCAGGAGAATTGGCCTATTGGTCTTCTACAGAAGCACGAAAAATTATTTACACATATTATTGGAATCATTTGAACTTAGTAGGGCACGATAAGCAACATTCGGGATTTTGGATATCAGGAGATACATATTATGGTCATGCTCATAATATGTTTCTTCAGGTCGCTTATGATTACGGAATTATATCGGGAATTCTGTTTTTGCTTGTATACCTGTATAGCCTGTATAGAGCTTTCCGATTATGGTTGAAGGGCAATTGGAATTGTATTGTTTTTTTACTTGCAATCCTTTGCTTTGGTATGGCAGAGATGGTGCTTGTCAGCGGACAGATTACGGTTACGTTAATGGCGGTTATGTTCTATTTTACCGGGAGGGATGGATATACATTGCAGTCTAAAACGGACAAAGCGGTAGAGGAAATCTGAACGCGAGGCCATACGGGCATTGGGAAGGGGAAGTTACTCATAATAGAGTACGAGTTTTATTTCTACGATATGAAAGTGGATGGCTGGTACTGATGGAATAGCATAACGAAATTACTTCGATTTTACAGCACTGCCATTTCGATATTTCGAACAACCTAAAACCTAATAAATCATAGTATTTTAAAAATTGTTAATATATAATATTAGCTATAATACTAATGAAAAGGTGGTGCACTTATGAAAAAAAACAGATAAGATGACAGTTAAATTTAAAACGACTATAGAAGACCTATTTGAGAAACATAATTCAAAACTTCAAATAGGTCTTTTTGTAATTTCGCTGTTGATCGGAGCGTATTACAATATCAGTTTGAAAAATGAACTTGGGATAGTTATAGGTCTACTGGTTCTTATCTCGGGGGATTAGTATCTCTTAGTATTAAAGATTGTATTACCCAAAGAAAATTAAATGGAATGGGTACGAAACTTGAAACATTAAGAGGTGCATTAGTGCGTGTGCATGATTTTGATTTGACGGATTTCTTTGAGAATACGAAAGGAGAATTTTTCATATCAGGTATTGCATTAAATGGTTTTTTTGAGAGAAATCGATCGACCATAGAAAAATTTCTAAAAGAAGGAAAAGAAGTAGATGTTTTAATAGTATCCATAGATGCAATTAAGGAAAATGCGCGTATATACTATGGGATAAAGAATTAGTCTCGAAATGTTAAGGATATATTAGATAAGCAGGTTCTTACGCTTGATCATATTAGAAGAATTCCCGATATCTTTACATATATGAAAAATGGAAAATTCAGATTGAAGACACTGAATGTGGTATTTTCGACTTCTTTTGTAGCGTATGATATTTTCGAAGATAATATATTTGCCGGTAAGAGAAGGGGAAAGGAATTAAAAGCGTCTTTCTATCAATATCGTTGTATTGAACCCAAGGACGAACCTAATATTGTGGTAGATTCTTTCTTTAGTAGGGACTGGTACGTTTTTTTTAAAAACATAATAGAAACACAATGGAAAGATGGCGAAGCTATAAGGAGCGAGAAGGAATTTGAAGAGTTATATCAAAAGTTAAAAGGAAACATTGATGGGAAAGAAAAAGACAGCTAGGTAGAGGGCTTGACGGAACAAGTTGTTTGTAAGATACTGTCGTTTTTTGCCATGTATTTAATAGAAACATAAATACATGGCAAAGGTGGTAATCAGATGTATAATTCCAAAGAAAAATGTAAAGAGATTGCGCAGAAGTTCAAACAGATATGTGAAGACAGAGGCACAACGCCCTACAAGATAGCTAAGAAGGCTGGTCTGTCTTCTTCTACGGTAAGCGGCTTTTTAAATGGGAGGACGAACCCCCGAATTGACACCATGATGATACTATGCAATCAGTTGGGAGTCTCCATCACAGACTTTTTTGATGAGAGGGAATTGGCGAAACTGCAGACCAGAGAGGAAGTAAATTTGATAGAAGCCTATCGAAGGCTGGAGACTCCGAAGAAGGAATTACTTTTCATCTATTTAAAAATGCTTGCACAGTATAGCGAATCACTGGAGATTTTCTGATATATAATAGGAGGGGTATGGACCACTCCACAGCATCTTATATATCATAGTCGAACCTATGAAAGAGGTAAAGAATCGACTGTGATTTAATGGTTATAAAGACCTTGGAGAGGGGCTCTAAAAAATACTACTAAGCTGAATGGAGGAATGATATGGATAATGACGTAAAAATGCGAATTGAATCTTTGGAAACTAATCTAAAAAGCGAGAAGAAAAAGTATTGGATAAGTATGGTTTTTTTTCTTGTTGTGACATGTATATTGTTGATACTAATCATTTTTGTTTCTTTACTTTTTATGGATAGTTCAATGCTCGAGAACTTACAAGAAGGAAACGTTTCAGTAAATAGAAATATTGATTATTTACAGTTTGTTGTTCCGATATTATTAACTACAGCGGGTTTCTTTTTGGCATTTTTAGGTATGAATCGTCTTAGAGATATAGATACGCAGGTGGAAAAGATTCGTATAGAATTAAAAGAAGACTTTAGTGGTGAGAAAAAACAGTTGGTTGAATTAAGGACAGAGCTATCTGAAAATATACAATTTGAGAAAAAGGAATTACAATTTCATCGAAATGTATTAACTGAAAGTTTGGATCAAAAGATAGATACGAAAACAAGCCAATTTAAAGAGACTATACGAAATGAGTTGAGAGAAGAAAAAGAAAATTTGGAAAAGGAGTTGGTTGAATGCCGAGAAAAGGGGATTTCCGATATTAAAGATACTTTTTCTGAGTATATAAAAGATATAAAGTTTTTTCAAGAACACTACGCGTGGTTGGCTGCTTTTAGAGAAAATGAGGAAATTAAAAGTATTATGATGATAGGTTCGGTTGCAGATGCACATTTGCAAGTCGAAGCAATATTCAATGTAAAACCAGATAATGTTGTTGAAATTGTTAGACATATTGTTGATAGAGTAGTGACAAAAAAAATCGTTGGTGATCAGAGTGATTATCATAATTTGGCAGCAGAACTTGCACGTAATAATTTGTATGATGATGCATGTCGAATTTGTGAGGTGGGGATTACATGCTTGGGGGGCGATATTGATTTGCTTGCGGATTGGGTAAATTATGCGACTAAAATCGGAAAGTATGATGAAGCATTAATAGCGATTCATAAATTGAACGATATTTCATATAATATGTGGAATTGGCGAGCGTTTAACTTTATAATAAATTACTATATAAGTGTAGGTGACTTGAAAGAGGCAAATAAATTGGCAAGTGATTTTGTTGAATGGATGCCGTATGAGGATAGAGCATATTTTACACAAGCCAAAATAATTAGATTGCTACATGGAAAGAAGGAAGGGACTATTAAGGAGATAGAAATACTTCAACAGGCAGTTTCGTTAAAAATTAATTGTCCGTTATGTGCGAATCGTTTGGCTGAAATAATGTGTAATATAGGTCAGTTAAAGGATGCGTTAGATTATATTAATTTAGCTTTAAAGGAATTAGCACAAGAACAACCTAGTATAAACTATGCCTATGTCATATACAGAAGAGCATTGATTTATGATCAATTATACTATCAGTATCAACGCGATCTCCAAAGTGATGATGAACATAATTGGGCTTATTTAGCATATAGAGATTATGCAACTGCAATAAATTCTCATAAGTTGAGTCAAATAACAGCATCTCATGCCTATGTTAGAAAAGAGTTGCTTTCAGAATTTATATCAAAAGAGAAGAGAGAAGAAGTTAATAATAATGTGGGAATAGAACAATTGATAAAATTATTATCGGAAGAACAAGTAGAGCCAGAATAATTGAGATGGCTAATATGGAAAAAGTAAAATGTAGAAGGATGAGAGCAATTTCTATTAAGGCTATGTTTGATTTTGGGTTGATTATGATAAAAAAGATAATTTGATTTCTGCTGAAGGAGTATTGTAGCGATTGATTAACAAGTGCATTTTGTGAGTGGTGTTAAGGGGAGTTATATGAATAGAATTTTAGAACAAAAACGAATTGATACATTATATCATTTTACAAGGACTGAAAATTTAGAAAACATATTTCAATATGGTATCATACCTAGAGAGGTCTTGGATAGAAGGAGAATTAAAAGTTCTTATAATGATGAGTTTCGATATGATGATTGTCTTGATGCAGTATGTACATCTATTGAATTTCCAAACTATAAAATGTTTTATAAATTAAGACAGGAGAATCCAGAAACGGATTGGGTAGTCTTGAAATTAGATGCAAATATTTTATGCGATTTTGAATGTGCATATTGTTGGACTAATGCAGGAGATGCAAGTATATATACTGTTCCGGTTGAAGAACGAATGGGAACAGATGCTTTTTTAGAGTTGTTTGATGACAGAGAAGGATATCCAAAGCGTGAAGACTTACACATTAATGATTGGTATCCTACAAATCCGCAAGCCGAAGTTTTAGTATTCGGAACAATTTCGACGGACTATATAAGTGCAGTTTATTTTGAAAATCATGAGGATAGGAAAAAGTATCTTGATCTGATTTAAAGTAAATTCAAAAGTTTTTTGCCCTCGTAATGATTGGCAAGCTTGGAGAAATTAGGAGAGAATAATGGCAATTAGACCTATATTTGTTGTAACTTCGGATAAAAGATATTGTATTAGAGAAAATGTGGAATTTGAATTTTTTAGTGGTTTTTCTGATACACAAAAAAGAAAGAGTATAAGCAGCTTACATCAAGAATATTTAAAAAAAAATAAAACAAAAAAAATTTTAGAAATTTCTAGTAAATCGGAAGAGGAACTAGGGATAAAGTTGAGCGCATTTAATCTTATGATAAAAACAAAAAGTGGGAAAGAGTTTTCGGTTGAGTCAGCATT
>ENA-UOJH01001063-UOJH01001063.1-human-gut-metagenome-genome-assembly--contig:-C148-NODE-1063-length-21891-cov-3.905889_pt1 | contig 21891 bp, 9 predicted proteins | sample MGYA00242345_ERZ723892 | MGnify/ENA metagenome assembly ERZ723892 | reverse complement strand
ACGCAATATTTCCAGGCTGACGAATTGGAAGCAATGAGAGAACTGAACTACGATTTGCTGGATGATGAGTGGAGTGCGGCTTGGACGCAACGCCACAGTTTCAGTATTAATGGCGGTACAGAGAAGGCTACTTATTTTGCGGGTGCATCTTACTATAATCAAGAAGGTAATATGGGACGTTTAGATTATGATCGTTGGAACTTCCGTGCGGGTGTTAATGCTAATATCGGTAAGTGGATTAAAGCCTCCTTACAGTTCTCAGGTGACATGGGTGAACAGAATAACTCACGTAATGGTATAACCAGTGGTGGGACAGATGCTGATTTTAATTCTCTAATGACACATTTGCCTTTTGTGCCCGGATATGTAGGTGGACGTCCTGTTGTATATACAGGTATGGAAAATGTGTCTTCGGGCTTAAGTGCTGTACGACTATTCCATTTTGGAGCAGTTCAGGATTCTCCTGACAATACTCAAAATCAGACAAATAATATGTCCATAAACGGTTCATTGGAATATGATTTTGGTTGGAGCAAATGGTTGAAGGGACTAAAAGTGAAAGGTTCTTATTCGAGGAGCATTATCAATAATAAGAGTAATAATATCGGTACTAAAATGAATGTCTACAGGCTGCTGGAACGTGGTGGCAGTGGAAATCACCTTTATACTGGCGATGATATAAATATAGATGATAGCAATTTTGGTACTTTTACTTTGGATAATGGTAATTTATTGAGCCGTGCGATGAATAAAACGGATAACTACCAGATGAACTTGACAGTCAGCTACGCACGTCAGTTTGGTTTGCATAATGTGAATGGATTGTTTTCTATTGAAAAGGCAGAATCGGAATATGAATATCTGACCGGTACTGTAACTGATCCTTTCAGCTTTACCGATGGACAATCTAATTCGACAGCTACCGGTGCGGATCAAACGACTACGTTCGGTCGTACGGAATCGGGTATGCTCTCTTATATCGGTCGTCTGAACTACTCGTATGCAGACAAGTATTTGTTTGAGTTCCTGCTTCGTTCGGATGCATCTACCAAATTTGCTCCTAGTAACTACTGGGGAATGTTCCCTTCATGGTCAGCAGGTTGGGTTATCTCGGAAGAAAGCTGGTTTAATAAAGAAAAACTAGGTATTGATTTCTTGAAGATTCGTGGTTCATTCGGTATTTTGGGAAGAGATAATATACAACCTTGGTTGTGGACACAACTTTATAGCCGAAATGCAGATGGAGGTCCTATATTTGGTACAGCCACCAATACCTATAGTGGTGCAACATTCCAAATGCCGCAAAGAGGGGTCAACGCAGATGTACATTGGGATAAAACCTACAAGACCAATTTAGGTATCGATGTCAGGATGCTGGATAGTAGACTGGGTATTACATTAGATGCTTACTATGATATGGGACGTGAGTTGTTCACAACTTTCACGGGTACTTCTTTCTATCCGACTACTGTAGGTACGCAGGCTACTCCTGAGAACTTTGGAGAAGTTGATACGTATGGTTTAGAACTTACTTTGAATTGGAAAGATAAAATCGGTAAAGATTTTTCTTATTGGGTAAAAATGACTACCGGTTACAGTGATAACAAGATTAAAGAAGCCGGATTCCAGGCTACTCCCGGTTTTGATGACATTGTTCGGGGTGAACGTTCCGACCGTGGTGTGTGGGGATACGAATGTATTGGCATGTTCCGCACCTATCAGGATATCGAAGAGTATTTCGCAGTGAATAAGATCACTTCTTATCTTGGGAATACGAAAGATAACATTCATCCGGGTATGTTGATCTATCGTGATGTACGTGGTCAGCGTAATGCCGATGGTACTTATGGTGAAGCAGATGGCGTGATTGATCAGAATGACTATGTGAAGATTTCCAATCGTGCCAATAATCCTTATGGATTGACTTTTAATTTTGGTGCTTCGTATAAGAACTTCTCATTCAGTGCTCAATTTGGTGCAAGCTGGGGTGCTTATGCTCTTGTACAGACAGACTTACGTCAGGAAAAATACGATGATCTGGAATATAAAAATGTATCTGCCATGTGGAAAGATATGTATGTGTATGAAGATGTATTGGATGCCGGTGGTAATGTAGTGGCGCCAATGAACCGGAGTGCTAAATATCCAAACTTAAGATATAGTGCCATAAACGGTCAGGCTTCTACATTTTGGAAAGTTAGCGCAGCCAGCGTTCGATTACGGAATTTGACAGTTGCTTATAGCCTTCCGAAGGAATGGACAAATCGGATCGGCATCAGCAGTTGCCGTCTGAATTTGACTGCTCAGAACCTTTTAAACTTTTACAATCCTTATCCTGATGGTGTTTGGAGTACATGGGGAGGCACTTATGGAAGATATCCTAATTTGCGTAAAGTAACTTTAGGTGTTAATGTCTCATTCTAATATCAAAGAAGATTATGAAAGAAAAGATAAATAAAATATGTTTGACAGCATCGATGGTGACAGGACTAATCTGTTTTACTGGATGCAGCGATGATTTTCTGAAAGACAAGAAAGTATATGGAAGCTATGACGCTTCGGTTGTGTACGAAAATTATGAAACAGCCAAAAGTCGTGTGGACTTTTTATATCAGTCTTTATTGCCTAGTTCTACCGGAGGTTCCAATGCTTTGACCGATATAACCAGTGCGGGTATTGATGACGATTTTTCCAAATGTACGGAGGAATATGGAGACTACTCTATTTTCAATGATCCTACGGCATCTCTTACTATTCAGACTGTTCCCGATTATTTTTATGTAATCAACAGTGAAAGAAGTCCTTGGGGACGTATCCGCGAATGTAATAATGTGATTGAAGGTGTGACGGGAAGTGCGACTCTTTCGCAGACAGAGAAAGAACAATTACTCGGACAAGCTTACTTTTTTCGAGCATGGCGTTATTATCTGTTGGTGAAAATGTATGGTGGTGTTCCCATTGTAGACCACGTCCAGAATCCGGTGATAGGTGATGGTAATGGTGAGAATCTGGTCATTCCTCGTTCCTCGACTAAGGCTTGTATAGACTTTATATGCGATGACTTGGAACTGGCAGCCAGCTATCTTCCTGCACGTTGGCAGAATGAAGGGCAGGATTACGGACGCATAACCGCCGGTGCAGCACTTGCTCTAAAAGGTCGTACATTGTTGCTTTATGCTAGTCCACTTTTTAACCGTGCCGATGACGCATCTCGTTGGAAAGATGCTTACGACGCCAATTTTGCTGCCATCACTAAACTGAATGAAGGTAACTTCGGACTTGCTTATGAAGGCAATGGCGGAGAAGACAATGCCAAGAATTGGGCCAGAATGTTCGCCACTTATACAGGTGGAAGCGAAGCCGTATTTGTTACTTTATATAATAATGTGTCTCCTATTGCTTCACAAAACATCAACCGATACAACTTGTGGGAGCAGGGAATCCGACCAGGAAATATAAACGGAGGCGGAGGAAAGACTCCTACAGCGGAAATAATAGACATCTTCCCGATGATTGACGGTAAGAAACCGATGGAATCAGGAGTTCATTATGACCCTAAAAAGTTCTTTCTAAATCGTGACCCGCGTTTCTACCGTACATTTGCATTTCCGGGGGTAGAGTGGAAATTCAACAGTGGCAATGTCGATTTTTCAGGAGCAACGATGTCTGGTTTATGCCCAACCCGTTATACCAGTGGTGCGAACTATGAACTTTGGAATTATTGTTGGTATACTACGGCTGATGAGCGTAATAATCCGAGTAGAAGCGGTTTTGCAGCCGATATGCTGGGCACTAAGAATAGAGGAGTCTATGTTCGTAAACGTTCGGATGATTTTGATTTGGGCACTAGTCTTTATGTGTTTACTGATAACAGCAGTGGTGATCAGCAGGGATTCAGACGATCGGCAGCTCCTTACATGGAGATACGGTATGCGGAAGTATTGCTGAATCTGGCAGAATCAGCTTGTGGTGCGGGCGGCACTTATCATGCGGAAGGGGTCAAGGCGCTGAAAGCCGTACGTGGCAGAGTAGGCTATACGAGTGCAAATAATTATGGCCTGGATGCGGCGATTGAAACTGACCGTGCTAAATTGTTTGAAGCTATATTGTATGAACGTCAGGTAGAGTTGGCTTTTGAAGGTAAACGTGCGTATGATATGCGTCGTTGGATGCTATTTGACGGAGGTGTAGGACAAGGTGCTTTGAATGCAAGTTGGGCATTGAGTGGCTTTGGAGGTAATACTTGTACTTATTTGGGTGTGACTCCGATGAATGAACGTGGTAAGAGATATCGCATAGAAATCAATGTTGAAGGTACCGGGTCTGCAAATAATGACAGTGATCCGATTAAAAACGTAGAGCGACCAGCAGCACTGACATTGAATGAGAAGATTGCTACGGAAGCAGACGGAGAAACGATTCTTGATCCGGCTGTGTCAAGTATATGTACATTCTATGATACCTATTTCTCACGTAAAGATATCAGTCTTGATGGTAATGTGCTGGACATTAATCCTTATTTCCAACCCAGATATTATTTCTTTGGATTGCGTCAAAGTGCACAGCAAACTAATGCGACATTGTATCAGACCATTGGTTGGGAAGATTATGCTCACGGTGGTATGGGTACTTTCGACCCATTGGCAGAATAAAAGATTTTTCTGATTCCCGGAAAAAAGTAATTTAATATAAAAAGGTGGCCTCAAGGCACTTTCCTTTTAATAGGAAAAGTGTCTTGAGGCCTTTTTTTGCATATAATTTCCAATTAACTTCATTTTTGTTCTTTTTATGTGATTACATATCTTTAAATCATACGTCCTTTTTATGTATGAAGAAAAAGAAGAGTGGTATATGTATTTTATGATTATTTAAGTAGTTTACTAACATGTCTTCATTCAAGAGTTCATGGGAAGCTTCTTATAATTTTTATTGAGATGGAAAGCAATTCACAAGATTAACTGACTGTCAAAGTAGGGAACTGAATAATAGGAATCAAACCGAACAAAGAAATAAATCGAAGACTGTAGAAAGAAGCCATTAGTTTTGCAGCCATTACTGCATAAATGTGAATGAAATGTTTAACGGACTATTGTATATAATATTCAACTTAAATATTGATAACATAAGAACGTATTGTTTAATTTAAATTTAATGTATGAAAAGTAATCGTTTATTTTTACGAAGAAGAACACGTGGACTGTTATTCGCTACGTTATTATTTCTTTTAAGTAGCTGTACCATAGGGTATCACGAAGACGAATCTTTTGAGTCGGATGTGAAAAATGCTACACTGGAATCTCCCCAATTGGAGAATGTAAAAGTGGAACTTGATGCCACAGGAGAAAATGCAACTATTGAATGGCCTGTAGTGCATGGAGCAGAAGGTTATGAGTTTTCTTGGTATGTAGTTGATGATCCTGAAAATCCGATAGCTGTAGTTGAAGGAGAGTTTATCGATGGTTGTAGCGTTGAATTGGAAGTAGAAGAAGATACAAAATATAAATTCTTAATTAAAACCATTGGAAATAAACAGTTTAATAACAAAGATGCAGAAAAAGCCTGTGAAATAAGTTTTTCAACTTTACTTGAAACATATGCATCCATTCCTAGTGGAGTAGATTTGACTCAATGGTTTATTGATAATCCGCTTCCAGAGACTGATATGGAACCTAATGAAGATGGCACTTTAAAAGAGTTGGCATATGAATTAGAGGCTAACGGTGAATATACTATATCAGGTCCAATAGATTTTGGAGCACGTAAAGTTACAATTCGTGGAAATAAAATTAATCATTCGAAAATTACATTTGGTCAAAGTGGTAGAATATTAACACAGAATGGTTTGAAGATAAAGTTTATGGATTTCTATTGTAATGCAATGGAGAAAGGTTCTTCTGATGCTTCATTAATTGGATTAAGTAAGACTCCAAATGAACAATTAAAAGTATCTTCTGGAGAATACGTTATTAAAGATCCCATCGTTATTCAGTCTTGTAATGTATATGACCTTAATAGGCATTTATTATATGATTCAGGGAAAAAATATTGTGTAGAAAACTTTACAGTAAAAGCTTCTTTTATTAGATGTAATCAGTCTAATACGATTGTGTATTTTAATAAAGGTAGTTTTATTAATATAACATTTAAAGAGAGTACTCTTTGTAGTACTGTACAGAATGGAAGTTATTTTGCACAGGTAAATGGTAACAGACCTAACAAGATTACTGGATATTCAAATGGAACTTTTAATTTTTATAATTGTACAGTATACAATCTTGCTTATAGCAAAGACTTTACTAATTGGAATAGCTATAGAGGACAAGCATGCTTAACACTAAATTTCTCCAGAACTATTTTTGTAGATTGTGGTAAAGGAGATATGACGAATAAAATAATGGGTAATGCAAATATGTCTAGAAATTTTGAATATAATACTTATTGGTATAATGGTAGTCAAAGTAATGACAAATATGATACAAATACTCTTGATACAGATCCTGGCTTCATTAATGCTGTAAATGGTGATTTTACTGTAACTGGAGCAAGCCAGCTTGAAAAGAGAACCGGTGATCCACGATGGCTTCCACTTGTTGAAGAGTAAGTAAAGTAGTATGATAATAAAAATTAAATACAATGAATAAGAAAAATATTATTCTCAGTTTATTCATCGGTACACTGTTGACTTTTGTTATGCCATTGTGTGCCCAGAATCAGACAGTAACTGGACTTGTTGTAGATGTAAGTGGTGAACCGATAATAGGTGCTACTGTCATGGTGGTAAATGGGACAGTAGGTACAGTGACAGATATTGATGGGAAATTTAATATTAAGGTTGCTCCAAAAAGCAAATTGAAAGTTTCCTTTGTTGGATATACTTCACAAATTATATCTGATTTAAAAAATCCTAGGATTGTACTTTTAGAAGATCAACTGAAATTAGATGAAGTTGTAGTACTTGGTGATTATGGTTCTCAGAAATTACGTAATGCAACAGGTGCCATTGAAACGATTTCCACAGAAGAATTGAAAGATTTGTCAGTGGGTAGTTTGGGTGACGCGTTAGCTGGTAAAATAAATGGTTTACATGTATCACTTAGTGGTGGGCGTCCAGGTAGTACACCAAGCTTACAGATTCGTCAAAGTTCAGTGAATACTACCATTACTCCAAGTTCTGATTTAGGAGGTAATGCAAGCCCTACTCCACTATATGTTATTGATGGCTTTATTGCAGATGAAGGTGCTTTCAATAATTTAGATATAAATGAAGTAGAAAATGTGACTGTTTTAAAGGATGCTGCAGCGGCTGTATATGGAGCACGTGCTGCGTATGGTGTTGTGCTGGTTAAGACTAAACAAGGAAAAGTAGGTGCTCCCAAAATTTCTTATTCATGACAGTTTGGTTATACAGATGCATTGATGTTACCGAAGATGCTAAATGCCTATGATTACGGTCGTATATACAATGCTGCTCGTGCTGCTAATACTGCTACTAAGGATCAAGAATCCGATGACTTGAGGGTACAACTTTTTCAATCTGATGAGTTGGAGGCAATGAAGGGTATGAATTATAATTTATTAGATAAAGAATGGAGTGCGGCTTTGACGCAGCGTCATAGTGTCAACATTAGCGGGGGAACAGAAAAAGCAACTTATTTCGGTGGTGTTTCGTATTATCAGCAAGAAGGTAATATAGGGCGCTTGGACTATAATCGTTGGAACTATCGTGCTGGTGTAAATGCTAATATTTCAAAATGGATGAAAGCTTCTTTGCAGGTATCTGGTAATTATGGAGAGACAAATAAACCTAAAAATGTAAAAGGTGGTGGCTCTGATGGTGATTTTGAATCTTTAATGTTACATGTACCTTATGTGCCTGATCAAGTAAATGGATATTATATTTTTCATTCAGGTATGGAAAATATAACTAATCCAAGTGATCAGCAGAAGTATAATTTTGCAGCAGTACAGAATGCGTCAGATAATGTTGAGAATCAGAATCAGAATTTTTCTCTTAACGGTTCATTAGAGTATGATTTTGGTTGGAGTAAATACTTACGTGGTTTAAAGGTAAAAGCTTCTTATTCAAAAAATATAAGTACAGGAAAAACAAATACTATCGGTACAAAAATCGATGTATATCGCCTTATATCCCGTGGTGGCAGCGGTGGTCACCTTTATGTTGGTGACGAGATTGAATACAATGCTAATACATTGGGATTGTATGAGTTGAATAATGGCAACTCTTTGGGGCGTAGTATGAATCGCTCAGATAGTTATCAAATGAACTTAACAGTAAGCTATGCACGTCAGTTTGGTAAGCATTATGTCAGTGGTTTGTTCTCTATTGAAAAAGCAGAATCAGAATGGGAAGATTTGAATGGTAGTCTTACAGATCCATTACCTTTTACAGATGGCCAATCTAGTTCTGTGGATTCCAATGCAGAAGGTTTTGCTCAAACTGTAACGTTTAACCGCAGTGAGTCTGGTATGCTTTCTTATGTTGGTCGTGTGAATTATTCATATGATGATAAATATTTGTTTGAGTTTATGCTCCGTTCTGATGCCTCTGCCAAATTTGCTCCTCAGAATTATTGGGGAATGTTCCCTTCATGGTCTGCCGGCTGGGTTATTTCAGATGAAAAATGGTTTGATAAAGACAAGACAAAAATCGACTTTTTGAAGATACGTGGTTCGTTTGGTATTCTTGGTAAAGATAATGTGAATGCTTGGCTTTGGACTCAGCTTTACACCCGTAATCCAGACAAAGGACCGATCTTTGGAACTAATTCTAGTACAAATACAAGTGCTACGATTCGTATGCCGAAACAAGGAGTAAATCCTGATGTACATTGGGATAAGACTTATAAAACTAATTTTGGTATTGATATGGCCTTTTTGAAGAATCGAATGAGCGCTAATTTGGACTTCTATTATGATATGGGCCGTGAAATGTTTGCTTCACATCAAGGAACTTCTTATTATCCGAATACGGTAGGAATACAGCCTGCTCCAGAAAACTTTGGTGAGGTAGATACATATGGTGTTGAATTGTCATTAGGATGGAAGGATAAAATTGGAAAAGACATGTCATATTGGGTAAAGCTTACAACAGGATACAATGATAATAAAATCAGAGAGACAGGTTGGAAGGCTGCATATGATTTTGATAAATTAGTGAGAAATGAACGTTCTGATAGAGGACTATGGGGTTATGAATGTATAGGTATGTTCCGTAGTTATCAGGAAATTAATGAGTACTTTGATAAATATAGTATTACTAAATATTTAGGAAATACAAAAGAAAATGTACATCCTGGTATGCTGATTTATAAGGATGTACGTGGACAATATGATGAATCAACTGGAACTTTTGGTCCGGCAGATGGTATTGTTGATGAACAAGATTATATAAAAATTTCTCACCGTGCTAGTAATCCTTACGGTGGAACTTTAAATTTCGGTTTCTCTTATAAAGTTTTTTCTATTAGTGCGCAGTTTGGTGCAAGTTGGGGAGCATATTCCTTAGTTCCTACAACTATGCGTAAAGAAAGTTACTCTGAATATAGTAATGTGTCGGCAATGTGGAAAGATATGTTTGTATATGAGGATATTTATGACGCTAATAATATAGTAACTGTAGCACAAAACAGAAATGCAAAATACCCGAATATTCGCTATAGTAGTGTAAATGGTGCACCCTCTACTTTTTGGAAAGTAAGTGCAGCAACAGTGCAACTTCGTAATATGACAGTAGCTTATGCATTGCCTAAAGAATGGCTAAAAATAATTGGCATTAGTAGTTGCCGTTTCAATCTTACTTGCCAAAATGTATTTAACTTCCTAAACCCTTATCCAGAAGGAGCATGGGCTTCTTGGGCGGGAAGCTATGGATATTATCCGAACTTACGTAAATTCACGTTAGGTGTTAATGTTTCATTTTAATAATTTGAATACAATGATGAAGAAAATAAATAAGTATGGTTCAATTGCATTACTGACCATAACAGTTGCCGTCTTTACAGGTTGTAGTGATCAATTTTTGGAAGACAAAAAATTATATGGAAGTTTTAACGGTACGACTATTTATGAAAATTATGAGTCAGCTGATAACCGTATAGCTTACTTGTATTATATCATGCTGCCGAGTGCGACGGGTGGATCTGATCTGACTGGTTCTATGGGTGATATGCCAAGCACGGGAACAAGTGATCAATATTCGAAATGTACAGAAGAATATGGAGGGATATCAGGTTTGATGAATCCTAATTCTCCTCTAGATTATGAAACTGTTACTGATTATTTTAATCTAGATAACAATTATTCTCCTTGGGTGCGTATTCGTGAGTGTAATGATATGATCGAAGGAGTGATTGGCAGTGAAAGTTTAACTGAACACCAAAAGCAGTTATTGTTGGGACAAGCATTTTTCTTCCGTGCATGGCGTTATTATTTAATGGTAATGATGTATGGTGGTGTACCTATTATTGATAATGTACAAAATCCTATAATTGGAGATAGTGAAGGTATTCATTTGGTAGTTCCACGCTCGTCTACAAAAGAATGTATTGATTTTATTTGCAAAGATTTGCAAACAGCTGCTGATTATCTGCCAGCACGTTGGGAGTCTGAAAATAAGAATTTTGGACGCATAACATCGGGGGCAGCATTGGCTTTAAAAGGTCGTGTGGAATTGTTATATGCCAGTCCGCTTTTTAATAGGGCGGATGATGTTACACGATGGGAAACTGCATATCAAACAAACTTAGCTGCTGTAAAAAAACTGGAAGAAGGTAATTTTGGATTGGCTTATGAAAACAATTCAGGAAAGAATGCAGCAGGTTGGGGAAAGATATTCTCCGATTATATTGGCTCAGAAGGTGGTGGAGGAACTGTTTCTGAGGCAGTATTAGTAACTTTATATAATAATGTATCACCAGCCGAGCACTTACAGCTTGAAAAATGGAATGGATGGGAACATTCTCTTCGCCCAGCTAATGCTGGAGGTGGGGGTGGTATGACTCCCACTGCAGAAATGGTTGATCTTTTTCCAATGGCGGATGGGAAGAAACCAAATGACATGAATGGATCTTATGATTATAATCAAGAACTTTTCTTTTTAAACCGCGATCCAAGATTTTATCGCACTTTTGCGTTCCCTGGTGTAGAATGGAAGTTTGATAGTGATGACTTGAAATCTTTTGGTGAAAAAGGTCAATTACCTTATGGCATTAATGGGTATACTACAGGGAATAATTACAAGTTGTGGAATTATTGTTGGTATGATAATGTAGATGATCGTAATAGTAACTCTAAGTCAGGCTATGCAGCTGATTGTCTAGGTACCAAAAATACGGGGATTTATTTGCGTAAGCGTACAGATGATTTAGCACTCAATTCTAATCCTTTATATATCTTTGAAAAGACTTCAGGTAATGGATTCAGACAGTCTGCTGCTCCATATATGGAAATACGTTTTGCCGAAGTATTATTGAATTATGCGGAGGCTGCTTGTGGGGCAAATCATTTTGACGAGGCAGTGAATGCTCTTAAACGAATTCGTAAGCGTGTAGGATATACAGATAATTGTGGATTAGATCCAGCTATTTTTAATGATCGTGCTAAACTATTTGAGGCTATACTTTATGAACGTCAAATAGAACTTGCTTATGAAGGTAAACGTTTCCACGATGTGCGACGTTGGATGTTATTTGATGGTGGAGTGGGCCAAGAAGCACTGAAATCGACTTGGAAACTTACAGGTTTTAATGGCAATACATGTAACTATTTAGGAGTTGAACCATTGAATGGTCAGAGAAGACATCGGATTGAGGTTTATGCAAAAAATTTTATTGCTGCTAAAAGTAATAATGTCTACAATGAAGATAAAACAATAAAAGAAACCTATGATGAATTATGGAATAAACGTCCGACAGCATTAAGTTTGACTGAAGATATAACTTGTACAGAATCAGCCGATGATGAAATAACATATGCAGATGCAAAGGTAAAGGCATTGGCTCAGTTTTATCAAGAACATTTTAAACGTAAAAATCTTAGTACTGACGGTAATGATGAAACTATTCTTCCAACATTTAAACCTTATTATTATATCTTAGGTTTTAAGAAGAATGCGATGCAAAACAATGTGTCATTAGAACAAAATATAGGATGGGGCGACTATTGGAGAGGTGGAGCTGATGGTACCTTTGATCCTTTGGCAGAGTGAATTCGTTTATCAAAATAATTACTTGATCTGAAGAATGTTCATTCTGAAATAAACCTAAGGACCATTTATCACTTTGATCTTTTGAAAAGAATATTAAGGAATAAGTGGTCCTTTTGTATTTAAAGTTAGAATAGAAAAATATATTATATTTTCTGATTACATATTTCCTTGTTTTACGTCTTATTATTGTATTTTTGAATTAACAATCTCACAAAACCCAATAAAAATGAAGAAGAAACATGTACTTTTAGTAGCTTTTGCAGCTGCAATGTTGACTCCGACCGTTGTATGGGCACAATACCCGCAGATAACTGACGAAGCCAAAGCGAATTATACAAAGATGATGACCGAGGAACGGAAACGTTCTGATGAAGCATGGGAGAAAGCGTTACCTATAGTACTGAAAGAAGCAAAAGAAGGACGTCCTTATATCTCATGGGCTGGTCGTCCCTATGATTTGCCACAAGCTAGAATTCCCTCGTTTCCGGGTGCTGAAGGAGGTGGAATGTATAGTTTTGGTGGTCGTGGAGGTAAAGTAATTACGGTTACTAATCTGAATGATCGTGGTCCGGGTTCATTCCGCGAAGCTTGTGAGACAGGTGGTGCACGTATTATTGTATTCAATGTGGCTGGTATCATTCGTCTGGAATCTCCGATTATTGTTCGAGCACCTTACGTTACTATTGCCGGACAGACAGCACCGGGTGATGGTGTCTGCATTGCCGGAGAATCATTTTGGGTGGATACACACGACGTAGTTGTACGTCATATGAGATTCCGTCGTGGAGAAACAAAAGTATGGCATCGTGATGACTCCTTTGGTGGTAATCCGATTGGTAATATCATGATAGACCACTGTTCATGTACATGGGGACTGGACGAAAATATATCTTTCTACCGTCATATGTATGATCCGAGTGAAGGACAGTATGAGAGCAAAGACGAAAAGCTTGCCACGGTAAATGTAACTATTCAGAATACGATTTCCGCAAAAGCTTTGGATACATATAACCATGCATTCGGCAGTACATTAGGAGGTGAAAACTGTGCATTTATGCGTAACCTTTGGGCTAGTAACTCAGGCCGTAATCCGTCTGTTGGTTGGAATGGAGTATTTAACTTCGTCAATAATGTGATATTTAACTGGGTGCATCGTTCAACTGACGGCGGTGATTATACGGCTATGTTTAACATGATCAATAACTACTATAAACCCGGTCCTGCTACTCCCAAAAACAATACAGTAGGTTGTCGTATCCTGAAACCGGAAGCCGGACGTAGCAAACTGAATTATAAAGTTTATGGTCGTGTATATGCTGATGGTAACGTGATGGAAGGTTATCCGGAAATAACAAAAGATAACTGGAATGGTGGTATACAGATTGAAGGTCAGCCAAATACTGACGGATATACTGAAATGATGCGGAGCTACGAACCGTTTGCAATGCCTTATATTAAAATTACATCTGCCAATGATGCTTATGATTATGTAACGAAACATGTAGGTGCCAATATCCCTTGCCGCGATATTGTAGACGAACGCATTATCGAAGAAGTAAAAACCGGTATTCCTTATTATGACAAGAAAATGGCGAAGGATGCTAACGGTGACCTTACAGGCTTAGCTCCTAAATCAATGGGTGAAGACGGTCAGTTCAGATATCGTCGTTTGCCGAAAGATTCTTATAAGCAAGGTATCATTACTGATATTCGTCAGATGGGTGGTTTCCCCGAATACAAAGGAACTCCGTATGTGGATACGGATGGTGACGGTATGCCGGATGAATGGGAAATTGCTAATGGATTGAATCCGAATGATCCAAGTGATGCTAATAAAGATTGTACAGGTGACGGATATACGAATATTGAAAAGTATATCAATGGAATCAGTACAAAGCACAAAGTAGACTGGAGAGATTTAAAAAACAACTACGATACATTAGCTGAAAAAGGAAAATTAATGTAATCTGCAACCGGTATCGGTATAAGATGCCGGAACTGGGTTTCCTTTTGGCATATGGTATAAAAAATAAGATGAAATGAAAAAGATAGTTTTAATGTCTCTGTTGTTTCTTTGCGGTTGGATATCTGCCGGAGCAGTCGATTTGAACAAAGAGAATCGTGATCCGAAATATGTAGAGTCCATTGTCAATCGTTCGCAGAAAATTGTAGATAAACTAGGACTTACGGATGCGAAAGTAGCCGAAGATGTTTGTAATATTATTGCCAATCGCTATTTCGAACTGAATGATATTTATGAAATACGTGATGCAAAAGTAAAAAACGTTAAGGAATCAGGTTTGACCGGTGATGCGAAAGATGAAGCGTTGAAGGCAGCTGAAAATGAAAAAGATGCAGCTTTGTACCGTTCTCACTTTGCTTTTCCTGCCAGTTTATCTCTCTTTTTGAATGAGGAACAGATAGAAGCCGTAAAAGATGGAATGACTTATGGCGTGGTGAAAGTGACTTATGAAGCTACGCTTGATATGATTCCTTCTTTGAAGGAAGAAGAAAAGGCACAAATCTATGCTTGGTTGGTAGAGGCGCGTGAGTTTGCTATGGATGCAGAAAATTCAAACAAGAAGCATGCGGCTTTCGGTAAGTACAAAGGACGTATCAACAATTATCTGGCCAAACGTGGGTACAATTTGACAAAAGAACGTGAAGAGTGGGCTAAACGTGTAAAAGCACGGGGAGGAACACTGTAAAACCATAGCATGTTGTAAACAAGGAATTTGTGACAAATAAGATACTATAAAAAGAAGTGGAATTCTTTCCCATTATTAAATGGTTAGTTTGTTTGATGGAGGAAAGGGTGGCTCGGAGAGTCGCCCTTTTATCGATTATAAAGAATGATTCTTTATATCTATTTGAGTACAAATCCGGCTTTTTATCGTCTCTGTATAAAGGATATTAGTATAGTGTAAAAGAATCATAGAAATGGTAAAGTTAAAAAATACATTAGCTGCAATAAGCATTCTACTTTTAGCTTCTTGTGGAGGGAATAAAGATTATTATATGTTCACTTCATTTCAATAACCGGCTGATGAAGGTCTGAGATATCTGTATAGCGAAGATGGAATGTACTGGGATAGCATTCCCGGCGTTTGGTTGAAACCAGAATTAGGGCAACATCGGTTAATGCGCGACCCTTCCATAGTGCGTACACCGGATGGAACCTTTCATTTGGTGTGGACTACCAGTTGGAAAGGTGATTTAGGTTTTGGCTATGCACAGTCCAAAGATTTGATTCACTGGTCGGAGCAACAAATGATTCCTGTGATGGCAGACGAACCTACCACTGTCAATGTATGGGCACCGGAGATTTTTTATGATGACGAAGGTGAACAGTTTATGGTAGTATGGGCCTCTTGTGTGCCCGGTCGTTATGAAAAGGGAATAGAAGAAGAAGAGAACAACCATCGCTTGTACTACATCACAACAAAGGATTTTAAGGCAGTATCGAAAGCGAAAGTATTATATGATCCCGGTTTCAGCTCGATTGATGCTGTGATTGTGAAACGGGCGAAAAATGATTATGTAATGGTACTCAAAGATAACACACGTCCCGAACGCAATCTGAAAATAGCTTTTTCTGGCTCTATGACCGGCCCTTATTCGCCGTCATCACAACCCTTTACCGAGTCGTTTGTAGAAGGGCCGACGGTTGAAAAACTCGGTGATGATTATCTGATCTATTTTGATGTTTATAAGAAAAAAATATATGGAGCTATGCGTACCAGGGATTTTCGGAATTTCACGGATGTCACCGAAAGCGTAAGTGTGCCTGTCGGACATAAGCATGGAACTATCTTTAAAGCTTCGGAATCTGTTGTTAAAACATTGCTGGAAGAAAGCAAGAAGAAATAAACTAAAACCTGAAATAAATCATGAACAACTTAACGAAGATTCTTTTTGTATTGGCTACCGGATGGCTGACAAATACCATTCAAGCACAGTCCCCGCAAGACAGAATCCATTACACAGGAAAGGAATTGTCGAATCCCGCTTATCATGACGGACAACTGTCTCCGGTAGTAGGAGTACATAATATTCAACTGGTACGTGCCAACCGTGAACACCCGGATACGTCGAACGGTAACGGATGGACTTATAATCATCAGCCTATGTTGGCCTACTGGAACGGTCAGTTCTATTATCAGTATCTGGCAGACCCTTCGGATGAGCATATACCACCTTCCCAAACATTCCTGATGACCTCAAAAGACGGTTATCAATGGACAAATCCGGAAATAGTATTCCCCCCTTACAAAGTGCCGGACGGATATACTAAAGAATCCCGCCCTGGTATGCAGGCAAAAGATTTGATCGCTATCATGCATCAACGTGTAGGCTTTTATGTATCTAAGTCGGGCAAGTTGATTACAATGGGAAATTATGGGGTAGCCTTAGATAAGAAAGATGATCCGAATGATGGGAACGGCATAGGTAGGGTAGTGCGTGAGATTAAGAAAGATGGTTCGTTTGGTCCTATCTATTTCATTTATTACAATCATGGTTTTAGCGAGAAGAACACCGATTATCCTTATTTCAGGAAGAGCAAAGACCGTGAGTTCGTCAAGGCCTGCCAGGAGATTCTGGATAATCCGCTCTATATGATGCAATGGGTGGAGGAAGCTGACCGTGAAGATCCGATCATTCCACTTAAAAAAGGCTATAAAGCGTTCAACTGCTATACATTGCCCGATGGCCGTATGGCAAGTCTCTGGAAACATGCATTGACTTCTATCAGTGAAGATGGAGGACATACCTGGGCAGAACCGGTGCTTCGTGCAAAAGGGTTTGTCAACAGTAATGCAAAAATCTGGGGACAACGTCTGAGCGACGGTACTTATGCTACTGTTTATAATCCTTCGGAATTTCGCTGGCCGTTGGCTATTTCGTTGAGTAAAGACGGACTGGAATATACTACATTAAATCTGGTACATGGTGAAAATCCTCCCATGCGCTATGGAGGAAATTATAAATCGTATGGTCCTCAATATCCCCGTGGTATTCAGGAAGGAAACGGAATACCTGCAGATGGTGATTTGTGGGTTTCATATAGCGTGAATAAAGAAGATATGTGGATTTCCCGTATTCCTGTTCCGGTAGAGATCAATGCTTCCGCACATGCAGATGATGATTTTTCGAAATTCGGTTCAATGGCTGAACTAGCTAATTGGAATATTTATTCTCCGGTTTGGGCTCCGGTTTCTTTAGAAGGAGAATGGTTGATTTTACAGGATAAAGACCCGTTTGACTATGCGAAGGCAGAGCGTAAGATTCCGGCTTCTAAAGAATTGAAAGTTTCATTTGATCTGTTGGCCGGACAGAATGATAAAGGTATACTTCAGATTGACTTTTTAGATGAAAACAGCATTGCTTGTTCGCGGCTTGAGCTAACTCCGGACGGTATTTTCCGTATGAAAGGTGGCTCACGGTTTGCAAATATGATGAAATATGAGGCAGGGAAGACTTATCATGTAGAAGCAGTTCTTTCGACTGCAGATCGTAATATTCAAGTGTATGTAGATGGTAAGAGAGTCGGTTTGCGTATGTTTTATGCTCCGGTAGCGACTATTGAACGAATCGCTTTCCGTACGGGAGAGATGCGTACATTCCCGACCGTAGATACTCCTGCCGATCAAACTTACGATTTACCCAATGCAGGTGGGCAGGAACCGTTAGCGGAATATCGCATTGCCAATGTGAAGACTTCCTCCACAGATAAGGACGCTTCTTCCGCTTTTTTGAAATATGAGGACTTTAGTCATTATGCTGACTATTTCAATGGCATGGAAGATGAGAATATTGTTCAGGCCATTCCCAATGCCAAGGCTTCGGAATGGATGGAAGAAAATATTCCTTTGTTTGAATGCCCGCAACATAACTTTGAAGAAATGTACTATTATCGTTGGTGGTCATTGCGTAAGCATATCAAGGAAACTCCTGTCGGATATGGCATGACCGAATTTCTGATTCAGCGGTCTTATTCGGACAAATATAATCTGATAGCCTGTGCTATCGGACATCATATTTACGAGAGCCGTTGGTTGCGCGATCCGAAATATCTGGATCAGATTATACACACATGGTATCGTGGCAATGATGGCGGGCCGATGAAGAAAATGGATAAGTTCAGTTCATGGAATGCGGATGCCATACTTGCGCGCTATATGGTGGATGGTGATAAGGATTTCATGTTGGATATGGCGAAGGATCTGGAAACAGAATATCAGCGTTGGGAACGTACGAATCGTTTGAAGAACGGACTGTATTGGCAAGGTGATGTACAAGATGGTATGGAAGAGTCCATCAGTGGAGGACGGAAGAAAAAATATGCCCGTCCGACAATTAACAGTTATATGTACGGTAATGCAAAAGCTCTTTCGCTAATGGGAATTCTTTCCGGTAATGAAGGAATGGCTATGAAATACGGCATGAGAGCGGATACATTAAAGAGTCTCGTGGAGAACGATTTGTGGAATACACGTCATCAGTTCTTTGAGACTGTGCGTATTGATTCTTCTGCCAATGTGCGTGAAGCAATCGGGTATATCCCATGGTATTTCAATTTACCGGATACAACGAAGAAATATGAAGTTGCCTGGAAAGAGATTATGGATGAAAAAGGATTTTCTGCTCCTTATGGATTGACTACGGCAGAACGCCGTCATCCGGAATTCCGCACGCGTGGATTCGGCAAGTGTGAGTGGGACGGAGCTATCTGGCCGTTTGCTTCTGCACAGACATTGACTGCAATGGCTAATTTCATGAATAACTATCCGCAGACTGTTTTATCTGACAGTGTATATTTTCGTCAGATGGAATTGTATGTAGAGTCGCAATATCATCGTGGCCGTCCGTATATTGGCGAATATCTGGATGAAGTGACCGGTTATTGGCTGAAAGGCGATCAGGAACGGAGCCGGTACTATAACCATTCTACATTCAATGATTTGATGATTACCGGATTGATTGGACTTCGTCCCCGTCTGGATGATACGATAGAAGTAAATCCGCTGATTCCGGCTGATAAATGGGACTGGTTTTGTCTGGATAATGTTTTATATCATGGGCACAATCTGACGATTCTTTGGGATAAAAATGGGGACCGTTACCATTGCGGAAAGGGATTACGTGTTTTTGTGGATGGGAAAGAGGCAGGACATGCGGATACGTTGACAAGACTTGTTTGTGAGAATGCTTTGAAATGATAGATTCAGACACGGATTATTATTTATAACATATTGAAAACCAGATAATGATTTTAAGAAAATATCTTCTTCTTATTCTTTGCCTGCCATGTTTCGTACAAGCGAAGAATATAACAATCAGTCGCCTGACTTGTGAAATGCAGGAAGGGTTAGTAGTGGTTGAGGGAGTGCCCCGTTTGGGATGGGTGATGGAATCACCTGAAAACGGAACACAACAATCGGCTTATGAAATAGATATTCGGGAGGCTCTTACCGGCCGTTCTGTGTGGAACAGTGGAAAAGTAAACTCTTCACAGAGCCAGTTGGTATCCATTGAAGGAGCGGATATTCGCTCTGGCAATCTACTCAATTATATTTGGCGCGTACGGGTTTGGGACGAATCTGGTTCACCCTCACAATGGAGCTCAGATGCTAAATTTCGTTCAGTTCCTGACTGCTTTTCTTCCAGGAAATGGATTGGGGCTATTACTCGTCAGGATGCCCACTTGCCGGAAGGTCGTAAGTTTCATGGTGGCGAATTGAAAAAGCCGGAGGTAAAAGCGGCTTGGGAAGCGGTGGATACACTAGCCAAGAAGAGCATTTATTTGCGGAAAACATTTGAGTTGGGAGATATAAAGGGAGGTAGTGCCGGTCGTAAAACAAGCAAGAGGATTGTAGAAGCGACAGCTTACGTATGCGGACTGGGATTCTATGAGTTTTCGTTAAATGGCAAGAAAGTAGGTGATAGTGAGTTTGCTCCGCTTTGGAGTGATTATGATAAAAGTGTTTATTATAACACGTATGATGTGACAGAGTTGTTGCAAAATGGTGAGAATGCAGTTGGAGTTTTATTGGGGAATGGATTCTATAATGTACAAGGGGGACGTTATCGTAAGCTACAGATTAGTTTTGGTCCTCCCACGCTCTTATTTGAGTTAGTTGTTAATTATGAGGATGGAACACATACGGTCATCCATTCTGATAATGGCTGGAAATATGATTTGAGTCCGATAACCTTCAACTGTATTTATGGAGGTGAGGATTATGATGCGCGTGGAGAACAGAAAGGATGGAACCAAGTTGGGTTTGATGATAGTGATTGGCGTCCGGTAGTAGTTCAGGAGGCTCCGAAAGGAATACTTCGCCCACAAATGGCACGTCCGGTGAAGATTATGGAACGGCACAACATTCAAAAGGTCACAAAACTGAATGATGAGCAAGTTGCCTTGTCTTCCAAATCTACGAAACGAGTGGTAGCCCCTTCTGCCTTAGTCTTGGACATGGGACAGAATCTGGCTGGTTTTCCCGAAATAACAGTACGTGGTAAACGCGGACAAAAAGTGACTCTGATAGTCGCCGAGGCGTTAACGGAAGAAGGTGCTTGTAACCAACGTCAAACAGGACGCCAACATTACTATGAATATACATTGAAAGGTGAAGGAGATGAAACTTGGCATCCTCGTTTCTCTTATTATGGTTTCAGATATATTCAGGTGGAAGGTGCTGTCTTGAAAGGACAGAAGAATCCGCATCAATTGCCGGTATTGAAAAACATTCAGTCCTGTTTCGTTTACAATTCGGCAAAGAAAGTTTCTACATTTGAATCATCAAATCAGATATTCAATGCTGCTCATCGCTTGATAGAGAAGGCAGTACGTAGTAATATGCAGTCTGTGTTTACGGATTGTCCGCACCGGGAAAAACTTGGTTGGCTGGAGCAGGTGCATCTTAATGGTCCGGGATTATTATATAATTATGATCTGACTGCTTATGCTCCGCAAATTATGCAGAACATGGCTGATGCGCAGCACTCCAATGGAGCAATGCCGACAACAGCCCCTGAATATGTCGTTTTTGAAGGTCCGGGTATGGATGCTTTTGCCGAATCGCCGGAGTGGGGAGGTTCTTTAGTTATTTTTCCATTTATGTATTATGAGACTTATGGAGATGATTCGCTGATCAGAAAATACTATTCCAATATGCGTCGTTATGTGGATTATCTCAAAACTCGTGCAAATAATGGAATCTTATCTTTCGGTTTGGGTGACTGGTATGATTATGGAGATTTTCGTGCGGGATTCTCACGGAATACACCTGTTCCATTAGTGGCTACCGCACATTATTACATGACCGTTATGTATTTGGTAAAGGCTGCCGGAATGGTAGGTAATGAATTTGATGTTCGTTATTACAGCTCTTTAGCCCATGATATTATGGTAGCCTTTAATAAATGTTTCTTAGATAATAATACCGCACAGTATGGTACGGGAAGTCAATGCAGTAATGCACTTCCGTTGTTTCTTCATTTGACACAAAGTGCAGGAGAACAAGGTGTTTGTCAGCCGGATACAAATTTGAATAAAAAGGTGCTTTTCAATCTGATTAAAGATGTAAAGGCACATGGAGATCGTCTGACAACCGGGGATGTGGGCAATCGTTATTTGATTCAGACATTAGCCCGTAACG
>ENA-UOJH01001062-UOJH01001062.1-human-gut-metagenome-genome-assembly--contig:-C148-NODE-1062-length-21907-cov-6.547456_pt1 | contig 21907 bp, 6 predicted proteins | sample MGYA00242345_ERZ723892 | MGnify/ENA metagenome assembly ERZ723892 | reverse complement strand
TTCGCTCATTCTGCTGCAAGGAAACCGTCTCCGGCAGGGTAATTTCCGGATAAGCAAATCCGCCGGAATGCCCTGTGGTATCCAATAACAGTTCGCCATCGGTCGGGTCAGTTGCTGTTTCTGACAGGCGATAAACCTGAATCTGATATTTTGGATTATTGCCATTATAACTAGTCTGATAAAAGCCCACACGAGACAGCGTTTCGTCCTCTTCTGCCCGAAAAACATTTGCCACAGAATCAAACGAATACGCAACGCTATACCCTGCACCGTCATAATAATAGATGTTTCCGCTGTCTTCCCATGGTTCAAAGGTAAAGCTTGCATACTCGCCTAGACTGGTATCTTCATAAGAAATCCAGAAATAGCCATCATCTAATTTTCCATCGCCCCAGCTATTTTTTACCAGCCACGCACCGTTATTTTCCGGCTGTTCTTTCGGATCAAAGTTTTCCTTTGCATAGTTATCGTCCCAGCCCACCAGTAAAACCGCATGGTTCGCATTGTAATAACTGGAATCGCTCTGATAATACGCATATGTCGTTCCGTTGTCATAATAATTTGCACCATCGCTATGAAACGCAACATATATGCCGCCGTTCTGCATCATGCGTTTTTTAATCGTTTCCCGTTCGCTTTTTGTTTGCACGCTGAGCATGGTTTCTGAACCTGTCATTCGATAAGCAGCCTGCTTCCGCTGATATTCCGAATGAAATCCAGAACAGCCCTGATAGGGTAAATAGGCTTCTTCCTGAACGCCGACAGTGCTGAGGAAAAACGAGGCATGCAGGGCATTTCCGCCGGATGCTCCCTTTTTTGCCTGAATAATGGCATCGCCATAAGTTGGGCTGAGTGGCTGCGGGTCGGGCGTATAGAGAAAATAGCCAACCTGCTCTTCGGACAAGTCCATATCATTGATATTATCCAAATCGGTTTCATAATATTTCAGCAGGTGACTTTCTGCTGCCCCCAGCGTTGCAAACGCCCAGCACATACCATCAGAACCCTGATCTTTTACAGAAGTGATAATACCCTGCTCCCGCAAATCATAGGATTCCGGTACAGTATCCGTTTCTGCTGCACTGCCATACAGCGGTTGTTCCCCATCGCTGTTTTCAAAGGCGATAGCTGCTCCCTGTAAGGGCAAATACCCATCCTCGGAATCGGCATCCGCAAAATCAGAAACACAGTTCGCCTGCACGGTCTTTCGAGGTGACGTTTTCGCAGATGCTGCCACCTTAGAAATCGGCATGGAACCTGCAAACAAACAGACTGCTGTACAAAACGCAAAAATACCTTTATATGGAAATTTCATAAAACAACCCTTTCTATTCTCCTACAATTGCCCCAAAATCGAGGAACTTTTCTTTTGTATTTTGTCTATTGTACCATAGTTTCAGCATGTTCGTCAATATCCTTTTCACAAGAACCCCAAAAAGCACGCTGAAAAACAAAAGACCGCTGGCATTTCTGCCAACGGTCTTTCTGCTGTCTATTTTCCCGGTTGTCGGTCAGAGCGATTTGATTACCAAATCCCTCCAGTCAGTCGGTTTACACCTTCTGATTCTTCTTCCGTTTCGGCTTGCTTGCTGCTGCAAACAAGAATGCTGCACTGCCAGTGATGACAATCGGAAGCATCCGATCATCTGCTGTCTTCGGTGTCGTCTTCGTGCTGCCGCTGCTGCTGCCGCCGGAAGAGGTCTTGCCAGAACCAGAAGAAGATGTCGTTTTCTTCTTCGTTGTCGAAGAAGAATCATCCTTCGTAGTTGTAATTGTGGTCGTTGTCGTAGTAGTGGTAGTTGTTGTTGTCGTTGTAGTAGAAGTTGTTGTTTTAGAATCTGTACCACCGTGTACATCACTTGTACCAGTAGAGGCTGTTGTTTCTGTTACGGTTGTAACAGTCGTTTCTTCTGGTTGTGTTTCAGTAACTTCTTCGGTAGTCGTTGTTGTGGTAGTTGTCTGATAGTTGATAATCGGATCACCGTTGTTGACTTCAAAGGTAATATCTGCAATGGTCTGGTCTTCCGGATAAATGATTTCTACCGGATAAATGGTATCCGACAGTACATAGCCATCTGCGGTTGCCAGTTCCTTTACATAATAGTTACCAGCCGGCAGCGTATCTTCAAACAAGATTGTGCCGTCTTCCTGTGCATTGGCAATACCGATGCAGCTGTCACTCGGAACAACTGTACCATCCAAGAGCGGAATGTCCTGAGCGGTATACAAGCCAAACTGTACCATGGTAATATCACCAGCATTGCCTTCCAACTGCTTGGAGAGGTGAATCTGGCAACGAATGATATCGTTTGTGATTTCCAAGTTTGCAGTGTCGCCTTCATTGGTGGTGAAGTCGATGACATACGGTTCTGTGCTCATCACATAGCCGCTGACAGTCTGCATTTCCTGTACAGTGTAATAATCGCCGTTCAGGATGCTGCTTTCTGCATAGCCGTTTTCGTCTGTAATCACAGTTTCTACCAGATTTCCATCTGCATCATAGATGCCGAAGGTTACGCCAGCCATATCGTGCGGGTCATACTGAATCGTATAGATGCCATCTTCAGACTGCGTTGCAGATGCAGCAACTGGAGCAATCTTATGAATGGTAATCGTCCGTTCCGGAATGGTGGTTTCGGTCGTGGTTTCTTCTGTGGTTACTTCTTCGGTGGTCGTTTCTTCTTCCGTGGTAGTCACTTCCTCAGTTGTAGTCACTTCTTCTGTCGTAGTGACTTCTTCTGTGGTGGTTACTTCCTCGGTGGTCGTGATTTCTTCAGTAGTTGTAACTACTTCTGTTGTCGTTGTTTCTTCTGTGGTTGTGATTTCTTCTGTAGTAGTGGTGGTTGTAGTCGTTGTGGTTGTAGTAGTGGTTGTCGTTGTGGTGGTTGTAGTCGGTTTGGTTGTTGTGGTTGTGGTTGTCGTTGTAGTCGGTTTTGTTGTTGTGGTAGTTGTTGCTTCGGTGGTTGTCGTTGTTGTGGTGGTGGTTGTCGGTTTTGTTGTTGTAGTAGTTGTTGCTTCGGTGGTCGTTGTTGTTGTGGTGATTGTCGGTTTTGTTGTTGTAGTAGTTGTCGCTTCGGTGGTCGTTGTTGTGGTGGTGGTTGTCGGTTTTGTCGTTGTGGTAGTTGCTTCGGTGGTGGTTGTCGTGGTTGTAGTCGGTTTTGTCATTGTAGTAGTAGTTTCCGTGGTGGTTGTCGTGGTTGTAGTCGGTTTTGTCGTTGTAGTAGTTGCTTCGGTGGTGGTTGTCGTGGTTGTAGTCGGTTTTGTTGTTGTGGTAGTAGTTTCTGTGGTGGTTGTCGTTGTTTCCGTGGTGGTCGTTGTAGTGGTTTCGGTTGTTGTCTTTGCAACGTCTACCATAACAATCTGATCAACCGCTGTATATACGGTTTCAGTGATGTTTCCAGCCTCATCCTTCTGGTAAGTTACCAGATTCAGAACGCCGTTTTCATCAAACAGGAAGTCAATGGATTCTGCCAGTTCATAGCCATCCGGAGCTTGTTTTTCCTGCAAGGTGTAAATCGTACCAATCTGCAAGCCCGTGATGGTGTGCGACTTGCCTTCTTCGGATACCCAAGAATCCAGCGTGTAGGTTTTGCCATCCTTTGCGGTGTAAGTAACCGTCAGATGTGCACCGCCGATTTCCTTGCCGCTGATGTCCTGCTTGCTGATTTCTGCCTGGGTCTTTTCATCCTGCATCACAACTTCATCCACAGAACCATCTTCGCTGACAGTAAAGGTCACATCTTCCGCAGTCAGATAGCCATCCGGAGCGGTGATTTCTACCAGTCGGTAGGTTGCACCAGCGGTCAAAACGCCTTCCAGATAATGCGGCTGATCGGTGGATACCCAGCTTTCAACCAGCTGACCATCTGCATCATACAAGGAGAGCTGTGCACCTGGCAATTCTTCGCCAGTGGTCAGATCCTGCTTGCTGATGGATACCTTTGTGGTGTCATCCTGCATAGTTACCGTCTGCAACTTGCCGTCTGTACCAATGGTAAAGACAACATCTTCTGCATATGCATAACCATTCGGTGCACCAACTTCATGCAGCGTATAGGTTTCGCCTGCGGTCAGTTTTGCTTCGATGTAGTGTGCATCTGTACCAGATACCCATTCTTCTACCACGCTGCCATTCTGATCCAGAATCTGGAGCGTTGCACCTGGGATTTCCTGAGAACCAGTCAAATCCTGCTTGCTGATGGAAACCTTTGTGGTATCATCCTTCATCGTAATCACACCGCCAGCATCGTTGCCATTTACAGTAACCTTGCCTGCTTCGTCTACGGTAAAGGTAATGGATTCTGCAACGGTATAACCGTTCGGAGCGGTTTCTTCTGTCAGAGTGTAAGTGCCAGCATCCAGATGAACCAGTTTCGGTGTCTTCTCTGATACCCATTCTGCAACGGTCTTGCCAGCTGCATCGGTAATCTTGAGGCTTGCACCTTCCAGTTCGTCCGTGCCGTTGATTGCCTGCTTGCTGATGGCAATTTCGCCTTCGGCTGCGTCACGCATTACAACTTCTGTCAGACTGCCGTCCTTGTTTACTGTGAATGTTACTGCTTCTGCAACCTGATAGCCATCCGGAGCGGTCACTTCTACCAGCTTATACTTGCCGCCAGCAGTCAGCTTGCCATTGATGACATGTGCTTCTGTGCCGGATGTCCAAGCATCCACTTCGGTTTCTGTGGTTTCGCCCAGTGCATTTTCAGTTACTTCATACAGTTTCAGTTCTGCCCCAGCCAGTTCATCCGAACCAGTCAAGGTCTTCTTGCTGATGGATACCTTGGTCACATCGTCCTTCATGACAACCTGACCGTTGACATCTTCGCCGTTTACGGTAATCTTACTGCTCTTTTCTACGGTGAAGGAGATTTCTTCCGCATAGCCATAGCCATCCGGTGCATTGGTTTCCTTCAGAATGTAAGTTTCCCCTGCGGTCAGCTTTTCCTGTACGGTATGCGGCTGATCGGTGGAGATCCATTCCTCTACAACCTTGCCATTCTTGTCCAGAATCTGGAGGGTTGCACCCGGAACTTCTTCGCCACTGGTGAGATCCTGCTTGCTGATGGTTACCTTTGCAACGTCATCCTTCATGACAACTGTACCATTGACATCCTTGCCGTCTACTGTAACAGTGCCATTCTTTTCTACCATAAAGGTAATGTCTTCTGCATAAGCGTAGCCTTCCGGTGCATTTTCTTCATGCAGTGTGTAGGTTTCGCCTGCAATCAATTTGCCTGTAAATTCGTGCGGCTGGTCGCCAGACGTCCATGTTTCAACAACCTTGCCATTCTTGTCCAGAATCTGGAGGGTTGCACCCGGAACTTCTTCGCTGCCAGTTACAGACTGCTTGCTGATGGTTACCTTGGTCACATCATCCTTCATGACAACCTGACCATTGACATCCTCGCCGTTGACGGTGACCTTACCAGTCTTGTCAATGGTAAAGGTGATGTCTTCTGCATACGCATAACCATCCGGTGCGTTTTCTTCGTGCAGGGTATAGGTTGTATCAGCGTTCAGAACACCCTTCAGAACATAAGCGTTCTTGGTGGAGATCCACTTTGCAACCTGTTCGCCGTTTTCGTCCAGAATCGAGAGGGTTGCCCCTTCTACTTCTGTCGTTCCGGTGATATCCTGCTTGCTGATGGAAACTTCTGTTGCCGCATCCTTCATGACAACAGTTGTAACTTCGCCCTTTTCATCCACAGTGAATTCGACATCTTCGGCATAAGTATAGCCATCCGGTGCACCTTCTTCGTGGAGGGTGTAAGTCTTGCCAGCAACCAACTTTTCGTTGATTTCGTGCGGCTTGTCGGTGGAAGTCCATTCTTCGATGACCTTACCGGTTTCATCCTTGACCTGAAGCTTTGCTCCCGGAATTTCCTTGTCGCCAGTAATGTCCTGCTTGCTGATGGATACCTTGGTGGTATTATCTTTCATCACGATAATGCCGCCAGCATCTACATCTTCGCCGTTTTCGTTCTTTACTGTAACCTTGCCGTTCTTGTCAACGGTAAAGGTCATGGATTCTGCCAATACATAGCCGTCCGGAGCGGTTTCTTCTGTCAAAGTGTAAGTGCCAGCATCGAGCTGAACCAGTTTCGGTGTCTTCTCTGATACCCATTCTGCATCGGGCTTGCCAGCTGCATCAGTACTCTTGAGTTGTGCACCTTCGAGTTCTTCTGTGCTGTTGACAGACTGCTTGCTGATGGCGATTTCGCCCTCGACTGCGTCATGCATGGTTACCTCTGTCAGAGTACCATCCTTGTTTACGGTGAATGTCACTGCTTCTGCAACCTGATAGCCGTCCGGAGCGGTGATTTCTACCAGTTTATACTTGCCGCCAGCAATCAGCTTGCCGTTAATCACGTGAGCTTCTGTGCCGGATGTCCAAGCATCCACTTCGGTTTCTACCGTTTCGCCCTGTTCGTTTTCGGTTACTTCGTACAGTTTCAGTTCTGCACCAGCCAGTTCATCCGAACCAGTCAGTGCCTTTTTGCTGATGGATACCTTTGTGACATCGTCCTTCATGGTAACTTCGGTTACCTTGCCGGTTTCGTCTACGGTAAACTTCACATCTTCAGAATATGCATATCCATCCGGAGCATGCTCTTCATGGAGCGTATATTCCTTACCTGCAATCAGCTTACCGTTGATTTCGTGCGGCTGGTCGGTCGATGTCCATTCGTCTACAACATCACCGTTTTCATCCTTAATCTGGAGGGTTGCTCCTGGGATTTCGTTGTCGCCAGTGATGTCCTTCTTGCTGATGGTTACCTTGGTCGTATCATCTTCCATGAGAACCGTACCATTGACATCTTCGCCGTTTACGGTTACCTTGCCTGCTGCATCCACAACAAATTCAATGGATTCTGCAACCGTGTAACCATCTGGAGCGGTTTCTTCTGTCAAGGTATACGTACCAGCATCCAGCTGAATGGTCTTTGGTGTGCTGTCGGATACCCATTCTGCAACGGTCTTGCCGTCTGCATCGGTAATCTTCAGGCTTGCACCTTCGAGTTCTTCCGTGCCATTGACTGCACGCTTGCTGATGACAACATCACCCAACGCTGCATCATACATGGTTACCTGACCATTTACATCTTCGCCATTTACCAGAACCTTGCCGGTCTTGTCAATGGTAAAGGTAATGGATTCTGCAACCTGATAGCCATCCGGAGCGGTGATTTCCACCAGTTTGTAAGTGCCGCCAGCAATCAGTGCACCTTCTATCACGTGTGCTTCTGTGCCAGATGTCCAAGCATCCACTTCCAGTGTAACCTCGCCCTGATCGTTCTGGGTTACATAGTACAGTTTCAGCTCTGCACCAGCCAGTTCATCCGAACCAGTCATTGCCTTTTTGCTGATGGATACCTTTGTGACATCATCCTTCATGATGATAACATCGTTTTCATCCTTGTTTGCTGCATCTACTGTGATTGTGCCGTTCTTTTCAACCGTAAAGGTGATATCTTCGGCATATGCATAACCATCCGGAGCGTTCTCTTCGTGGAGCGTATAGGTCTTACCTGCAATCAGCTTTCCGCTGATGTCATGCGGCTTGTCGGAGGATGTCCATTCTTCGATGATATTATCGTTTTCATCCTTAACCTGGAGGGTTGCTCCCGGTACTTCGTTCTCACCGGTAATATCTCGCTTGTCAATGGATACCTTTGTGACATCATCTTTCATGACGATCACGCCGTTTTCGTCCTTGTTTGCTGCATCTACTGTGATCGTGCCGTCCTCTTCAACCGTAAAGGTGATATCTTCGGCATATGCATAACCATCCGGAGCAGCAGTTTCTTTCAGCGTATAAGTTCCAGTCGGCAAGCCAACAATGTTCTTTGCAGCATCGCTGGATGTCCACTGAACACCATTGCCCACTGCTGTCAAATCTGTGTCTGCAGCAGCAATTGCATCCCACTGTTCTGTGGTCAGGTCATCATTGGTCAGGGTCAAGGTTGCTCCTGCAACTTCGTTTTCGCCAGTGATGTCCCGCTTGTCAATTTGAATTGCAGAACGTTCGTCCTTGATGGTCAAGGTCTTTCCATCTTCGGACTTTTCAACTTCGCCGTTTGTTACTTCCGATACGGTTGTTACAACGCCATTCTTTACAACAAAGGTAAAGGTGGAAATCGTTGTGAATCCGTTCGGAGCTGTGATTTCTTCCAGTTCATACGTGCCATCTGGCAAAGCAGAAATGGTAACATTTCCCTTGAATGTTGCGGATGTCGTATCTTCTGTAATCTTGGTTGCACCAATCTGAACACCGTTCAGCGTTACATTTTCATCCTTTGCAGTCAGCTTGAATTCTGCTTCTTCTGCTGCAATGTTTCCGCCGTCAAGTGCTTCCTTGTTAATTTGAATGGTGCTTGCTTCGTTGGTAATGGTAATAATCGAACGATCCTGACCGTCTGTGGATACCTGATTATTTACAGATATTGCACCATTTGCAGAAACGGTTACAGCCCATTTCTGTGTCGTTGCGAGGTAACCAGCCTTAGCGGAAACTTCGGAAACTTCATAAGTTCCAGCCGGTAAGCCCTTAAAGGTCATGGATTCTCCGGTAGAAGTCCAAACCAAAACGGTTGCATCTTCTGCGGAAATCAGGTCTGCTACTGCATCGCCATTCAGCTTTACACTCGACCAGTCAACATTTGCATCGTCTGCCTTTAATTGCAGCGTTGCACCTGTCAAAGCGTTGCCATCCTGATCGACCTTTTGAATGGTCAATTCACCCAACTTGTTGTTGACAACTTTTTTCGAAACAGGAATTTGATTTCCTTCATCATCAAATATTGCTTTCGTTAAAATAACATCCTGCACATCTGATGATTTCAAGTAATCGGTCGGAGCAGAAACTTCTGACAATTCATACTCGATCGCCGGCAAGCCGGTAATCTTCATTTCTGCATCGGTCGAAACGAACTGAATGCCCTGTCTGCCATCTACGGTTACCTTCTGATCTTCGGTCAGCGGCTTGCCATCAATCTGAACATCGTCCAGATTCAGCGGATCTGTGGTCTTGCTGAGCAGCTGCAAGGTTGCACCAGCCAAGAACGCATCACTGCCATCCTTCTTGGAAATGGTCAGTTCTGCCCGATAATCCTTCATGACAACTGTTCCATTCAAGTCAGCACCAGTTGTTTTGTCAACAACCTTGCCATCAGAGCCAATGATAAAGGTAATGTCTTCAGAATAAGCATAGCCATTCGGAGCAACGGTTTCTGTTAAGGTGTAAGTGCCAGCCGGCAGACCAACAATGTTAGTCGGCTCTACTCCGGATACCCAATAAACACCATTGCCGGCTTCTGTCAATGTAAGGTCAACGTTTTCATTTGAGAGGTTAAAGTTCTCAAATGCGATTTTCTGCCACTGTTCTGCAGTCAGGTCTTTGTTGGTCAGGGTCAGGGTTGCTCCCGGCAACTCTTCATCATTTGCAGCATCAACCTTGCTAATACTTACTTCTGTCCGCTTATCGTTGACAGAAATAATATTTTCATCTTCCTTGATGGTAATCGAACCATCTTCTCTGGAAGCAGTAATGACTTTTCCACCCTTTACTTCAAAGGAGAATGCTGTTACAACGGTATAGCCATTCGGAGCAGCATCTTCGGTCAAGAAATACTTGCCATCCGGAACATTTTCCAGTTTCGTACTGATAAATTCCTCGGTTGTCCAAATAATGCTATCCCTTGTCTGTGTCAGAACATTTCCGTCAGTCAATATGATCTTACTCAGATCTATGGTCTGACCTTCCTGCGGTGTCAACTTCATTTTTGCATCTGGCAAGTTGACTCTGCTGGATTCCTCGATGTCAATGTCATGCTTGTTGATGATAATGGTTGTTCCTATCACGACATCACAAACTGCAAGAGTGATATTACTTTCTGTTCCATTGTAATAGAAGTAGCTATCTGCTGCATCTGCGTCAACCGTGTCTGTTGTTCCTGTAGTATTGGCAATTGTTCCATCGGTCAGCGTAAAGGTTGCCGTACCTTTTGCGACTTTATAGGTCTTTTTATCGGTTTCAGAAGTAAATTCACTTCCGTTTTCTTCCAAGGTGTAATCGCCATCCGGCAATCCCTTGATGACAGCATCAGTACCGGTAGAAATCCACTGAATACCAATTTGCTTCTTATTTCCATCCAAAACAGCGGTGCTGTTTTCCAGTGTAACCTTACTCCAATCGACATCATTTTCAGAGGTCAGGGTCAGGATTGCACCTGCAAGTTCCGTTTGCTTTTTGATGTCGTACTTGCCGATGGTGATAGAAGATTCCTTCGAGTCATAAGCAGTCAACTCGGAAGTCCAAACGTTTGTATCAACGAGAACGGCATTATTGTGAACATCAACATCTTCTCTTGTGTCATCCGACAAAACGATTTGACCGTTTGCGTTGACGGTGAAAGAAATTGGTGTCATGGTAGCATAGCCAGTCGGAGCGGTGGTTTCTACCAGAACATATTCCATATTTTCTGCGAGATTGGCAGTGATTTTGTCTGTAATATTTTCTTGAATTGCAGACAAAGTCGTTTCCTGTCCGTTCTGATATGCTTCATATGCAAGTTTGGTATAAATTGCAAACTTTGCACCTGTCAGTGCTGCACCGTCCTTGTCTGCAAGGTCTTTCTTGACCAATGTCCGTGTAACACTTACAGTCTTATTGGTAACAGAAACTGCACCAGTCGGAGCGTTGTCAAATCGACCATCCAGCAGCACTGCACCATAAACAGCAGCACTGTCCGAACCATTTACAGTATAATAAGCGGTATATTCTTTATAAACTTTGTCGTCCTTCTCGCTCTTTGCAATACCATCTGTGAATGGGTTACCACCCTTGTCACATTCTGCAATGTAATACATTCCAGCATCCGGTTCTGTATCGGTCTTCGCCAGCAGTTCCTTAAAGGTAGTAGAAGGAGCATCCTTTGTTAATGCATGCACATAATCTTTGACATCACCATACAGTTTCAGATTGCCCTCTGCATCCTGTACATACAGACCAACATAGAAGGTATCATCCCAGTCAGTCAGCTTGGTGCTGTTCTGCAATACCGTCTTGTCGACAGTAATCGAACCAACTGCATGGTCTGTCTGTTTCCGGTTTTGAATTGCGGTTTGCTTGATGCAATCATCCACCGTCAACGGTTCATCCGCATCCGTCTTTCCGAACTGTGTCGGGAGATAATAAACGGTGCTGGTTGTTGTATTGGTTTCTGCATCGGTTGTTTCTCGAGTATCCACATTTGGATATTCTACAATGTAACTTATTTCGTCCTTGGTTACCTTGTCGCCCTGCTTCAAGATATTTCCATTGCTATCCAATTCAAACAGATAGTAATAGGTATTTTCTTTCAGGTTGTAGTCTTCACTAAAGGAAACCGTCTTACCAGCTGCAACTTTCTGCGACTTGCCAACCATGGTCAGACCTGCAAGGTCATCGTTGGTCAACTCTTCCTTATCAGAACTGTACAATGCAAAGTAATAAGTTCCATTTTCCAGACCCTCGCCGTTTACAACTTTCTTTGCCTGAATCTGATAAGTTGCGGATTCTTCGTTGGTAATCTTTGCAGTCTTTGGAACATTTACATCATCCAATTTAATTGCATGATCCTTACCAGCAGAATCGCCATAAGTAACCTTGTAATCCAGATAGCTGTCTGTTACTGGATTGCCCTTTGCATCCGTTTCCAATACATACCAGTTTCGCTGAATCGGAACTTCGTCAAAGGTTACAGTATCCGTTGCACCCGTCTTAGAACCCGTCAAGGTTACTGTCTGCAAATCGCCATACTTCACATACGCACCATCCTTGGTCTTATAGAACAAACCAAAGTAGAACGTATCTGTTGTGTTAAATGGAGATTTGAAGGTCTTTTCCACGGTAATCTTACCGTACTGAATTTCGTTCAGGAATGGAACAACTGCAACTTTTTGACCTTCAGAATAAGTTACACCAATTCCGCTATCTCCACTAGCAGCACTGGTCGGCATATTCTTTTTCGGGTCTTTCGATGCACTTGCAACATCTGTTGCCGGGAATGGTTCGCCAACTGCAACATTGACATTGTCCTTAATCACACCATTTTCATCGGTTTCAAAGACATAGAGATTCTTCTTTGCCGATGCCGGAATGTTGGTAAAGGTTGCGGTTTCTATTTCGCCGTCCTTTACGGTAATCGGCTTGATTTCGCTGCTGTAACGTGTGAACTCGCTCGCATTTGTCAACTTGCCATCTGCACCATAGGTCGGTGTCACACCATCTGTTTTTGCGGTAAAGAGTGCAAAATAGAAGGTCTGTGTATCGCCCTGGCCGCTCTCATATTTCTTGTTGACAACCAAGCTAACGGTATCTTTCACTTCCGGAACCCAGACACCAACCTTTGCCGGTTCTGCGACCATCGGTGTTTCTACCAGCTTGCCGCCATTTTCATACTGATAGGAATAAGCAAAGCTGTTCCATGCGATGTTTTCTTCGCCCGTGTTCTGTACGTAATCCGGAATCGTTCCCTCAAAGGTAATGCAAACGGTTTTACCCGGCTTTACTGTAAAATCACTCGGGAACTGGAATCGCAGGTTTACAACTTCATCGGTTTCGGTATCCTGCCAGTTCATATTGCCAGATTCGCCAACCCAGTCGCCAGCGTATTCATCCAGATTGGAATGCTTATCGCTGGAATAGGAAATCTTTACGTCAGAAATATCTTCTTCCTCTTGAAAATCTTTTCCATTTGTGGAATTGTTCAGCGTACCCCTTTTACAGGTAATGCTGTTAATATCCGGTGTTACCGTAAATGCAGAGTAACGGTCATAACCGGAAACCAGACCGATGTCCACGTTTTCAAACGGCAGACGGTCGATAACAGTAAAGTTCTCCAGTTCTGTTTGAGAATCGTTGGTTACATAGAGCTTATACCGAACCCGATTGCCCTGTAAGCCTTCTACATAGTTATCGCTCGGGGTATTGCCCTGACCATAATGGTCTGCATCTTCCTTATTCATGCTATGGTCATAGCCTAAGAACGGAGATTCGATGTTGCCGATGTATTCAATCGTCTTAAAGGAGGTGGTTTTTACGCCGCCTTGGCTATTGCTTGCGGTTGCCTCCAGCTTTCCATCTACCAAGTCACCAGCAGTGACACGATCCTGATAGATTTTTTCACTGGTGGAAAGGGTCGTCTTATTGAAATAGGTCTTTTCCGGAATTGCGTCCGTTGCAGTCGGAAGATCCGATGCATAATGAATCAGAATGCTCTGATTCGGAGCCAGCTTGACAGCATCCTTGAAATCTATGGTAAATTTGCTGCCGTTAACGGTAACATAGTTATCCAAATCATAATTCCAAGTGTTACCACCATCCAAGCTGTATCCGTTTACCGGATTGTCTGTGGTATCAATTGCACCAGCTGCATATTGCATACCGCCAGCCAGTTCATCTTCCAAAACGATATGCGTTAAATCTGCAGTGTCTTCACCTATTTTCTGGTTAGAAACAGTTATTTCCCATATCGGAAGACCAGAAAGTGTACCATCTGCACGAACTGCCTTGAAATCGGTATAAGCAGCCTTTGTCAGACCCGGAGCGGTCTTCTTGATAACCTGCTTCAAGGTCAAGTCTGCGGTATCGATAATCGTTCTGCCCGGTTTTCCATCAATCAAAACATCTTTATTTGCGGTGACTTGTGCTTTGTTTTGGAATAACTCAGAAACAAGGTCTACATTTTCTGGGTCTGCACATTGCTTTTGCAATTCAGTTGCAATTTGAGCTGCTTTGGTATCTGTCAATTTTACGGTATATTTAAACATCAAAAATTCTCTGTTATTTATACACCAATCAAAATCAAATAATGCACCTGTAGCATAATTTTGCTTTACCAAATCGAATGTCAACGTTGTTCCTGTATCAGAAACATCTTGCTTACGACAAATAACAATCGGCTTCCCACGAGGATTTAGAGGATTTATTACATCTACACTATGCATACGTGCATCTGTATCTGTTACTTCGACAAATTCCATTCCATCTGGAATTACGTCAGTTAATGTAACATCTTTTCCATAAAGCGAAGCAGCAGTAGATACATTTCTTAGTATTATAGAAGACTCAAATCTGCTCTTCTTTAAAGCATCCACTGTATCATCATAACTGAATTTTCCTGAACTATCATATTTTGGTTCAATCGTTTCTGATTTTGCTTTTGCAGAAACATTTCCATGGCTATCTGTTCCAAATCCTTTTTCAAATTCCATTTGCGGTGCATCCGCTTTATATTGAATGGAATCCTCTACAGTTACACCTTCTGCTTCTACTGTTACTTTATTTGTACCAGAACTAAAGGAACCATTTTGATTGGTTGCATCCGGTGCAATGACCTGATAAGCAACTACAATATAGCCATCCTTTGGAATAGAAAGCTTTTGAGATCTACTATCAATTGCAATACCAACATTCCCGCTATAAATAGAACCAATCCGATCAGAACCATCCCATAATGTGCCACTAAATGTTGCACGATTTCCAGCATCTACAATGTATACATTAGAATTTTGACTGGCAATCGTATTTTGCATCACATCTGTAATTGTCAGGTTCTTTTCTGTTAATGTTGTTTCGCCAGTATTGGTAATCTTAATATAGAATGTAATCCGCTGTCCTGGCAATACGCTGCCATAAGCTCCTTCTCCCATTTTCTGCTGAATCACAGATGAGTCTTGTAATGCAGTATCCCAGGCTGTCATATTGCCTTTGATGTCTTCAGCGGTTTTATAATCCCCAATCGTACCATCATCAGCAATGGCAAACTTATCCACATCGAAAGAAATATCAGAAATTTTAACTTCCGGAGAAGTACCTTTCAATTCCTTATCAGAACCATGAGAAAGCGTTGCAGTGTTTGCCGGAATTGTTCCACTTGCACCCTCTGCAATCTGACAAGTTACCTCAACTGTTACAGAACCATATGGTGCAACATCACCAACATATTTTACTGTAACCTTGTTATTTACGTTCTGAATGTCTGGTTTTTCCTGTTCTTTCCCATTCAACTTAACTGTTATATTTCCTACAGTCAAGTTATTCAGCTTTGCAAAGTCATCTGTAAATTCCAGTGGATCATTTTTAGTATACTTACCAGCATAACGACTATTATTATAGTACTTCAGCGTGTAAGTGATTTGACCACCAGCAATGGCAACCGTACTGCTGACATTCTTGGTGAACTGTCCATCGCCGAAGCTGAATGCGTTCTGAGAAGCCGTTGCAGATGCGGACTGCGGCGTACCGCCTTCCGGTGTTGCAGTTGCTGTGTTGGTGATGTCACCAGTCTTGCCTTCCTTTACGGTAACCGGAATCTCGAATGTCTTTGTTTCTCCAACTGCTAACTCAAAAGAGCCAGTCGGCAAGTTGGACTTGTCAATCTCCAGATTCGTTTCATCGTTAAAGGCATCAGTCAAGCTACTGAATGTGATATCCTCTTCACCCGTATTGGAAACCGTAATCGTATAAGTCAACGTATCCCCTACAGAATAAATGGACTTATCAACCGATTTTGCAATCGAGAAGCTGGAGGACGGCTTTTTGATATTGACATAAGCCGCTGCAACCGATTCATACTGTTCCGGTGTGCCGAGATAAACAGCGTTCCGGACGGACTGCATGGAAGTGCTGATATTGTCATCTACCTTGCAGACTACATAGCCTGTAAAGGTTTCGTTGACACCAAGTCCTTCCTTTGTCCAAGTAATATTCTGTCCGTTAATTGTACCATCGGTTGCATAACCGCCAACAGTAACACCGGATACTGGTGTTAAGCCAGCCGGAACAACGTCTGTCAGTGTCAGCGTGCCGCCCTTTGCGGTTTCGCCGTGATTGGCTGCTTCCACTTTAAACAGTACATATTCACCGCAAACCAGATAGCCCTTGCTGGAATAGTATTGTGCAACAGAAGCAGCATCGTCGCCAGCAGTTGCTGCTACACTTTTACTCAAATCAATTTTTGCCGGTGCTGGTGTTGAGATTGCAACATCTGCGGACTTCTTCGGCAGGGTTTCCCATTGATTGGTGGAATTAACACCCTGAACCCGAACGGTCAAGTCATTGTGAATTTTGCCGGAAGTAAAATTGCCAACTTCAATCATGTTCGTTTTCAGTGCAGCGTTCACCGTATACGGTGCCATTTCTGCATCGGTGTTTGTGCTTTTCTTTACCCATGTTACGCTCAAGGTGTTTCCGCTTGCCGAAGCCGATGTGATTTCGACATCATTCGGCAGCGTCAAATAGTCCTGAATATTGCCTGTATTTGCACCACTCTGAAACGTCAAGCCATCCGGCAGTGTGATAACGTCTGTCATCTCAACTGCACCAACCCACCATTCACCTTTTTTGGTTGAGGTATAGTTCGGATATGCTTTCAAGGTATATGGGATTTCATTGTTGCCGCTCAACTGCGACAGGGAAATCGTATCCCGACCAGCAGACTTGCTGTCATCCCAAGCAATCTTTGATTTTGCTGTAACGGTCGAAGTTTTCGACTGTCCGGAGCCGCTCGCCGTAATTTTTACGGTTGCTTGTTCTCCATTCGGGGTTTTCCCGTTTGCAAACTTTGCTTTCAAATAGATTGCCTTTGTCTGACCATTTGCAATGTCATAGGTCAAATACCGGCTGTTACCTTCCACATGCATGGTAAAGCCACTATACTTTGCTCCATCCCGCAGGCCTTGCCCTGGGAAGTCAGGAAGCAAAAGGTTTTCCGGAATATCAATTCTGTAAGTCGTACTATGACCCCAGTGATTGACATTGTTGCCCGCTAAAGATAGATACAGATAAAATAGTTCACCGGATTCCTGTTCCGATGTTCCATGATAAGAAGTATCTGTAAATTCCGCACGAACATTCGTCATAACATCCGGTGTTTGTCCCCAGCCTGGACGCCCCCAGCCACCGAAGCCGCCAAATCCTGGGCCGCCCCATGCGGAAGCCGTCAGTGAACTTATCGGAACACTCACCAGAATCATCAAAACAGCAAGCAGCATACTGATCACACGCTTGATGCATGATGTTTTTCGGATTTCTTCCATCTTTTTCCCGCCCTGTGTCATAGCGGTTTCTCTCCTTTCCATATTTCTGCAACACAGTTTTTCAGATTTTGTATCTTCCAAAGCCCACATTTTTCCGGCACACCAAAGGTGTAAATCTGGGTATGGATATACAGCTTTATTATAGCATACTCCCTTTTAAAATTCAACCACTCTACGATTTTTTTTACCGTTCTTTCAAATGCCACTACCAGTATTTCTAACTTTTATTAATCTTTTCATTATTTTATTCTCATTTATTTTTCTATCTTTCTTCATTGCTTTTAATTTATTTGATTTTTTCATCATAGATTTATCATTTTTAAAAACAAACAAAAATCGGCTCTGTCCCATCTTCAGGACAGAGCCGATTTTTTCACGAACAAATTTTATTTAAGGGGAAATTGCGGATTCCAATTAGTTGATAATGGTTTCTTCGGTTTCCTTGTCGAACAGGTGCATTCTGTTCGGATCCAAAGCAACTCTCAGGTTCTTGTCGCCCTGCTTTGCAGTAGACCGTGGGTCAACACGAGCAGTCAGCGGAGTGCCCTGGCAATCCAGATACAGGAAGTTTTCAGCACCCATCATTTCGGTGATGTCTACATCACATTCAATGACACCAGTGGTTGCAGTAGACAGGAACATTTCGTCATCGTGGATTGCTTCCGGACGGATACCCAGGATAACTTCCTTATCCACATAGTTTGCAAGCTTCTTGTCTTCCTTTGCAGCCGGAACAGCCAATTCGTACTTCTTTGCGAACTGTACGCAATAGCCGTTGTTCTTCTTCTTCAGAACACCATCGATGAAGTTCATCTGCGGAGAACCCAGGAATCCAGCAACAAACTTGTTGCCCGGTCTTTCATACAGGTTCTGCGGTGTATCGATCTGCTGAATGATACCATCCTTCATAACAACGATCCGATCACCAAGGGTCATAGCTTCGGTCTGGTCATGGGTAACGTAAATAAAGGTTGTACCCAACTTCTTGTGGATCTTAGAGATTTCAGTTCTCATCTGTGCACGCAGTTTTGCGTCCAAGTTAGAAAGCGGTTCGTCCAGCAGGAAGACCTGCGGATTCCGGACGATTGCACGACCCATAGCAACACGCTGTCTCTGACCACCGGACATTGCCTTCGGCTTCCGGTCGAGCAGGTGGCTCAGGTCGAGGATCTTTGCAGCTTCCTTTACCTTGCGGTCGATTTCATCCTTCGGAACTTTTCTCAGCTTCAGACCGAATGCCATGTTCTCATAAACGGTCATGTGCGGATACAGAGCGTAGTTCTGGAATACCATTGCGATATCTCTGTCCTTCGGAGCGATATCATTTACCAGACGGTCGCCGATGTACAGTTCGCCCTTAGAGATTTCTTCCAGACCAGCGATCATACGCAGGGTTGTGGACTTACCACATCCGGAAGGGCCAACCAAAACGATAAATTCCTTATCCTTAATTTCAATATTAACATCCTTTACCGCAGTAACATTGCCCGGGTAAATTTTGTAGATGTGTCTCAATGATAAACTTGCCATTGATGCAATCCTCCTAATAGTTTATTTTTATTTTGAAAAACGCAAACAGGGGAAACGGAAGCAGACCGTTTTTCCTGTAATTCAGACAGAACATTGTTTCGATCTTAGCTCTGATATAATCATAGCAGAGTTTTGATTTTTTTTCAAGTCGTGATATGCCCAAATTTCAGCTTGTACATTTATCAAATATGACGAACTTTTTTTTCGGGTATGTCATTTCGTCAAAAAAAGGGGGGCTTTCCGCGGTGGAATTTTATTTTTTTTGTATAAAATGCATGAATTCTATGGTTTCTGCCATCATGAAACTTTTTATTAACTTTTACTAAAAATTACTATTTTGAGTCAGTTCCCACAAGAACTTGGGGTCTGGCTGCTGGGAAAGCAGGCTGATTTGTGTGCTGGTCAGTTTCTGACACGCTCCAATTTGTAAACCGATTGGTAAAAAAAGGTTTCCGATAGCAACTCGCTGCAACTGCTCCACATGGTTTCCGACTGCCGCCAGCATCCGCCGCACTTGATGATATTTCCCCTCATGCAAGCAAATGACTGCCATTCGGTCTGTATTCAAAACGGGTAAAATTTCCGCCGGCAAGCAGTGCGTTCCGTCTGCCAACACCAGCCCCTCTGCAAGCTGTTGGGCATAAGATTCTTCATAAGGCCGTGCCAGCTGCATCCGGTAATACTTCGGAACATGGCGTTTCGGAGCAAGCAGAGCATGGGAAAATGCTCCATCATTTGTCAGCAGCAGCATACCGCTGGTATCCTTGTCCAGTCTGCCGACTGGGAATAATCCTTTTCGCTGTAATTCCGGCGGTATCAATTCCATTACAGTTTTTTCCGTTGCATCTGTTACCGCACAAACATAGCCCAATGGCTTATTGAGCAGCAGACAATAGCAAGATTCCGCTGGTTCAACAGGATTTCCTTGCAAACAGATGACATCGGTTTCCTGAACGGGCGTTTCTGGTTTTTTGACAATCGTCTGATTGACCGTTACTTGACCGCTACGGATGAGTTGTTTCAGCTGGCTGCGAGTGTAGGAAGTGGCATCGGAAAGCCATTTATCTAAACGCATATCAAGCATCTCCTTTGGTTCTTTTTTGCGGGATGGGGGCATAAATTTACAATGAATCTGAGAAGCAAATTATAATTATTTCTTTTCAAACGATGCATCAAATAAAAAGTTTTTTGATCCAGCAATTTTTCAAAAATGCTGGCGAGGTGTGGGCGAGCAGCCCACATTTGCGGAGCAAATTATATTTGCAACAAGTTTTTCCTGCTGCAATTGCATCTTTTGAAACTGTCCAATTCAAACAAAGTTGAATCTTGAGAATCAAGATTGTAAATTCGAACAAGGCAACGGGGCAATTGCAGCACGCTGGCAGGCAAAAGCAGGGGTGGAACCCCCTTTTGCCGGACGCTAAAGACCGTTTTTCCTAGGAGCAGGATTTTCTGTAAGGTAATATTTCGTTGCAATTGTTCCACCGGAACAGTTGCAAGATGTCCGTTGATTGCTTTAGGGAAACAAGGCGAGGCGGTCTTGTTCGCCCCGCCTCGAAAAGCTTTCGCTTTTCTCACCACCCTCTCCGTGTGCCAAAAGCATGGCACAGGAATTTCGCTGCCTGCGGGCAGCGATCAGGGCTACTCGCCCTGAACCTCGCCAACATTTTTGAAAAATTGTTGGATCAAAAAACTTTCATTTGCCTGTGGCTTGTCCTAGGAAAACCACCCGAATGCAGCTTCATTGGCTTCGCAAACGTGGGCTACTCGCCCACACCTCGGCAGCATTTTTGAAAAACTGCTGCACCGAAAAACTTTTTATTTGTCTGCGGCTCGTTATTTGCAACCTATAATTTTATAATAGAAAGGAGCGGTTTCTTGTGCGAAAAATGCAATTTCGTGTTCTCTTACTGGCTCTATTACTCTGCGGCATCGGCATTGTGCTATTTCTCTGGCTTCACCCAAAACAAAAACCTGCTGCTAATTCCCTGCCGATCTTCTATCGGCTACCCGAAGAATCCGACCGCCAAGCATTCCTCACAGAACAACACTACACGCTTCATTCCGGCAACGCTGTTCGCTCCTGTCCCGTTCTGATTCCAGATGAAAATGAAAATAGCTCCGTTTACCAGTCTTATTGGAAACTGCAAACGGAGCAAAAATTGCCGCTTTCTGCATTCTGCAGCTGTCAGGGAATCGAATATACTTATTCTCTCCAGACAGACGAATGCATTTCTCTTTTATTGTCAGAGGATGGGTTACTGCTGGCAGCTGTTCGCTATGACGCAACAGACCCGCAAACCCTATTGCCGGTCATCCAATCAGGTGAAACTTCCCAATCACTGGCAACGTCTTTGCCTTGCCCTGTGCAGCCTGCACCATACCAAACACAATCAACGCAATGATACAAACTGATACTGCCAACTGAACCAAACCGGAAAGAATTCCACCAATAATCGGAATTATTCCTAATACTGCTTGCACCAGCCAGCTTGCAACTGTCAGCGTTACATAAAAAATCAACAAGATTAAACCCTGATTCGCATGAAATTTTCCGTAGGCAGAATTGGGCACAGCCACCAGTGGCAAGAAAAACAGAATGCCGAAATACGCAAGAACTGACCAGATTTTTGCATCCTGTGCATCTTGTGTGTCAAATTCCATGGTATGGTCTTCTGACTCAAAAAAATGATTCTGATCTTGCATGTTTTATTCTCCTTGTTCTTTCGATTCTGCCATTTTTGCAGCAGCCGTTTCTTCATCCAATGCACTAATCGCCGCTACAAAGCTTGCAACGTCTGTAAAATCCTCATAAACCGAGGCAAATCGAATATAGGCAACTGCATCAATTTGCTTTAGGTGTTCCATGACCCAGTTCCCAATGTCCACAGACGTTACTGTGCTCCGCATTGCATTCGCACACTGCTGTTCAATGCCTTCAGCAATTGCTGCCACTTGTTCCATACTGACGGGACGCTTTTTGATGGCATTAAAAATGCCAGTAATCAGCTTCTGGCGGTCAAACGGTTCGAAACTGCCGTCCCGCTTCTTCACCATCAGCAGCGGACGTTCTACCATTTCATAGGTTGTGAATCGCTTTCCGCAAAAAATACACTCTCTTCTTCTCCGGATTCGATGTTCTGCTGGACGAGAATCCAATACTTTTGTATCTCTTGCACCACAAAACGGGCATTGCATGGTTCATTCCTCCTTCTCCTGTCAGCTCTGAATCATTCGCTGTAGGATATGATCGTTATGAAGCAAATCCTGCAAGGTGCGGAATCCGCTGCGA
>ENA-UOJH01001051-UOJH01001051.1-human-gut-metagenome-genome-assembly--contig:-C148-NODE-1051-length-22080-cov-13.671056_pt1 | contig 22080 bp, 24 predicted proteins | sample MGYA00242345_ERZ723892 | MGnify/ENA metagenome assembly ERZ723892 | reverse complement strand
AAAGCTCCTGTTTTCTGTGCCATGTGGTAAATCCTCCTTTTTTCGTTTACAGGCTTTCGCCCTCGTTGTAGGTGTAGTAGTCCGGGTCGCCGTATTTAGGCTTGCCGGATAATGCGCCGCTTGCCATGTCGTGAGCGACAAGGGAAGTATAATAGCTGTCAATGGTAGACGGGGCATTGAAAAGAACCGCCTTTAGGTACTGCTTGATATTGCGGATTTTCGTGGTGTTCTCCTGCATACAGTCAAGCACAAAACGGATATGTTCGCTGTCCAGCTTCATAAACTTTGACTTCACAAGCTCGGCGGGGTAATCGTCCCCTGCAATACGGATTTTCTTTCTTGACGTACAGACCGTTTCAAGGATAATGTCAACAATCTCATTCAGACGGTCATGGTCAAACTTCATATCCTGCAAGAGAATGTTATACTCGATATTGTCCTTGATGATTTCCTCATACACTCTGTAAGCGTCGTTCCTTTCCGTTCCTTTCCGTTCCGGCGGCTGTGCCGCTTCGTCCTCGCCATAAGGCAAGGGATTTAGGGAATGGATAGGAATGGAATGGGTACTTGATAAATCCGTATTTGATTTTTCTTTTTTTTGTAAGTTAGTTCTTGATATATCTTTATTTAATTGCATTGGATTTTCCGACGTCGGATTTTCCGTTGTCGGGTTATCCGCTGTTGGATTTTCCAATACCGGGCAATCCAATTCCGGCGGCTGCGGCTGTTCGTAAATGGTGTACTCGATAGCGGTCATTTTGCCTTTCTCGTCGCGTCCCTGCCGCCTTGTGATATATCCGGCTTTTTCAAGCTCCCAAACGGCGGTACGGATAGCGTCGATACTTTCCCGGTTGATGTAGGACAGCCCTGCAAGGGTATAGTCCCAATCCTCCGGCAGGGACAGCATTTGAGATAACAGCCCCTTTGCCTTTAAGGAAAGCTCCTTGTTGCGTAAGTGGTGGTTGCTCATTACGGTGTAGCCTGTGTTGCGTTCCACACGGAAAACTGCCATAGCTTCATCACTCCTTTGCTTTAGATTTGTTGCGCAGTAGAACGCGGATTTTGAGGGGTAAGGTATCTTTTCCTTGCTTCCTCTGTTTTGCGTTCTGTAAGCCCGATAAATCAAGGCTTTTTTTGCCCCTACTGCGTAACATGAGGGCATAAAAATAGCGGCGTTCCTGTTCTCCCAGTGAGAGAGTGAGAAACGCCGCTGTGCGGGTCGCTATTTCATTTCTTCTGCTATCAGTTCTTGCATGACTTCTCCAAAGTCTGCCATGAAAGAAAAGATGAAGTATTCCAAAACGTCGGGGTCTGCGTCCATAGGCTCGGCTTCCTCTGAAAAAGGCAAGCCCATTAGCCCATAAAGCAGTTTGATGATTTTGAACAGCTTGCCCCGGTCGGTGGGGTTGTTCATGGTTACAAGTACGTTGGTAAGGCGGTTGATTGTTTCCATGTCGCCGCCTGTCGTTACCCATACCATTTCCGCGAACGGCTGCGTGATTGCCCCGGCGACAAGGTTTATCTTATTCTTGCCGATTTCGCCGGACGGAAGTATAATACCCTTAGTCAAAAGTTCGTTTTTCATGTCGTCCTCCTTATATTCTGTGGTGCTAAAATGGTGCCCGGTCTTACAAAAACACCTTATGCGGAGATATGACAAGAAAAATGAAGATATGCGGAAAACCTTGATTTTAAGCCATTTTCACATTGGTTTATAAACATTTGTGAGGACTTATAAAAGGTTTTGCGTCTATCAAATCAATAAAAAATCCCCGCAGGGGGTCACTTCAATCCTGCGGGGTGTCGGGAATGTATTCAAGAATATCGCCCGGTTGGCAGTTAAGCAGCCGACAGATTGTTTCGATGTTTGACCACGACAACTGCCCATCCGTTCGGAGTTTTTGCAATGTAGACTGGCTTAAAAGAGCTTCTTGCCGGATTCGCGTTGTATTGTATCCGGCCTGCTTCAGCGCTTCCAGAATATTGACTTTGAATCTTAACGGCATTGTTTTTCTCTCCTTTTTCATCTTTTTTTGAAAATAGTACTTGACTTTTCGTGTACACAACTATACAATAAGCGTGTACACAGAAAGTAAGGTGATGATATGTCACCCCGTACAGGCAGACCAAAGTCTGAAAACCCAAAGGACATCCAGCTGAAAATCCGCGCTGACGAACAAACGATGCGTGATTTGAAATATTGCTGCGAAAAGCTCAATAAAACGCGCAGTGATATTATCCGGCTGGGAATCCAAAAGATTAAGGCTGAGGTTGAAAGCAAATAAGGCATCCGCTCCCACCTACCACAGCGAAGCGAATACCTTATAAACCCCAGAGGTAAGCCCATCTGGTAAATTTATTATACCATTTGGCCGCACCTCTTACAAGTTTTTTGAAATGTACCGTTGACTTTTGCCTAGGCGTATGTTATATTATGCCTAGGCAATATTGGAGGTGATGACATGTCGCCTAAAACCGGTCGGCCTATTGTGGGAGCTGAACCAAAAAACAAGCAGATTGCTTTAAGAGCAACCGAAAGCACTGTCCGAAAATTTCAAGAGTGTGCTGACATCACAGGAAAAACAAAGACTGACTTGCTTGAATGTATGGTTGATGAACTCCACAAAAAGCTGACAGAAAAATAAGAGTAGCCTGTCCCCTACGAAAAGTTCAGACTACTCTTTTAACCCCAAACCGTTATGATTTGGTAAATTTATTATACCACAGTCTTAGCGGTTTTACAAATGATTTGAGGTAAATATTATGCATAAACCCGCTGCCCACTGTGTGTAAAACTGCCATTATTATGGCTGAATATCAACCACGATGCAAATTTTGCACCGTGGTATTTTTATTCTCATTTCCGTACTTGTGTTTTACTCTCACATATTTTTTTGAAAATAATGCTTGACTTTTTGTCACGCAAATATTATATTAAATGCGTGACAGAAAGTGAGGTGAACTTATGAGCCCTCATATAGGGCGTCCAAAGGCTGACAATCCAAAAGATATTCGTTTCAGCATTAGACTTGATTCTGAAACATTCGCTCGATTGCAGCAACGGTGTGAAAGAGACTCTCTCACCGTTGCACAAGCAATTCGACAGGCAATCAATCAGTTTTTGGAGCAAAAGTAAAAATCCCCCGTACTGTAGCTTCTTGGCGGACGCGCAGTACAAGGGATTCAAACCCCAGAGGTAAGCCATCTGGTAAATCCATTATACCATTTGGCTACACCTCTTACAAGTGAATGAGAGGTAAATATTATGCATAAACCCGCTGTCCACTGTGATTTGTTCTGTGTAAGCTGTATTTTAGAAGACCTGGACAATGTACTTGGCCTTATGGATGACTTTTTTGAAGAAGGTCCCCACGAGAACACTCCAAAAGAATCCTGCGAAACCAGAGCACTTATGCTCTTGAACGATGCCCCTGTTTACCGTTCCCTGCTGCATTCTGCGCTGGACACCCTGCACGGTTTGCAAGATTGGGTCGAAATCAGCATAACGGAGGGCAAGTAAAATCATGAGCCATCAATACCTGAACAAAAATCTGAACGCCTGCGATCTGGAATCGCCGCTGTATGAACTGAAATGCGCTACTAATATTGTGGACGCCATCCAAATTGCTATGGCAGAGGGCGCTAACGCCGCAGAGTGCTATGAAGACGCCCTGCATGGTGCTGCGCTCTACCTGGCCAATGTTTACCGCCAATTCGAGCAGCAGCTTTTTGTGGAGGGCAAGTAAAATGAAAAAAGCAAACGATTTTGGCCCTTCTGTTTTGGAGTGCCTGATGGCCGAAAAGGCATTTCTGAAAGAATACCAGCGCCTGGCCCCCTGCAGCAGCCCTAACATTGCAATCAAATGCGGGCTTGCCGCTGTATGGGAGGCCGCGCGGAAATATCAGGTCCAGCTGGAAGTACAGGAACGCACGAACAAAGCACTTGCGGAGGTGGTAGCATGAACGAATTGCAGATTTTTAAGTATGAGAACAACGATGTGCGCACGGTGGAGATCAACGGCGAACCCTGGTTTGTGTTGAAGGATGTGTGCGGGGTGCTAGGTCTTAGCGATACTGGACGCACAGCAGAACGGCTTGATGCCGATGAGCTGACCCGAACCACACTCGTGTCAGGTGGTCAAAACCGAGAAATGATCTGCATCAGCGAATCCGGCCTGTACAACGTCATCCTGCGCAGCGATAAGCCCGAAGCCAAACCGTTCCGCAAATGGGTCACGGCCGAAGTGCTCCCCACCATCCGCAGGCACGGTGCATACATGACGCCGGAAACCCTGCAGGCCGCCATCCTGAACCCCGATACCATGATCCAGCTGTGCCAGCAGCTGAAAGCTGAACAGGACAAAAACGCCGCCCTTTCCGCCGCCAACAGCCGGCTGATGGTGGACAAACAGATCATGTTGCCGAAAGCGGAATATTTCGACGAATTGGTGGATCGGAATCTGCTGACCAGCTTCCGCGAAACCGCCAAGCAGCTGGGCATTGGCGAAAAAGCCTTTATCGCCTTTTTGCTGGCAAAGAAATTCATCTACCGCGACAAAAAGGGCAAGCTGATGCCCTATGCCGATAAAAACAACGGCTTGTTTGAGGTCAAAGAATGCTTCAACGAGAAAACCCGCTGGAGCGGCACCCAGACCTTGATCACCCCCAAAGGGCGTGAAGTATTCCGGCTGCTCTGCCTGAAAGCGGCCTGCTGACCAGTAAGAACCCTGTTCGGAAACGGACAGGGTTTTCTTATACCCTTTTGCAAAGGAGGAGATTCCACCCCCGTGACCACAACCGCAAAAATTGAAGAGCTCCAAAAGTCCGTCATCAACGCCATCAACAACAGCTGCCTGCACCTCGCTGTGGTGCGGCTGGTGCTGCTGAACGTGATCTCGATGGTGGAAGCCAGCGAGAGAGAGGTAAACAAAAAGGAGGAAGAAGCCACAAGATGACAACACATACCATTACCCTTGCCCGCCACACTGCGCAGGTGGTTGGCCTGATGGGCGTGCTGGTGCTGGGCACCTGGGACAGTTACGGCACGGAACAGCTGCTGCTGCGCCCCGGCCCGGAGTGGGATGGCCTTGCGATTGATGTCACATTCCATAACGTCCCCAACGATGAGGGTGTAACGGTATTGGCGGACACAGACGGCCTTGTACCCGTCCCGCCGGAAGCCTGTATGCGAGCATCCAAGTACGCAACCATCACGATCCGGGGCGTGCAGAACGGCGTGCAGCGCATCAGCTGCAATCTGCCCTACATGGTGCTGGATCACGCGCAGGTGCCCGGTGCCAACAGCACCGCCACTCCCAGCGAGAATGCCCAGGCCCTTGCCCAGATGCAGGACTTGCGGGACGACGCAGTAGATGCCAAGAACCAGGCCGAAGCTGCCCGCGATGATGCTGTCCGCAGCGCCGAACTTGCCCAGCAGGCAGCCAACAACAACGGCTTTGCCGCGCTGGAAATTGACCCAGACGGCAACCTACAGCTGATCCGCACAGAAAATTTGGCGAACAAACTTGATTTTGCCATTGTAGAGGATAACTTGGAGGTGACCATATATGGCTGATACGATCAAAACGAATCTTGGCCCCGTGACCGCATATGCCGATGCCAAAGCGCACGGCTACACCGGCACGCGGGAGGAATTTGGCGTTCTGCTGGCAAATGCAGGGCTGAACCTTAAGGCTGCGGAGACGGCCAAAGAGGGTGCCGAAGCCGCCAAACAGGCAGCAGAAGCCGCCCAGCAGGACGCTGCCGAGAACCAGAAAAACGCTGGAACCCAGGCAGCAAACGCCAAAGCGTCTGCTGATACTGCCGCCGAGCAAGCTGCTGTTGCCAAAGAAAGCGCCGCCGATGCCTCAAACAGTGCAACTGCTGCCCAGGAATCTGAAACCAACGCGGGCCAGTCCGCCACTGCCGCTGCCAACGCCGAAGCCGCCGCCAAGCAGTCCCAGAATGCCGCCGAGACTGCCAAAGCGGATGCAGAAACCGCCAAGACAGCTGCTGGCAACAGTGCGGACGCGGCAGCTAACAGTGCTGCGGATGCAAAGAAAACGCTGGAATCTATCCCGGCGGACTACAGCACGCTGAGCGGGAAGGTGAATGATAATACCAGCGGGATTAGTGAACTAAAGGAAGATTTATCCAACAAAATTACAAAGTTCTATGCATCGAATCAGGGTGAAAAACATATTGCTGATTCTGATAATGGCAAAATTCAAGACATGATGATATATGGCAAATCATCACAGGATGGAACACCCTCAGTCGAAAATCCAGTTGAGATTAAGAGTGTTGTGAATCCGACTGTTAAAGTAACAAATGAAGATGGATTAAAGGTTCAATCTGTTACGCTTAACAATATCACTCTTAATGCAATTCCAGTCTCAAGTGATGGCAACGTCACAATCAACGGACAGCAATATGTTGCGGATTATGTGGACGTGGAACGTGGGAAAGTAGTTAGAAAAATCAACAAGCTTATTTTAACTGGTGAAGAAAATTGGCAGATGGGCTTTGAAAATTGGGGAACGTATCCATATTCTTTTAAGGCTGAAAATTTAAAAGAATATGTATTAAGCGGCGATGTTATGAATGCAAAATATCTGTGGTATCAAAAAAAAGCAAACCAGGATTTAAATTCTATGAACGCCCCATATGATAGATGTATAGCAGTTTCAGATGCCAGATTCTCAAGAGTTGATGAATTTACAAATGAATTAAAAAAACAGAATTCAAATGGAACACCGTTAATTGTTTATTATGTGACGGGGACGCCTCAAGAAGAGAATTTATCACTTGAAGAGATTAAGTCGTTGAAATCATTGTCTACCTATTATCCAGTAACAAACATCAGCGCAAATTCAGAACAGCTTGACGGATATACAGCATTTAACTATCCGATTAGCATGGCAAATGGGTGGAATTATATCAAAAAGCAACTTAACGACAACCGAGATTATATTTATGACATGGATACACAATCGGCAGAAGCTTATGTCAACAGTGAATACGCAGTAACATTAACAGAATTGGAGGTATAGAAAGATGTTATACAGAGCATTATTAAAACTTAAAGAAAGGAACGGACTGACTGATGATTTAAAGAATAAGATTGATATTTTCTTTGCAGTTGGGAGAATCACAGAGGAACAGTACAATGAGCTGATGGATGTTAATAAGGAAGAAGAATCGAAAGTGGAAACTAACTAATTAACTAAAGAGGGTTTTCGCTAAGCAACAAGGAGTTGAAAATTATGAGATTATCCAACGAAGACGTCCTGCTTCACTGGCCCCTGGCCCAGCACATTATCACCGCGGGCTGGCTCTACAATGATGGTAGCCTGCACCGGGCGCTGGATTTCCGCGCCGCAGTTGGTACACCAATATATGCAGCGGAAGCTGGAACGGTTGCAATCGCGTACCACTGGAATGGCAAGCGCACCAGCGGCGATACGAACAGCTATGGCAACATGATTAAGCTGAAACACGCTACATACAAGTATGGTGCGCTCGAAACGCTGTACGCACATCTTAATAAGATTGTTGTCAAGCAAGGTCAACAGGTACAGGAAGGCCAGCTGATCGGATACAGCGGGGATACCGGCAACTGTTACGGGGCACACCTGCATTTTGAGGTGCGGTACAAAAACCGCCGGGTCCACCCGCTGAACTGGCTGGATGCAGATTTTGCGGCGGCATCTACTGCGGTGCGGCTGGGCGGCTACCAGAGCGTTGCCCGCCCGGCAGCGGAAAAAACACAGCCGGTCCAAATGCAGACGGTAACGGTGGGGCCGATTTCCAACGGGGACGCTGCCCGGCTGTATGCCCTGTGTGGGGACCTTGGCCTGGTGGAATCGGGGCTGTACCACGCCGCCTATACGGAGGTATGAGCATGGATGCTATCATCGTTGCCCTGATTACCGGGGGATGCTCCGTTGTTGGCGTGATTATTACAACTCTGACAACATCCCGCCGTACCGAACAGCGCATGGCCACCGCGCAGGCCGTGACCGATACCAAAATTGAAGAGCTGACCCGCGAAGTCCGCGCTCACAATACCTTTGCCCAGCGCGTGCCGGTACTGGAAGGACAAATCAAGGTTGCAAACCACCGGATCGCGGACCTGGAAAACAAAACTGCTTGAAAATCACACACAGAGACATAGGAGGAAAAATCATGGATATTGCATCTTTTGGCATCGCATCCGTTGCCTGCATCACCGTCATCTGCTACCTGGCCGCCACCGCTGTCAAGCAGACCCCGCTGGCCAATAAATGGCTGCCGTCCATTTGCGGCGCCCTTGGCGGCCTGCTGGGCCTTGCCGCCATGTACATCAACGTGCCGGACTTTCCCGCCGCGGATCCGTTGACCGCCCTGGCCGTGGGCATTGTTTCCGGCCTGGCTGCGACCGGCGCGGATCAGGTTATTAAGCAGGCAAGCAAAGACAACTGATCAGCAAGTTACCGGCAAGTTAAATAATCCATAATAAAAGCGGCAGGCCGTCTCCTTTTTCAGGGATTGCCCGCCGCTTATTTTGTTGTAATGGGTCTCTAATGATGTTCTATTTGTTCACAAATTAGACTTAATTTATTTCTATTTCAGGCCCGGAAACGGACAAAACAAAACGAACACATTACCTATCATCGTGATAAAAGTAGTGTGTTCGTCTTGATGTTTTATGGTGGAGCTGACGGGAGTCGAACCCGTGTCCGAAAAGAAAGCGGTTAGAGTATCTCCGGGCGCAGTGCATTTATTAAAATTCCCGCAGTGCGAGCGAGTGCACACGCTTGACACATTGGTAGCTTCATAAATTCATGACAGGCGGCAAAGCTTAGGCCCGTGCACGTTCAGTACCTAATCGACGCCCTGACCCTGTGCGGTACTAAAACAGGCAGGACGGTCGTGCCTAATTAGGCAGCGACGGCAACAGTATAATCGTTGTCAGTTAATTTTGTTTGGCACTTTTATCGTGGTGCACCGCCACGGCCCGCTGCTCACGCCTCTCTCTCCCCGTCGAAACCATTACAGCCCCATAGAAGCGCTATGCGGCAGAACCACACAGCGTGGGAAAACAAAAGTGTGTGCGCGAAAAAATTATCTTCTTGTTTTGATTGCGCGGTCAATATCGCGCTTGGCGTCCCGTGCGGCGGCATCAGCACGCTTATCGTACAGCTTTTTGCCTTTGCACAGGCCCAGTTCCACTTTTACACGCCCCTGCTTGAAATACAGTTGGAGCGGCACCAGTGTGTACCCCTGCAGTTTGATCTGCTGCTGCAAATGGCGAATCTCGCTTTTATGCGCCAGCAGGCGGCGGGGGCGGCGGGGATCTTTATTAAAGATATTCCCCTGCTCATATGGGCTGATGTGCATGCCTTTCAGGATGATCTCACCATCATCAATATCTGCCCAGGAATCCTTCAGGTTGACCCCGCCGGCACGCAGGCTTTTGACCTCGGTGCCGACCAGTTCAACGCCGGTTTCCAGCGCTTCGATGACAAAATACTCGTGGCGCGCTTCACGGTTTTGGGCAATCACCTTTTTGCCGGGCTTTTCCTGTGCCATCAAGCGCACCTCCTTTCAAAGCCGTTATCCCCTGCAGCACGCAAGTCCATTCCGCTAAGGGGTATACAGTATAACGCAGTAAAATCGTTTTGTCAAGCCAAATCGGGCGTCACATTTCGCCGCGGCCTTCCATAGCGCGGTACAAAGTGGTTTCATCAGCGTATTCCAGGCTGGAACCAACCGGCAAGCCATAGGCAAGGCGGGTGGTTTTGATGCCCAGGGGCTTGATGAGCTTGGCCAGGTACATGGCGGTCGCCTCGCCTTCCACCGTAGGGCTGGTGGCCATGATGACTTCCTTTACGGTGCCGTCCAGGCGGGCCAGCAGCTCCTTTACGCAAAGCTGATCCGCGCCGATGCCGTCCATGGGGGAAATCAGGCCATGCAGCACATGGTACAGGCCGTTGAACTCATGGGTGCGCTCAATGGCTTTTACATCCCGCGGGGATTCCACCACGCAGATCACGGAGCGGTCCCGTTTGGGGGAAGCGCAGATGCTGCACACCTCGTTGGCGGTATAATCCTGGCAAAGGCGGCAGCGGTGCAGCTTGACCTTGGCGTTTTCAATCGCCTTGGCCAGCTCCATGGCCTGCTCATTGCTCATGGACATTACCTCATAGGCCATGCGCACGGCACCCTTGCGGCCAATGCCGGGGAACCGGGCAAACTGGTCCGCAAGGTTTTCAAGGGGTTCGGCGTTCTGCATGCAGCGGCCCCCGATCAGCCCAGGCCGGGGATATTCATGCCGCCGGTCATTTTAGCCATTTCTTCATCAGAATCCTTATCCACTGCGGCAACCGCGCTGTTGACAGCTGCAGCGATCAGGTCTTCCAGCATTTCCAGATCATCCGGGTCTACGGCTTCGGGCTTGATCTTGATGGCGGTCACTTCGTGCTTACCGGTCATGGTAACGGTAACCATCTCGCCGCTGGCTGTGCCGGTGTATTCACGGGCTTCCAGCTCGTCCTGCTTTGCGCGGATCTCATCCTGCATTTTCTGGACCTGACGCATCATTGCCTGCGGGTCGGGGCGGCCATAGCCTTTGGGAAGTCTTGCTTTCATAGGTAATTCTCCTTATTATCCATATTGTTATCACCCGGCGCTGCCGCCGGGCGGCACACCGCAACACTGCGGTTGACAGCAACATTATTTATCTTCTACCACTACATCCACGCCAAGGTCTTTCATCTGGCGCAGGGTCTCTTCCACATCGGCCGCGGGGGCGTTGGATACAGCTGCAGCGGTTTTTTCATACGGGCCGATGCCGCATTTGATGTGGGTGACCTGGTAGATATATTGTTTGATGTTTTTGCTGGTTTCTTTGCTGCGGCGCATAAAATCGCGAAAATCATCACTGCACTCGATCAGCACGCGGCGGCCATCGTAATAAGCCTGGGTTCCGCGCAGGTAAGAGTTCAGCATGGGGTCGTTTTCCGCAATCAGCTCCAGCACCGCCTGCCACTGGGGGAACAGCTGCGGTTCTTTGGCCACGGTGCGCACCGGTTTGGGGATGGGCACATCCGCCGCGTACACCGGCTGCTGAGCCGGGGTGGGCTGCTGCACCGCCGGGGCGGCGGGGGCAAGCTCCGGCTCAAAGGGCGGGGTCTCCCCTGCTATGGGTGCGCTGAACGGCGGCTGTTCCACGGTAGGCGGAACCGGCTGGGCTGCCACAGGCGGCACGGGGGCCGATGCCATTTGCACCGGGGGCACCTGCTGCGGGGCGGCGGCAAAGGGGGCCGGACTGGCTGCTGTAACCACCGGACGGGCGGGCACGGCGGCAGGCAGCGCAACAGGCACTGCTTCCGGCTGGGTGAGCGAGAAAACCGCCAGTTCCAGCTCAATGCGCTGGTCCGTACCGCGAGCCATCTTTTCCAGCGCGGCGCCAAACGCATTGACGGCGCGTACCGCTTCCGCCTGGGGGAAATCTTTCCGCGCAGCGTAGGCAGCTTCCTCTTCGGGGGAAGTTCCCGTCAGCAGGTCGGTGCCGCCGGGCAGGGCGCTGAGCATCAAATTGCGGTAATGCCCGGCCAGCTCCATACAAAGGCGGCGCATATCCACGCTTTGTTGGCGCAAGGCGGCAATCTCCTGCAAGGCTTTCACAGCGTCCCGCGCGGCAATGGCATCACTGATCTCAAACAGATATTTGCGGTCCGTCACGCCCGCCATGCGGCGCACCAGCGCTTCATCCACAGTGTTGGAAACACCGGCGCAGGTATCCAGGATAGACAGTGCATCACGCATGGCGCCATCGGCCAGGCGGCCGATCAGCTCGGCGGCGTTATGGTCCAGCTCAATGTTTTCCTGCCCGGCCACATATTCCAGCCGACCGGCAATTTTATCCGCCGTAATGCGCTGGAAGTCATAGCGCTGGCAGCGGCTGAGGATCGTAGCCGGAACCTTTTGCACTTCCGTTGTGGCAAGGATAAAGATCACATGCTCCGGCGGTTCCTCCATGGTTTTCAGCAGGGCATTGAACGCCGAGGTAGACAGCATGTGCACCTCGTCGATGATATATACCTTATACTTGCACACGGCAGGCAGATAGGCGGTTTCATCGCGCAGGTCACGGATGTCATCCACGCTGTTGTTGGAGGCGGCATCAATTTCCGATACATCCAGAATGGTGCCCTCATCAATGCCTTTGCAGACAGCACATTCACCGCAGGGGTCCGGGCTGGTGGTATCCAGGCAGTTGACCGCTTTGGCAAAAATTTTGGCGCAGGTGGTTTTGCCGGTGCCGCGGGTGCCGGTAAACAGGTAGGCATGGCCAATGCGCCCGGCGGCGATCTGGTTTTGCAGAGCCGTTACGATGGCTTCCTGGCCAACAACATCCGCAAACTTGCGCGGACGCCACTTGCGGTACAGCGCACGGTACAATGCAACCACCCCCTGTAAAATATTTTGCGGCATAGAAAAAGGGACAAGGCCCGCGCGGGGTGTGCCCCGCGGCTGCGCTGCTTTGCATACGAATGCGGACTGACCGCAGCACCAGGAGACCACCGCTTAATGCTGCTCGGTTCCCCGCCTGACATGGTTCACAGGGCTCCTGCGCACGGGGCCCACATCCGTATGCAAAACAGCGCAATATACAGCCCTGTCCGCTTTAAGTATTATACTATACCGTTTGGCAAATTGCAAGTAGCGGTTGGGGGCTGGGGCAGAAAGTTTTTTTGTTAAAAAGATTTGAATAAAAATCCAATTAAAAAGTTCCTTCTTCATCGTTTTAGGGCCATGCACATCCCTGTTTTACACCACCAACACCGAATCCACCTTTTTGCTGCAGAACGTTGCCATTACCAAACCAGCGCCGCCGCCACAGCAGACAGCTGGAGTGATTGTGAGGTAGAAAAGGCGTAACTCACTCTTTTATCTTCTTGATTTCTTCTTTCTTCAATTTTTCCAATTTCCTCATTTCTTATTTTCACACTCTTTTCGTTCCTATTTCGCCATTCCCCCTTTCCAAATAAAAACAGCAGCACACCGGCTTCCCTATTTTCCGGGAAACGGTGTGCTGCTGTTTTATTGCGTTATCGTATTTAATTTTTTCTTATAGCAAAATACCAGCTGAAACGTGAAAGTCAAAACTTGATTCAATCAGCCAAAAATCTGTTTGGCGTAATCGGCGCTGGCTTTGGCGTCCTTGGCATAAAAATCGGCACCGATCTGTTCGGCGTATGCCTTGGTCAGCACAGCGCCGCCCACCATGACCTTGCAGGGCAGGTTGGCCGCGTGCAGGGCTTCGATGGTGGCCTGCATGTTGGGCACGGTGGTGGTCATCAGGGCCGAAAGCCCCACCAGCGGCGCACCGGTCTGGCGCACGGCTTCCACCACGCGCTCCGGCGGCACATCTCGGCCCAGATCCAGCACGTCATAGCCATAGTTTTCCAAAATTACGCGCACAATGTTTTTGCCAATATCGTGTACGTCACCTTTTACGGTGGCGATCACAATACGGCCTTTGCTTTCACCCTGGCTGCCGCTGGCGGCAATGGCGGTTTTGATCACTTCAAAAGCAGCCTGGGTCGCCGTGGCGGATTGCAGCAGCTGCGGCAAAAAGATGGAGCCTTTTTCAAAGGCATCGCCCACCACATCCAGCGCGGGGATCAGCGTTTCGTTCACCACCTGCAAAGGCTCGCGGGTTTTCAGGGCTTCCTCTGCAGCGGCGCGGGCTTCGTTTTTCAGGCCGCGGCGCACGGCTTCAAACAGAGCATCGGCCCCTGCTGCACCGCCCGTCGGGGCGGCGGCATCAGTTTTTGCCACCTGGGAGGTCTGCACCTGCACATTGGCATAGGCGGCAACGTAATCATTGCACTTTTCGTCCTGGCTGGTCAGCACACGGTAGGCGCGCACGGCGGCCATCATTTCCGGCGTGTTGGGGTTCATGATGGCAAGGTCCAGCCCGGCCTGCATGGCCAACGTCAGGAAAGTGGTATTCATGTAGCCGCGGCAGGGCAAACCAAAGCTGATGTTGGAAACACCCAGCACGGTGCGCACGCCCAGTTCCTTTTTGCACATGGTAATGGCTTTCAGGGTTTCGGAAGCGGCGCTCTGCTCGGCAGAAACCGTCAGCGTCAGGCAGTCGATGTAAACATCCCCGCGGGGAATGCCGATAGCATCCGTTGCGGCCACAATGCGCTTGGCAACCTCAAAGCGGCCCTCTGCCGTTTTGGGAATGCCGTGTTCATCCAGTGCCAGACCAACCACGGCGGCGCCGTACTTTTTGCACAGGGGCAGAATGCTGTCCAACACCTTCTGCTCGCCGTTGACCGAGTTGACGATCGGCTTGCCGTTATAAATGCGCAGCGCGCGGGCCAAAGCATCTTTGTTGGAAGAATCCAGCTGCAATGGCAGGTCGGTGATGGATTGCAGCTCCCGCACCAGCATTTCCAGCGTGGCGGGTTCGTCAATATCCGGCAGACCGGCGTTCACGTCCAGCAGCTCGGCACCGGCTTCGGCCTGGGCTACGGCCTGGGCGCAGGCATAGGCGCTGTCGCCCTCCCGCAGGGCCTGCTGCAAGCGCTTTTTGCCGGTGGGGTTGATGCGCTCGCCCACCACGGTAATACCGTTTACCTCCACGCAGCGCACGGGGGTACACAGGCGGCTGCGCACAATAGGGGTTTTGGCGGCGGGGGTTTTATCCTGGGTCAGCTCTTTCAGCAGGCGGATGGATTCCGGCTCAGAGCCGCAGCAGCCGCCCAGCATGGAAATTCCGGTGGGCAGGTAGGCGGCCATCTCAGCGGCAAACTCCGCCGGGGTGATATCATAGCTGCCGTCCAGGTTCGGCAGGCCCGCATTGGGCTTGACAAACACCGGCATACCGGCAGGCACCACACGGCAGAGCCGCTGAGCAAAGGGCAGGATTTCCTTGGGGCCCAGCGAGCAGTTGATGCCCACGGCGTCCGCACCAAGGCCGGCGGCGGTAATGCCGTAGCTTTCCACTGTGCAGCCGGTAAAGGTACGGCCACGGGCCTCAAAGCTCATCGAGGTAAACACCGGCAGGTCACAGTTTTCCTTTGCGGCCAGGATGGCGGCTTTCAGCTCATACAGGTCGGTCATTGTTTCCAGAAAGACGAGGTCTGCCCCGGCTGCGGCACCGGCGCGCACCATCTCAGCAAACTGGGCGCAGGCATCCTCAAACGGCAGGGTACCGGCCGGGGCCAGCAGCTCGCCGATGGGGCCGATATCCAGTGCCACCAGGGCACCGGTTTCCTGCGCGGCGGTCCGGGCACATGCGATGGACGCTTCGATCACCTGCTGCACAGTATAGCCGGTTCCCTTCAATTTACGAGGGTTGGCGCCAAAGGTGTTTGCCAGCAGGATATCCGCCCCGGCGCGGGCATAGTCCCGGTGGACGGCAGTGAGCACATCCGGCATGATAAAGGCGGCCAGTTCCGGCTTTTGTTCTGTGGTCAGGCCGCGCAGCTGCAGCTGGGTGCCCATGGCGCCATCCAGCATAATAAAGCGGCGGCGGGCAAATACTTCCTCAATTTTCACAGGTGGTTCCCCTCTTTCTGTATTCGCACTTTTCGCGCAGCAGGCAGTGCCCGCACCCGGCACGGGCCCCCGTTACCGGGTGGTTCGCCACGCCAAGGATGGCTGTTACGCTTTTGCGCGGGGTCAGCAGATTTTCCGGCGTGACCGCCATGCCAAGGCCGCGCACGGTATCCAGCGCAATGGCAAACGGCTGCTGCAAAGTCAGCGGGCAGTCCCCATAGCCGGGGGAAAAACGCCCCGTCAGGTAGTGCCCCTGCGCCTGCACGCTGGTGCGGATCTCGGCTTCCAGCGCATTGCACAGCTCTTCCATCACAGCGGAAGCCATCGCATCCACCACAGCGGCCAGGGCAATATCCGTCAGCTCCAGGCGGCGCATCAGGGTATCAGCCCCGCTGCCAAGGGTAACGGCCATCAGCACCATGGCATCGCAGCCGCGCAGGTGGCGGGCAATATCATTCCCGGCGTTCTGCAGCGGCAGGGCGGTCAGCGGCAGTTGTTTCCACACGCCGCGCGGGGTGGCGGCGGCGCGCAGGGCGTCCTCGGCTTTTTGCAGCAGCACCTGGGATGCAGCATCCGGCTGCCAGCCCCCTGCCCCAAGGTAGCGAAGGGTTTCGGCGCGGGTATCGTTTTGCGGGTAGGCTAATTGCACAGCGTTTCACTCCCCCTCTATGGGGCCAACAGGCCGATTACAGCAGGTCCTTGATGCCCTCATACACAGCGGCGGCAACCTTGGCGTCATTCATGGCATACAGGTGCACACCGTCCGCGCCGCCCTCGATCAGATCTCGCAACTGCTGCACGGCATAGTCAATACCGGCAGCATACAGGCTTTCGGGGTCGTCCTGGTAGCGGGAGATCATGCGGGTAAACTCCGAAGGCAGGCTGGCGCTGGAAAGTGCCACCGTGCGCTCGATCTGGCTGCGCTTAACGATGGGCATAACACCGGCAGACACCGGCAAAGTGATGCCTGCGCGGCGGGCCAGGTTCAAAAAGCGATAAAAGTGCATATTATCAAAGAACAGCTGGGTCAGCAGGTGGGTGGCACCGGCCTCCTGCTTAAAGCGCAGGTTGGCAACATCCTGGGCCAGGGTAGCGGCTTCGGGGTGGCCTTCGGGGTAGCAGGCAGCGTGGATATCAAATTCCGGCTGGGTCTGCCACACAAACTGGGCCAGGTCGCTTGCGTGGGCAAAGTCCGGGCTTTCGGGGCGGGTGGGGGTGCGGTCGCCGCGCAGGGTCAGCACGTTGCGCACACCGGCGGCATTCAGCTGGTCCAGCAGCTGGGCGGCCTTTGCCTTATCGCTGCCCATGCAGATCATGTGGGCCAGCGGCTCTACGTTCAGGTCGTTTTTCAGGAATTCGGCCACTTCCACAGTGGAAACGCCGCCCGTGGAGCCGCCTGCACCGTAAGTAACGCTGATAAAATCCGGGTTAAGGGTGCGCATGGTGCGCAGGGTGTCCTTCATTTTACCAAAGTTGGCGGTCTGCTTCGGGGGGAAGCACTCGATGGAAAACACGCAAGGCTTGCGCTTGAACATCTGGGAGATCTGCATAGGATTCATCCTCCTGTATTTTTATTACTTTCCTCTATTTCTACCCAATTAACGTACGGGAACACTTTCCTGCCGACTTACTGGGGTCAGGCACACAGAGTCAGGCTGCCGGGGGTTACGCGGCGGGAGCCAGCTCTTCGTCCGGCTGTTTTGCCGTCTGCACAGTAAAGCTGCCATCCGCCTGGGCGGTCACGGTCACCGTGCCGTACAGGTCGGTGCGGTAAAAGTCAATGCCCTCATCCTGCATTTCCTGGATGACCTCGCGGTGGGGATGGCCGTAATCATTGTTCAGGCCGCAGCTGGCAACCACAAGCTGGGGCTGCACCTGCCACAGCAGTGTTTGGGTGTTGGATGTGGACGACCCATGGTGCCCGGCCTTGAACACGGTGGACCGCAAGCGGAACGGATATTGCTCCGCCAGGGCGGCTTCCTCGTTGCGCTCGGCATCGCCGGTATCCAAAAAGGTAAAGTTCCCGGCTTCAAACCGCAGGCAGAGCGACATATCATTTGTTGCATCGTCACTGCCCGCCGTATCGGCATCCACACCGGGCAGCAGCACGGTCAATGTGCCGGTGCCGATGGTGTACTGCTGGCCGGTATAGGCAGTTTCCACCGGTACGCCGCATTCCTGGGCGGTTTGCAGGGTGCGCTGGGTCTGGCCGGTCACGTCAGTTTCGCTCAGGTCGGGGGTCAGCAGGGTCTGCACATCAAAGTTCTGTAAAACGGCCTGCATGCCGCCCACATGGTCGGCATGGGGGTGGGTCATCACCAACAGGTCCAACTGGCTTACACCATAGCTGCGCAGGTCCTGCACAAGGTTCTGCCGGGCATCCTTGGGGCCTGCATCAATCAGGCAGGCCGCACCGTTCTGCAAAATCAGCACGGCATCCCCCTGCCCCACATCTAGGAACACCACTTCGGTTTTCCCCTCCGGCAGCGGGGCTGTGGTTTCGCTCTGGCTGGGTTCCAGGCCAACCCATTGGTAAATCTGGTCCCAGCTGGGCACAAAACCGTTGCCGCCGTAATTTTCGACCACATACAAGGCAACGGCGATGAGAACAGCGGCCACAATGGTCCACATCTGGGGGCGGCGGTAGGAATGGCGGCAATACCTGCGCCGCCGGTATTTACTCACCCTGGCCCAGCTGGCGTTCCTGCCACTGGGCGCGGGTCAGCAAAACGGCACGGGGCTTGGCGCCCTCATAGGGGCCGATAATCTTTTCCTGTTCCATCTGGTCCATGATGCGGGCCGCACGGGCATAGCCCAGCTTGCAGCGGCGCTGCAAAAGGCTGGTGGATGCCTGCCCGGCTTCGATGACGCATTCCACCGCCTGTTCAAACATGGGGTCGCGGCTGCCGCTGTCATCGTCCGGATCGGAGCTGCTGCCCTTGCCGCCCTTTTCGGCCACGGCACGGCGCTCCATCTCGGCAATCATCTCTTCATCATACTGGGCGCTGGAAGTGGATTTGATAAAGTTCAGCACAGCGCTGATCTCTTCATCCGTCACAAAGGTACCCTGCACACGCACGGGCTTGGAAGCACCGACCGGCAGGAACAGCATATCGCCGTTGCCCAGCAGCTTTTCGGCGCCGCCGCTGTCCAGAATGGTGCGGGAGTCGATCTGGCTGGAAACTGCAAATGCAATACGGCTGGGGATGTTGGCTTTGATCAGGCCGGTGATAACGTCCACGCTGGGGCGCTGGGTTGCCACAATCAGGTGGATACCGGCCGCACGGGCTTTCTGGGCAATGCGGCAGATATAATCTTCCACCTCTTTGCCGGCAACCATCATCAGGTCGGCCAACTCGTCAATGATAATGGCGATATAAGGCAGGTGTTCCAGCACATCGGGGTGCTGCTTGGCCAGCTTGTTATAGCTCTTGATATCGCGCACATTGTTTTCGGCAAACAGCTTATAGCGGCGCTCCATCTCGGCCACACTGGCCCCCAGGGCACCGGCGGCCTTGCGCGGCTCGGTCACAACGGGCATTAACAGGTGGGGAATGCCGTTGTACTCAGCCAGTTCCACCACCTTGGGGTCGATCAGAATCAGTTTGACATCTTCCGGACCGGAGCGGAACAAAAAGCTGATGATGATCGAGTTGACGCAGACGGATTTACCGCTGCCGGTGGAGCCGGCGATCAGCAGGTGGGGCATTTTACACAGGTCCGCCACCTGGGCTGTACCGGCAATATCTTTGCCCAGCGCCATGGTCAGTGGGCTGCGCATGTTGATGTAGTTCTGGGATTCAAACACCCCGCGGATGCTGACGGTAGACCGGATCTTGTTGGGCACCTCGATACCGACGGCGGGTTTGCCGGGAATGGGGGCTTCGATACGCACACCGGCGGTGGCAAGGTTCAGGGCGATATCATCCGACAGGCTGGTGATACGGCTGACCTTGATGCCCGCCTGGGGCTGCAGCTCATACCGGGTCACGGAAGGGCCGCGGCAGATATCCAGGATATGGGTCTTAACGCCAAAGCTGTCCAGCGTGTTCACCAGGATATCGGCGTTTTTCTTCATCTCGGCGGCCGCGCCGCGTTCATCTTCCGGCTTGGCCGCATTGAAAAGGTTCAAAGATGGGTAAGTATACGGCGGGAACTCCTCTTTGGCCTGGGCGGCAAAGGCTGCCGTAGCTTCGCTGCTGGCATCCTCGTCCGCTTCGCGGGCTGCACCGGCGGGTGCGGTGGCTGCCGGGGCGGCAGGGGCTTTCGCCATTGCTTTGGCCACGCTGGGCGGGCTGGAAATGGGAGCCGAAGCCGAATTGCCCATGCTGGAAGATACCCGCAGCCGGTTGGGGCTGCCGGGGCGGCGTTCATCCGTTACGCTGTATACTTTAGGCGCAGCGGCGGCAGGCTGGGCCGTGGGCTGCGGTGCCGGGGCCTGCACGCTGACCCGCCCGGTGAGCAGATCCGATACCGGAATTCCGGCGTTCCAGGCAGCCTTGGCTGCATCGAAACCGCCCTGGTCAAAGCTGCCGCCCAATGTGGGGATGGCTGTAACAGGGGCAGGCGCTGGCTGGGTGGGTTCCGGCACCAGCGGTGTTTCAAAATTATCCGCGCTTTCGCTGCTGCCAACGTCATCCGGTTCCGGCAATTCCTCTACCGGCTCCAGCGGGGTGGAAAAATCTTCCGCTGAGGCGGCAGGTGCGTTATCATCCGGTTCCGGGGTCAGCGGGGTTTCAAAACTTTCCGCTTCATCCTCATCGGGCAGGCCCACATCGGCACCGGCCACGGGGGTATCCCGCCCGGTCACGGCGCGCTGGATCAGGTCATTCAGGCTGTCTTCCTCCACCGGGACTTCCTCAGCCTGCTGGGCTTCCGGTTCCAGGTGCAGCTCAAAGCTTTCTTCCTGCGGCTGGGGCTGGGGTTCCGGCTGGGGCGCGGGGTACTTGCGATGATTCAACTGCTCCAGCGGGTCAAGGCCAAAGGTGCCGCCGGGGCCGATATCAATTTTCTGCAGCGGGTCATGCTGCACGGCGTTCTGCAAAGCGCGCTGGGAAGCATCCGGCCCCAGGTCCACATCAAAGTCCGAACGCTGGGCGGGCGGGGCAAAGCTTTGGGTGTGCTGCACGCCTTGGGGCGCAGCCTGGGCACGCTGCATATCGGGGTATGTTGCGGTGCCGGGCTGCGTATACGCCTGCTGGGGCTGGGCCGCCGGCTGGCCGGCCTGCGCTGCGGCGGCTGCCTGGTCGGCAGGGTTTGCCTGGGCCGCATTGCGGCGGGCGGCTTCCTCCTGTTCCAGATAGGGGGCCACATCAAAGGGGCGGCGGGTGCCAGACTGCGGCGTGGCCGGAGACTCACCGGCCATGGGCGGCAGGCTGCCGGTCAGGTTTTCAAGGGATTCTTCCTCCGCTTCATGGCCAAACAGCTGGGTATCATAAGCGGTTTCTTCCTCCGCACGGGCAGCGCGGCGGGCTTTGAACTCCTGAATATAATAGCTGATAAACTGCACCACATCCACCGGGGTAACGGCAAAAAACACCATCAGCCCCATCAGGATGACAATAATCATGACGATATTGGCACCGGGACGGCCACAGACGGCCAGCAGCGATGCGCCGATGGGCACGCCCAGCACACCGCCGGTCCAGAACTTGCGCTGCCCCCAGGCAAACAGCATCTTGACGGTCTGCCAGGGGGTATCCCCTACCTTAAAGTCCGAGAAGATGACCGCCGTACCGGCCAGCAGTACCGCCAGCAGCAGCACCTTGCCAATGAAAGTGCCCACATGGTAACCGGATGCCAGCAGATAGGCCAGATACAGCAAAAACGGGCCGACAAAATATGTAACCACGCCAAAGGTGCCAAACAGCCAGCTGCGTAGAACATTCCAGAAGCTCTGCCCCGGCACCAGCACCAGCGCTATGGCCAGAATGCCAAACCCGGCCAGCACCACGCTGCGGATCAGGTTTTGCTGCTGGGCGCGGCGCTGTTCCAGCCTGGACATCCGCTTTTTGCTGCCGGAGGCCGAACTGTTGTGTCTGGCCCCGGAGCTGCTGCTTTTACTGCTTTTGCTGCCGGAGGCGCGGTATGTGTTTTTACTGTTTTTTCCGTTTTTGGCGGAACTTGAACGTGCCATGCTCTCCCTACCTCTTTACTATAATATGCGTATATTCAGGCTGCCCTGTTCAGCGGGCAGCCATTGTTGATTTGCTTTGGCGCGGCGGGCCCTGCCCCCGTTTTGAACGAAAGTTTGTTTGCCTTTTATCTGGCAGCGGGCGGCCATTAAACAGCATCCGGCGACCCCGCATAAAGAGACTTTCCGCGCAGTGATTTTATCTGCCATCCGCCACGGCAGCTGTGCCGTGCTGTTTTGGGCAGGGGCATACTGCCCCTTATAGCATAAGGTATATTGTAGCATGAAAACGCCCGCTTGTAAAACCCCTTTCTCTTTCTATTTTCATCAAAGGCAACACCGCACAATTCCCGCCTTGCGGCTTAAGCACCGCTCCGGCAGCT
>ENA-UOJH01001050-UOJH01001050.1-human-gut-metagenome-genome-assembly--contig:-C148-NODE-1050-length-22089-cov-9.227058_pt1 | contig 22089 bp, 26 predicted proteins | sample MGYA00242345_ERZ723892 | MGnify/ENA metagenome assembly ERZ723892 | reverse complement strand
TTCATTGGGCGGCCTGCCACAGTTTCTACTGCGGTTATCGTGCTGCGGTCAAAGTTCTTACTGCTGTTGATGGCGTTAATGCCTTTGACATGATTCCTCACACCTTGCTGTTGGAATATCACTTGGGATATACGAAGTCCTATGACCAAACGGAACAGCAGCATATTGATAGGTAGCGTAGTTCAACGGCAGTAGCACAATACAAAGGGATCGATTCAATAGGTTCTCAACGATTTCACACTAATAACATGAAAAGGCACACCGATCTACGGGAATGGTCTATTCCATAGATTGGTGTGTCTTTTGCTTCGAGTAAAATACTGAAGGCAGCGAGGTGTCCGTTCTTTCGGACACCTCTTTTTGTATGATTACAGTAAAATTTGAAGAAAGAACTAACGGAGGTGTCGAAGATGTATGTGCTCGTTGATATGGAATGGATCTCGAATCAGCATGGTAATCATTGGCCAACACAGTTGGCCGCTGCCCGTGTAGATGCGCAATGGAATACAGTTGATACTTTTTCCGTGCTATTTCGCCCGAGAGACTTCTCCTTGCAGCAATGGGGGCATATGGCTTTTTCCGGCTGGAGCAGGGAGCAGTTCCTCGATGGAGAAAGCCTTTATGCTGGATTAGATGCTTTCCGCCTTTGGCTGCAACCAGAGGATACGATATGCTGGTGGCATCAGGAAGCAAGTGACCTGTTCAATATGTTCTCCAAGGTATCCGGTGTTCCTGATATGACTCAGCACGTCGTGTTGCTCTGTGATTACATTTACGGTTACTTAGCAGGTCAAGAAGCGTCTGTTGGAAGCCCTTATAAGATCTGCGCGGCGCGCAATATCGCCACGCCTTCTCCAGCACACTGCTCCGCCAACGATGTAGCAACCATGCAACTGCTTGCACAGGGCATTGGCTTTGAGCAGAAGCATTTACTTGAGCCGCCGAAAAGATGGGGCAACGACGCAATGGCACAGAAAGGTTCTTCTGCGTATAAGCTGCTCTATGATCCCCAGGCCAAGCTCCTTCATCAATCCGACTGTGAGCTACTACCTGATAATCGGCATTTCCCGGCATTCCTCACATTCAAGCTCCCAATTCGACGTAAGTACAAACCTTGTAGCTGCTGTAGGGATGAATTCTTAGATGCGCTGTGGGATCGCAATCAAGACTCTATCGCTCGCTCTGAATATAACTATGTCTACTCCAAGCAGTCCAAGATCTTTCACACTAGAAAGTGCAGTCATGTACTGCTGGCCTATGATATTCAGGGAACCGTTTCCTACGACACCTGCCTTAAAAGCGGGCGACGGCCTTGTAAGCACTGCAATCCGGAGCCGATTGAGCACAAAGCGATTGCTTTTCCGGTTCTTCCAAAGAAGCCGCAATCCCCTCAGGAGCGTTCTTTGAGCAAGGACGAGCAAAGTGCCATCGGACGCTTTAATCGTGCTAAACAGGAGCGTGAAGCTGCATTCAAGAGAGGCTCACTTTCCGATGCCGAGAAAAGCAACATTATGGCACTCTCGCAGCCAGGGCTGGCATTCTGGGCAAGTAGGGGGTATCGGACATTCCACCGCAGAAACTGCCCGCAAATCACAGGGCTCAGCCAACTGGTCGGCTTTCCTCGTTATCAGGACGCCGTCCGTGCCGGCTACTGCCCATGCCGGCATTGTAAGCCAAGTCCGAAGCAAGATGTCGTCTATTCGATCCCTATCACCAACAAAAAGCGTGCGGGAGAAAGTGTCGAAACCTTGGTGCAACTCTGTACGGAACATTGTCTGCCGTTTCACCACGACAATCGATATTTCGAGATGCAGACGATGGTGGGCAAGTGGAAAATTGATATGGACATGCGGCCAGTCCGATTGGAACACATAAACCTCGTTTCTCAGCAAGAGAACACAAAGAAATATCATGTACAGCCTCGTCTGTTTCTCTCCCTGAAAGATACATTCGATTACATTATGCGACATGATAATGCCCTCATGAAACGGATTGAAGGGACAAGCCAAGAAGTACAACTTCAAATGGGATAATTGTTGTTTTCCACTCCTTCTATCCGTAAATACCGTTGGGGAGTGTATCCCCAGAAGCTAATAAAGGAGTGAAAAATGATGACGCGAGAAGAAGCGGAGAAAGAACTGATTGCCATGCTGGAAGAAGCAGAGGGCGGCCCTTCATACTCCATGGAAGAAGTAGACGCTTATATGCGTGAGCTGCTGCATCCGAAAAACCAGATCTATCTAACAGGTGATACACATGGTCAGTTTGAGCGGATCATCTCTTTCTGTGAGAGGCAGCAGGTCCAACCCGAAAGCACTTTCATTATCTTGGGTGACGTCGGATTGAACTACTATGGGGATCGGAGAGACAACCGAGGCAAAGATAATCTGACGAAGATTCCGATCACTTTCTTCTGCATCCACGGCAACCATGAAATGCGCCCATCTAAAGAGCTGGGCTATCAGGTGAAAGAGTACCACGGTGGGAAGGTATGGGTTCAGCCTGAGTATCCAAACCTCGTATTTGCCATTGACGGCGAGATCTATGATTTCTTTGGCCATTCCTGTATTGTCATTGGAGGTGCGTATAGCGTCGATAAATACTACCGATTGGCAAGAGGCTATAACTGGTTTGAAGACGAGCAGCCGTCCGATGAAATCAAGGAGAAAGTTGAGCGTGTGCTATCTGAGCGTGATTGGAAGATCGATGTTGTGCTGTCGCACACCTGCCCGCTCAGGTACGAGCCGACCGAAGTATTTCTATCCATGATTGACCAGTCGAGTGTGGATAAGAGTACCGAGCAATGGCTTGATACAATCGAGTCAAGGTTGCACTACGAGCGCTGGTACTGCGGTCACTATCATACGGACAAGGAGATCGACAAGATCCGTTTCATGTTTCAGGATTATACGATGCTGCCACATCAGATTTCCCTTTCTGCGGAGAAGGAAATGATTCGCCGAATGCAGCGACAGGCCGAGATTGTCGAGGCGCTGGGCCTGATGGATGAGACTCAGGATGAGAAATAAGAGGGTTTTACATGAGCACATATTACGACTTTATGGTCGAGGCCAAGTATAAAGACAAATGGTACAACATCGACCTACATACAAAGGATTTTGACGGAAAGCTGCGGCATCAATACCTTGCAACCTTCTCCCGCAGCTTTGTTGGCCAATTGGAAAGCCTGATCGATGGCGCATGGAGGATCGGTTTTGATGATCTAGCGGAAAGTACACAGAATCTCCTCCTATCCAGTATCCCTGCAGAGTGTGAAGATAGCGTTCGACTGGAGCAATTCTATGTTGCCGGTAATCTTGCGGATTTCGAGAAACTCCTGAAGGCGCCATACCAAAACGAATACTATGTGACGCGGAATCAGATTGCCGCATATGAGTCCCATGAGATCGATGACATCTGTGACTATTTAACTGTTCATGAGGTGCTTGAGCTTCCCTATACGGCTCGCAGCGAGTATGTCCTATATCGTTGGAATGATGTCTTTGATAATGCAGAGAAGATCCGCTCGATGGTAGATCGCCTGCGATTTCAGGTAGAATGCTTCAACGAAGCGCTTCCCTATGAGGCAGGTCAGTCCTATGGAGATCGTGCGGCTTCGCAAGTCCGTGTGATCTACCGGATTTCATGAGGAGGTCTATCACGTCAAGAACCCACCACTTAAACACTAACGAGTTTTGAAGTGGGGGCTTGTGGGAACGCAAGCCTGATTGACTACCCTAAGTGCTTCGAGCACTACGTTACCTGAGAATGTATAGGCACCTGCGGGCGTTCGTCCGAACCCGCTGTTCTGCGGCATACGATTAAAAGCTCCGGGGGTAAGGAGCGGTGTTGTATGCGAGAAACCTCAGGATAACATTGGGTACGGACACCTGACCCATACAGCCAGCTCTGCTGGTTGTATAGGTGCGGCTTCTATTTTAGCCACAAAGAAACTATCAGAAGGAGCATCGACATGCCTGACAAGGTCTATGTTATCAGCCGGCTCGGGCATCCTTTGATGCCCTGCTCTCCGGCAAAAGCCCGTCATCTTTTAGATGACGGAAAAGCAAAAGTTGTCAAACGGACGCCATTCACCATCAAGCTCCTTTATGGGAGCACCGAGTACACCCAGCCGGTCATCCTTGGGGTGGACGCAGGAAGCAAGACCATCGGCCTGTCTGCAAGTACGACGAAGGAGGAATTGTTTGCTGCAGAGGTCATGCCAAGGAATGACGTGGTGGAAAACCTCTCAACACGGAGAGAGTTCCGCCGCGCACGCCGAAACCGCACCACACGGTATCGGAAGCCACGCTTTAACAACCGTGTCCACAGCAAGAACAATGGATGGCTCGCTCCATCGGTAGAAGTGAAGATACAGGAACATATCACTTCCATCAAGAGAGTATGTGCTATCCTTCCTATCAGCAAGATTGTCGTTGAAACAGCGGAGTTCGACCTTCAACTCCTCAAAGCCGTCCAGGATGGGAAGCCTGTCCCGGAAGGTGAGGACTATCAGAAGGGTGAGATGTACGGTTCCTATGACGTGCGTCAATACGTCCTTTGGAGGGATAACTACACCTGCACCTGCTGTGGTGTCAAAGGAACCGATAAGAAGCCCGTCAAGCTGCATGTCCATCATTTCGAGAGCCGCAAACACGGCGGGAATGCACCGGACAACTATGGCACGCTCTGCGAGGATTGCCACAAGAAACTTCACCTCGGCATTATCACAGACATAAGTCTCAAGACGCGCAAGCGCCCATCCACGAGAGACGCCGCCTTCATGGGCATTATGCGTAAAACGTTGATGCAGAGACTTATAACAGGACTCTCCATCCCCGTTGCAGAGACGAAGGGCTACATCACGAAGGCGGCGAGAGAGGAGATTCTCAAGCTCCCGAAGACGCACACGAATGATGCTCTTGCCATCGCGCAGGGAAGACACGGTTTCGGTATCAGGGAACAGGCCTATGTAAAACCGACGAATCGTATCTACACGGTCCGTCCGGTACGACACCACAACCGTCAGCTCCACAAGGCAACTATGCTGAAGGGTGGCATCCGAAAGCTCAATCAGGCATCCAAATATATCTTTGGCTTCCGGCTCTACGATAAGGTGCTCTATCAGGGAGGAGAATGCTTCGTGTGGGGAAGAAGGAGAAGCGGAAGCTTTCTTCTTCGAACGATAGACGGAACAAAGGTCAAGGACGGAGTAGGGTACAGAAACCTTACTCTACTCGAACGGAGTACCAATTATCTTATTGCTTAAACAGAACAAGAAAAGGAGGACGGGCAATTCCTCCCGCCACCTGTAGAGGTGGGGGTATCCTTGCCTAAAACTTGATGAACTACTTCATTGGAGACCTCCATCTCTTCAACCGGAATCAGACGGGTGAGGGTGTGAACTATGACGGGAGACCGTTCGCCACCGTGGCTGAAATGAACCAGTATATCCTTGAGCATTGGAACGCCAAGATCACCAACGGCGATACCGTTTATATTCTTGGGGATATGGCCATGCGGGGTAGAAACGAAGCACTCATCGCATTGGTCGCGCAGCTTAAAGGTCAGAAGATTTTGTTCCGAGGGAATCATGATGATCTGTCTGATTATCGGTATCAAAAGCTCTTCGCTGACATCACCGATTATCGTGAGATCAGTGAAAGTTTCGACGGACAATCGTATAAGCTCTGCTTGATGCATTATCCCATTCTGATGTGGAATGGGCAGCATCGCGGATCGATCCTTCTCTACGCTCACACTCACAATACCGTGGAAGAGGCATTCTTCCAGAAATGCGTCAAAGAGCTCAACGAGAATAAGAAGCTGAATGTTCAACAAGGAAAGTTCATTCGCGCCATCAATGTCGGCTGCATGATGCCGTACATGAATTATGAGCCAAGAACACTCAAGGAAATTCTCTCCGCACAGAACGCAAGAAAGGAATAAGGCCTATGTTACCGAAAGAGCTATTCCTCAGCACGCTAGAGAAGATTCAAAAGCAAGAAGCTCGCATTGACGAGTTTAATACCGCGCTATCAAAGATCTGCGATGGGTTCCCTGTGTTTGATTCGGAGAATCAGTACCTGATTGCGCTTCGGGAGCTGCTGAAATACACAATGCAAGATCAATATGACTACATCGGATGGTGGCTATATGAAGCGCCGGATGCCGGATACACAGTCTGGTGGGATGATGAGGACGGTAAAGAAATCCGCGTGGACTTGACAGAACCTGGTGCGCTCTATGACTATCTGGTGGAGTATGCCGCGCCGGAAGGAGTTCAGGAGGATGAGCTGTGAGCACACAATATTCTGTTGTTAATACACGGATCACCGAAGAAGTCGCCGAATTCCAGAAAAAGGTCTCAGCAATCCGAGCAGAATGTCACCGAATGATGCGTGAGGCCTCTGTATCTGCTGACTTGCAGGAGATCAAAGAGGATCTCATAGACAAGCTTTCTGACCGTGCGCTATTCTCTGTTGAGGAACCAGAAGGGACATCCATTGTAATCGGAACGGCAAGAGCGGGCCATTTTTCATGGCGCACTGAGAATGGCTTCCATGACCTTGACTCAGTCATGCGTTGGCTCCAGTCACACCCGGACTACACAATCTGTGATGAGTATGGAACAATTGAAACGGCAGAAGAATTCAAGCAGGTATTAGACTGGTGCGGGACTTACATCTCCTCATAGTTGGATTGCGCGCAAAAATTCCAATCTTTTAACCACAAGTTGAATGACAAATGCTGAGGCTTGTGGTATAGTACAGTCAGAAACCAAGAACAACTACTTTACAGAAAGGACGCAGCACCATGAAGACCATTTCTTCCGCTATCTTCTATATGAGCGAATGGCAGGCTATCTTCCAGTGTGAGGAATATAGCTTCAGCGAAGCATGCCCATATCAAGATAAGCAGAAGAATTTGATTGGAATGAGTACCTGTTAGACTGGCAGAGCGATTTGCCGGTAACTCCTTTCCTGAATCATTGAAGCCGCTTGTCTTGTGTATAGACAAGCGGCTTTTTCATGCCCATGAGTTCAAATGATTTGGAGAGGAGGTGTCCTTCGAAATGGGGTTCCCGACGATCGACTTAATGCGTACTGGCGCAAATATTGTGCGGCTACGGAAAGCAGCAGGCCTCACCGTGCATGACCTGCAAATGGTGTTCGGCTTCAATTCCCCGCAAGCTATTTACAAATGGCAGAATGGAGCTGCGTTGCCAACGGTAGATAATCTAATCGTTCTTGCGGCGCTGCTGCATGTCCGCATTGACGACATTCTCATTACCGACGACGCCGTCGCTTAAATGCGAGAAGCTCTGCTTCTCGCCATACGGTCCGCTCGTCTAAATGGTTAGGACACAGCCCTTTCACGGCTGCAATGACCGGTTCGAGTCCGGCGCGGATCTCCATAATACTGGGATATTGCTAAGCGGCTAAGGCACCGGCCTTTGATGCCGGCCACTGTTGGTTTGAATCCAACTATCCCAGCCATGATACGGTACTCAAGAGGTTGAAGAGGACAGCCTGCAAAGCTGTTAATCGTCGGTTCGAATCCGACCCGTATCTCCAATTTGGTGCCTTCGTCTAATTGGTCAGGACGCAAGCCTCTCAAGCTTGTAATGCTGGGTTCGAGTCCCGCAGGCATCACCATCATACAGGGGTATAGCTTAACTGGTAGAGCAGCGGTCTCCAAAACCGCCCGTGGGTGTTCAAGTCGCCCTATCCCTGCCATTTTATTGGGGTGTCGCCAAGCGGTCAAGGCACCGGTCTCTGACACCGGCATTTGTTGGTTCGAATCCAACCACCCCAGCCATACTTGGAGAGTGAACCCAGAAGGTCTGGGGACCGCCCGCTAAGCGGATCGTATCAGTAATGATATCAGATTCGAGTTCTGCGCTCTCCGCCATACGGGTCAGTGCGCGTAGTTGGCGATCGCAGCGGTCTGTAAAACCGTGACAAGAGAAACATCGTTGGTTCAATTCCAACCTGACCCACCAAAAGAGGGATGCTCTGAGAAGAGCGTCCCTTTTGCTAACTAGAGTGAAATGCTACAATGGTCGGGAAGATACAAAAGAACTTGACACACCCTATTTAATAGGGTAATATATAGTTGAATAGAGGTGGAGACATGACACGAATTTTTGTAGAACTTCCGGCATTCAGAAAAGAATGGAAATCAATGGGACTATCCGACAATGATTTGCGTAGACTACAGGAGGAACTGCTCGCTGATCCTAAAGTCGGTAAAGTGATGCGGGAAACTGGCGGTGTCCGAAAGATGCGCTTTGCATTTGAAGCACAAGGTAAAAGCGGTAGCGTCCGTGTAATATATGTTGATTTTGAAATTTATGAAAAGTTGTACCTGCTAACCGCATATCCTAAAAACGAAAAGGATAACCTATCAAAAGCAGAGCGCAATACTCTAAAACAGCTCGTTGGCGTCTTAGAACAGCAATTAGACGAAAACCACAGAAAGGAGATTTGAGATGAGCGCCTTTGATAAAATCAAGTTAGGTTTGGAAGAAGCAATTGCATACGAAAAGGGAGAACTTCCTGCAAAAGTAACGAAACTATCCATTACCCCAGTTGAAAAATATAAGGCTGATGAAATTAAGCGTATAAGGAACAGCACAGGCCTCACGCAGAGATCCTTTGCTGAATACATGGGTGTTTCAATCAAGACAGTGGAAGCGTGGGAGTCTGGTCGAAACCACCCGGAAGGATCAGCGTGTCGATTGCTTTCTTTGACTAAGGCAGACCCGCTTTTTCCACAGAAAGCAGGCATAGTAATCAGATAACAGTGACATAGAATGTATATGATAAAGGGCCATCACGTATAACGTGATGGCCCTTCGGCGCTTTTATATGAGCTTTCTAATCCGCGTTATGCTCTTGAGCATATGACAGCAGTGGCCCTCGTTCATTCGGTGTTCTTTCTTCCAAAACGGCATCCAGGCAGGACTGCAGTACCTGACCGATCTGTTTTCCCTCGAAACCCATCGCCATTACATCATTTCCATTGATAGCAAGATCTCTGAGGGTAAAGCAGCTGCTATCTTCCCGTAAGAGCTCATCCATCACGGCATTTGCTTCCTCAAAAAAATCAACGCGGGAATGGTAGCTTTCGGACAGGCCGAGTGTATCTGCCCGATGCAGTTCAATTAGCTGTCTGGCCGCTTCTTCTCCATGCTTGCTTAAAAGCCGCTTGATAAGCTTTCGATCTGCTGTGATTGGCATATCATGATACCGGATCAGACGAAGGATGCGTTCCCTGCCAGCATTGTCAAAACGTAGGCGGGAGAGAATCGATTCGGCGAAAACAGTACTCTTTTCAGCGTGTCCGAAGAAGTGCCCAACGTCATCCGCTCCAATCGAAAAGCATTGCGGCTTCCCAATATCGTGCAGTAAAGCCGCCCAGCGCAATACAGGCTTAGGGGCGATGTTGTCAATAACTGCGATCGTGTGACCCCAGACATCCTTATCGTGATGTGGGTTGCGCTGCTCAAAGTGAAACATTGGAAGGATCTCAGGAATGGGAATGGCAATTATATCCGCAAATTCCTCAAGGACCTTTGTAACGCCTTTTCCGCAGAGCATCTTGGTGAGTTCAACCTGAATACGCTCAGCGGCAATGCCTTTAAGTAATTCCTTATTGCGATGGATCGCGGAAGCAGTTTCAGCTTCAATTGCCATTCCGTATACGGACGCAAAGCGAAGGGCTCGCAGCATGCGAAGTCCATCTTCCTGAAAACGATGATTCGGATCACCAACGCAGCGAACGATGCCGTCCTCAATGTCCTTTCTTCCACCTACGAGGTCAACAATGCCCTTTTGCGGACTGTAAGCCAGAGCATTCATGGTAAAGTCTCTGCGCTCCAGATCCTCTTTCAGGCTACGGGTAAAATGGACAGAATCGGGATGGCGATGATCTGAGTAGTCTCCATCAATGCGATAAGTTGTGATTTCGATCGGTTCATGGTCAATCACGACGGTTACGGTTCCATGCTTCAGACCGGTTTCGATGAGATGATATCCCGAAAACACGGACTCCACCTGTGCAGGTAGTGCGTTTGTAGTGATATCCCAGTCCTTTGCGGGGCTGTTGTCTCGCACATAATCCCGTACCGCACCGCCTACAAGGAAAGCCTCATAGCCAGCTGCATAGAGCATTGAAATAGCAGTATTCACTTGTGGCGGTAGAATCATCATATGGCTCACATCTCCAATGCACAAAGGAATAAACGGTTGAGCTCATCCCAGTCTTTCACGACCTCCCTGGGATATTGCTCAACCAAGGCTTTCACCTCGTCAATGCTCTCATCCAAATACCCGTTGAGTATATCGATTCGGGGGATCTCTTTGATTTCCGGAGAATTCATCTTGAGGTCAAGCAAACTTTTGACCGTTTCTTTCAGATAATCGGGCAACTGGCTGTCCATTAACTCCTCAAATCGCATTGGAGGAGGCGTCCCCTTGTCCAGAATCCAACGGCAGGCCAGGATCGGCCGCAGAACATAGAAATATTTCTTTGCTTTGACCATGTCCCTCTTTAGGTAATCGCGGTAGTTTCCACTTGCCATCTGAAGGTAATGCCACAGGCCACTCTTGGAAGAGAAGTAATGCTGCATGACAGGCTTGAACTGGTCGGCGAATGGGGTGGTCTTGTAGATAACGGGAGAGGAAAACCACTCAAAAACGGTTGGGTTGGATTTGTGGAGCAGCTTCAGCGCCTTCTCTACATCCCAGCCGTTGATGTCCAGCACATCGTTGATTGGCAATTCAATCACATCACGCGGACGATTCAGCTTGAGATAGCTTTCTTTATCACGGACATAGATAAACCGCACATCGTAGTCGCTATCCAGTGAGGCAAAGCCCCATGCCCTGCTGCCGGATTCCACCGCCAGCAGGATGCGGCAGTTCTCCCGCTTCTCGATCTCATGTAGTTTTTCTTGAATCAATGCCTCCACGGTGCAACACCGCCTTTCTATTTTAGTCGGACGCCTTGAAGTTGTAAACAGGGCGAATCCGCTGAACGATTTCAACGGTAGGTTCAATCTGGTCTATGATCTCATCCATACTCTTATAGGCCATGGGGGATTCATCCAGGGTATCGGGAACAACACAGGTCGTATAGATTCCTTCCATCTCCTTCTGGAACTCTTCCATAGAGAGAGCCTGAAACGCTGCGTGACGGCTCATGAGACGACCGGCACCATGCGGAGCGGAGCAGTTCCATTCCTCATTTCCCTTACCGATACAGATGAGGCTCCCATCCCGCATGTTGATGGGAATGAGCAACTTTTCTCCCTTCCGTGCAGAGACGGAACCCTTGCGCAGAATCATGGCGTCCGTATCGATATAGTTGTGGATCGTCGTAAACTCATCGACAGGAGTAAGCCCCATACCAGACAGAATCACATCCACCATTGCTTTGCGGTTGAGTATGGCGAACTTCTGCGTCAGCTTCATGTCGTGAATGTAGTCGTCAAAAAGTGCGCCTTCCACATAGGCAAGATCCTTGGGAATGCTCAAATCGTGCTCACGCTTGAGAGCCGTGATCGTCTTCTGGATCTCCTGGAACCGGCCCTCGGCCTTCAGCTGGTCAATGGCGGCTTGAACTTGATACTGGGCGCCGCCCCAAAGGGCACGCCGACCCTCATTCTGGTAGTGCTCAGCCACCTCGGTGCCCAGATGACGGCTGCCGGAGTGGACCACCAGGAACAACCGGCCATCCTCCGCACGATCCACCTCAATGAAGTGGTTGCCGCCACCCAAAGAGCCGATGCTGCGCATGGCCCGGTTGAGATTGACTTGATCTGCGCAACACAGCTGAGACAGATCGAGTTCCGCATTCAACGCATGGATCTCGTCTCTCACCTCTCGACCGTAGGGAATCTCCTTCCGAATCAGCGCGTCCAAACGCTCGAAATCAATCTCACGCTCGGACAATTCCACCGTTTCCATGCCGCAGCCGATATCAACACCGACCATGCCTGGAACGATTTTGTCCCGAATGGTCATGGTGGTACCAATCGTACAGCCCTTGCCAGCGTGGACATCAGGCATAACGCGGATCTTGCAGCCCGCGAATTCCTTTTGATCACAGACCGACTGGATCTGGGCGCGGGCTGCATCTTCCAGTACAGGGGTATAGCAGAAAGCGGTATTATATAATCCTTCTATCTTTACCATAGCGATTTCCTTTCTTCTTACTTCCTATTTTACGGATAGGCTCCGTTAATTGCAACAGCTCTCTTGGTTGCAAAAAAAGGAGGCAATAGCCGATCTGCTATCACCTCCTGCAGTACACACTTATGCCACAATTGCCGCATACCGCTCCGAGCCTAGGACATTCATCATCAAAGCGAAGGGAGACAGGATGCCTGACTTCAACATGGAAAAGATACGGGCATTGCAGCCGGATACCAACGCGACACCTTGATCGTTGACACTGACAGGCTGCTGCCGATTACGGCTATTCACATTCCAGAACACCAGATCGGGCAACCGATATCCATGCTCCGAGAAGAGCTTCTGCGCATACTCAAAGTTCGTCAGAGAGCAATCTTCGGTGCAGTAATCAAACTCCATGTCCGAAATGATGAAGATCTTTGAGGGCATCTCTTCCTGCGGGACATGGTTTTTCACCGCAGCTTTCAAAACAAGCTCGAACACGCGCTGGATATTCGTGTTGGCCACTTCATTGAACTGATGGCAGTACCGCACCTTTTCAAGGATATCCTTTCCCTCGATCTCCACCAAGCGGGGATTCTCTGAGAAAGTGATGAAGTGGTTATGAAACGCTCCCGTATTTCGCTCGGCATAATAAATGCCCAGGGAGAGCGCGACCGTGGCAGGGATGGGATCTGAGCCGCCATACATGGAGCCAGAGCCGTCAATGACAACCAACGCATTCTCTCCGCCTGTGAAATCTTCCTGAGCGTTCCAGGTGACATCAATCGCTTTCCGCTCTTCTGTTCTAATGTCCCTTTTGAAGAACGGAGCGATTATCTCATAAGGGGTTAGAGTGCCCGTATGGATCTGCTCGACTCCTTCTGTCACTCGGTTCATAAAAGCTGTGTAGCGTTCGCCGTCATTACGCAGGAATGCCTTCCGATACTTGAGCATTGCTTTGGAAGGCTGTTTGGCATAGTCGAAGGCATAGTCCTTCTCGCGGAGGTTATTTTCAATGATGCTGATCTTCGCCCGCAGTGCGCTAAGGGTTTTGCGGTACTGTGCATCGTTCATACCCAGCGAACGGGCGATATGCTTTGCCTGCCGAATCACGTCATCGTTGGAGGCATTGGCAGATGGGAGCCACTTGGCCAAAAGGGATGCCGATTCGCCCGTCTCCAGCGCTTTGCAATCGGCTTCGAGTTGCTTTTTGATATACGCAAGAGCCTCCCGCTCACATTTGGTACCCATCAGGGCAAGGAGATCGTCATAGCGTCCATACTCTGCAATGTAGGGGATGTTCTTTTCCACAGACTGAGGCTCATTGTGCGCAAGCCACCTGAGGATGGTGCGGAAGACGCGGCGCTCCCCGATACCGCCACGGATATCTCTTGCGAAAAACAGCGTTTTCATGGCGAGATCAGCATTCTCTGCGTATGCGCGGAGGAATCGATTTGTGATCTCCTCGTCACTCTCCCGTCGGAGTGCGCCGATGGTCGCAAACAGATCCAAACACTCAGATTGGGTGGATTGATATGTAACCGCTCCGTTTTCCGTATGGGTCAGATTCGCTTCATTCTTCAGATACTGCAGCATAATGATCCCTCCTAACACGATTGCAGTATAATAAGACAAGGCCCGGTTCCAAAAGGAACTGTAAATTTCAGCGTAGTAACGCCGTGGTCAAAACTTCCCTGACAAGAGTGCTTTTTGCTGTACGGGCCTTTCACAAGATGCCATCATGGGCACAAGATAGTTACGATTACTGTCGGATGCATGTTGTGTTGCTGTTGGCATCTTTCTCTGTAAAACAAGGCACCATATGAAGTGGGATTCGAACCCACGAAGTCGGGCTATGAACCCGCTGCTTTAACCACTTAGCTATTCTACCTTTGCTGTTGGTGCCTTTCCTGGAAATGCAGCGGTCTGGCATTGAAAACTCAAACGGTTTTGGCTACGAGGCCTGGCGTCAGAAGTCTTACAGTACTGCCAGCCGCTACATCTTACAAGACGCCGCTGGTTATCATCACAAGGGGACTTTCACCCTTTATCGTCCGGCCTGAAGCCGCATGCTCCATAAGTGAGCTAATGTTGATAGTGTGGATTGCTGTTGGCGTCTTTCACAAAGCGCATTCATGTTCCAACTTCGCCGGAAGGCTCATCGGAAGTAGCCTCTATGATTAAAAGTCATATGCTTCGTAGTGTTGCTGTCTGCGCTTTTCTTGACCTAAGGATACCCTCTGGATCAGGAAAAATCACGGAAAAAAAGTTGCGAACTCATCAGGTGGGCATAGAAGGGATTCTCCATTTTGGAAGAATATCAATGTAGTCTGATGCTCTTCCGAAAAGTGTTGATTTTTTTCGCAGTCTGCACATAATCATAGTAAGACACTTTGTGTCGAGTATTCGGTATTGATAGGATTGCTTTGATGCTGTCCGTTCTTTTGGACATCTAACAATCTAAAGTGATACTATCTGGCGAAGAGGAGGTGGAGTGCATGGCATACAGCGAGTTGGTCAAAAGCTTTGAACGGATCCGGAACTATATGCGCGAGTTCTATGTCTATGGATTTAAGAGCCGTGATGAGTATGGAATGAAGAGCGCCAGGAGCTATGACAACGAACGGCGCAGAATTGAAAGCTGGCTGGGCGACTACATGTCTTTTCATCAAGAGTCATCCGGAAAGAAAGTATTTCTCTCTATGGATAGCCGGAGAGTTCCCTGCAATCCGCTTTATAAGGCATTCAAAGCGAAGAGCTTCACGGATAAGGACATTACCCTCCACTTCTATATTATGGATCTTCTTGCGGATGGCAGTGCGCTATCTTCCAAGGAGATTGTTGACCGGATCAACGATGACTACCTCTCACATTTCAACGGAGACTTCTCCCTGGATGAGTCCACCGTGCGGAAGAAACTCAAGGAATATGAAGATATCGGTTTATTGCAGTCGGAGAAAATCGGGCGTGAAGTCATCTACCGGAGGACTGACAATGCTGAAATCGACTTGGATTCCTGGGCGGATGCGCTTGCCTATTATTCAGAAGCAGATCCTCTTGGTGTCGTAGGTTCCTTCCTTTTGGATAAGCTGAAACACACAAAGGACATCTTTCGCTTCAAGCACCATTACATTCTGCACGCGCTTGATAGCGATATTCTGTGTGATCTGCTGCTGGCGATCAACGAGCGCCGAGCAGTGGAGCTCTCTATCTGCAGCTTGCGCAATGGGCGCGACTACCAACGAACTGTCTGCCCGCTAAAGATCTACAGCAGCACGCAATCCGGCAGGCAATATCTCCTCGGCTACCACTACCGTGGCAGGCACCTGATATTCTTCCGCTTGGACGCGATCAAGAAAGTCACAGCCGGAAGCGTTGAAAAGCAGTATGAAAAGTACTTAGGTTTCCAGCAGAAATTCGATGAGCATCTCTGGGGCGTTTCGACTGGCCCGGACTATAACCTGGATCATATTGAGATGACGATCCACTTCGGTCCCGGTGAGGAATTCATTCTTCATCGACTGGATCGCGAAAAGCGCCACGGCCGCATAGAGCTCTTGGACGATCAGACCTGCCGTTTTATCGCCGATGTTTATGACGCTTCGGAGATGCTGCCATGGATTCGAACCTTCATCGGTCGCATAGTAGACCTTCAATGCAGCAACAAATTTGTTGTTAAAACCTTCAATGATGATCTCAGGCACATGGAAGCCATTTATGGGGGTGAGACAGATGCTGTTTAGTGAGATCTACGGCAGCTACTTCAATGTCGTTGCCGATGTATTGTCCGAGGCTGCGGAAAATACACTGACAACTGGCAAACTGACTGCTATCGTGCAGGAAAAAGCGTTTGCAGAAAGCGTACTGTCCATTCCTGCCGCCTTGCAGTCCGGAGCATGGCCGTTACTGGACAGCGGCTACCATACGGTGCTGCGAGGAAAGCCGACAATGCCTTTAACCACTTTGCAAAAGCGATGGCTGAAGGCCCTTCTCTCAGATCCGAGGATCGCTTTATTCGATCCAGACATGAGAGGTCTCGAAGACGTGGAACCGTTATATACCCAGGATACCTTCGTCCGGTTTGACCAGTACGCAGACGGAGATCCCTATTCCGATCCCAATTATGTTCATTGCTTTCGCATGGTATTGCGAGCGATCCATGAGAATCGGAAGATGCGAATTCGATTCCACGGACATACTGGAGTCCGCCATTCTTTTGTCTGCAATCCGTACCGCTTGGAGTATTCGGAGAAGGACGATAAATTCCGGATCTTAGTAACGGGGATGCGGAGGATGAACACGATCAACATGGCCCGTATTCGTTCCTGCGAGCTGCTGGAAGAATATGACCCAGGCGCTGTGACCGTGCCGAAAGGACGCCTCAAAGCACTTACGCTACTTCTCCATGATGAGCGCAATGGCTTGGAGCGTGTCCTATTGCATTTCTCCCATTTTGAAAAGGAGACGCAGAAGCTGGACGAGCGGCTATATCGAATCACACTCCGATATGACCAAGATGATGAAACAGAGTTGCTGATCCGCGTATTGTCCTTCGGGCCAGTCCTTGAGGTCGTGGCACCCATTACGTTTCGGCAACTCATGAGAAATCGAATTCAAAAGCAGGCATTGTATGCAGCCAGAGGATTCAGTCAATAACAGAAAAATGAGGGCTTTCACTACATGTGTGAAAGCCCTCAACAATTTAATGATACAGTAATCGCGCAGAGATGTCAATCTGGTCTTGCACATTCGCGCCACATTTCATTGTAATGACTAGTTTTTTGAAAGATAAGTTGTGTCTTTCCTGCATTGATTTTTTGTCTATCCTATGCTATCTTATAGGTACAGAAAGGGTGAGTCCAATGTACAGCTAACTCCCTCTCAACTCAAGAAAGCGAGGTTAAATTGATGTTAGATACTAAGAACGAAAGATGAGCCTTGACTGCTTTTGCTGGTGGTCAAGGCTCATCTTTTTCGTGTAAATCACAAGTCCCGAAAGGGGCTTTTTTTGTTTGCAGGTAATTTGATACTCATCTGTATTCAAGGTGCCAATAGGGATAATTCGCATTGTCCGTTCTTTTGGACACCGACAGCTCTATGATGATTACAATCGAACAAAAGAAGGAGCAATTGCCGTGGAGTACATTGTCATGGATATGGAGTGGAATCAGGCGCTTACCTATTCTGAAATGGTCAAAGATCCGGTTTTCTTGACGGGTGAGATTATTCAGATCGGAGCAATCAAGCTAAATCAGACTCTTGAAGTGGTAGACTCCTTCAATGAACGGATTGCGCCTCAGTACTATACAGAGCTTCACCCCAAGGTAGCGGAGATTACCAAACTTTCCAATCGGGATTTACAAAAAGGGAAAGGGTTCCATACGGTGTTTAATTCTTTCTGCGATTGGTGTGGCGATGACTTTGTGTTCCTGGTCTGGGGGACGGAAGATCTTCGTATTTTGCGAAAGAATATGGATCTCCATAATATTGATACCAGCTTTATGCCCCCGTGTTTCAATCTACAGAACATCTTTGTGGATCAAGTTACACACGATACAAAGCAATACGCATTGCCCAATGCATTGGCGATCGTCGGCGAGGTTGCATTTGATTCCCACGATGCCCTAAATGACGCAAGGAGCACAGCGCTTCTCTGTACACATTTAGACCTCATAAGGGGGTTGAACGAGTACAAGGAGACCGTAGAGAATAGAAATGGCATCGTTGAGAGTTACGAGTTTGAAGAGCCCTATGCCGATATTGGCGATGCTCTGAGCGATGATTACGTTGTATCCTTCGAGTGTCCACATTGCGGCGAGATCGTCTGGGGAGAAAACTGGATCCGAAAGACGGGTACAAATCTCCTGTCTCTATCACAGTGCAGCGATGGACAAGAATACCTTATTAGCCTCAAATTCCGACCGATTGCAGAGAATAAGGTTGTTGTGAAGCGGCTGGTCTATGCTCTGACGGATGAACTGCGAACGGACTATCAGCAGTGTATGGAGCAGGCTGCTGCATGGAGCAAATATGTGATCCCCGCATACTCGTTTTGACTGTGAGGAAATAACCATGTTGAAGCTTTTCGATACCGTTACCTTGAAAAATGATGATCCCGAAACTGGGGTCAAAGCAGGAACTGAAGGAACCATTGTCGATGTACTCGGTAACGGCAAAGCATTTACCGTTGAATTCTTTGATGAAGATGGGAATACAATAGAGGCATCCCTTTATACAGAGTACACTCCAGCGCAATTACAAAAGGTCGAAACAGCCCTGACTCTAACATAGCAGATTTAATCTGTGCAAGACGCACTCAATGGCGTTTAGAGCGCAGGATTCCATAAAATGCAAAAATGCAAAAAGCTATATAGAGGACTGGACATGCGCATTTTGACCTGTTATAATAATATAATGCATCCGGGTATAGCGAAGTTGGTATCGCGCCTGGTTTGGGACCAGGAGACCGTGCGTTCGAGTCGCACTACTCGGACCAACGAAAAAAGGGACTCTGAAATTGCTGATTTCAGAGTCCCTTTTCCTTGTTCAATGTCTACTGTGATGTTGGATCTAAATCCGTCGAATTCGACGGGTTTAGGCAGTTAGCCAGATCCGATTCATAATCACCACGCACTACCGCACTCGGTGAGTGAACGACATTAACCTGCACATTGACACTTGCGTTCATAAAAACGCCGATCTTTTCAGCCGCGCCTCGCTTCATTTGTTCTGTCACATGCGTGTAAGTGTCCAGCGTGAATGCGGCACTATAGTGGCCGAGCATGCCAGCGACCGTTTTTGCATCTACGCCGCTCTGAATTGCTAAGGTCGAAAATGTATGTCTCAAATCATGAAAGCGAACGCTTTCATCCACTCCGGCAGCGGCGAGCATTTGTTTGTGTAAATGTCGAAGAGAGTCCGGACTCCAGTAACCATTAGTTCTTGGACACCAAAACATGAGGGGACTATCCGGATGCTTGTTGTGCTCATCTATGAGCAAAGCAACAGTATTCTCCGGAAGAGCTATTGTTCGAATCGAATTCTCAGTCTTCGGTACAGAAATGCACAACTCTCCCCCAGAACGAGTGAGCTGCTTGTTAACCGTCAGCATTCGTGTTTCCGGATTCAAGTCGGCCCACTCCAGGCCAAGTAATTCTCCCCGTCGAAGCCCACTTGTCAATTCCAAATAGAAAAGCGCATAGACCCCAAGTCGCTTTGCCTCATCCAGATATGCACCTATCTTGTCCTGCGGCAGGACGTGCATTTCTTTCTTTTCACGCTTTGGAATTTTGCAGTTATCGCAAGGGTTGAAGGGAATAATCCGCTCCTTAACTGCCTGTTTCAGAGCGCCGCTCAATACCGCATGAATGTGCTTCACGGTGCTTGCGGACAATGGCTCATATTTCCGATTTCCATGGTTGTCTAAGCGGCCCTGTGTGTGCAGATCATTGTAGAAGCGCTGTATCTGAATCGAGCTGAGCTTTGAAAGCTGGATATGACCCAAAACCGGGATGATGTGGTTCTCGATCATGCTCCTATAACCATCTGCTGAGCTGGGGCGAAGATTTGGCTTTGTGTAGGAATCAAACCAAAGCCGAATCCATGTAGAAAGGGGCTGTGAATCATATCCTTTGCCCTTGCGATAATAAGGCCCTGTATCCTGTTGGATGGCTCGTGCCAGCTTCGCTGCGCATTCTTTTCGTGTCTTAGCAAAAACGCCCTTTTGAATACGCTTTCCCGTTAGAATATCGTAGCCGGCAGTATATCGACCTTCCCAACAGCCGGGGTATCTCTCTCGAATGCTGCCTTCGCCATTCGCTCTTTGCCTACCAGCCATAATGATCTCTCTTTTCCATTTGCGTCTGAGCATCAAGCCACGAGAGAAATTTTCCTTTGTCAATATAGACCCTTTGACCACTTACCGTATGGGGAAAGTCATCTCTCTTTAGAAGTCTATATGCAACCGTAAGACTGCATCCGAGGGTCTTTGCAACGAGCGGCATCGTCATCACATCCGGAAGATCTTCTTTGCGCCGGATTCGCGGCATCTTACTATCGTCCATCCTTGTCACTCCGTATAGAAGAGAGAGTCCTTCTCTTCTGTTTGCACATTTAGCCAGGTAAGGAATTTGTCTTTCGGCACGAAGATACGACTTCCAACTTTGAAGGCAGGAAAGTCGATGCGCTTCACAAGCTCATAGACCTGAGACAGCCCGAGGCCGAGGAAATTGGACACCTCTTGAACATTGAGGATAAGGGGGAGCTCATCGGAACTCTTATACTGGCAACTTTTCATTTTGCATTCCTCCTGTGAAGTAATCTATATCAATACTTACGAGGAGGTTTGGTAATCAACAACAGGTTCGTACAAATTATCAGCAATAGAAAGCAGAAACTGCATTTTATTTGATTTGTGGAGAATTTGCCGCAATTAAACGACAGTTGCGTCAGGGCGTTATGAGATTAGCTAAAAAAGAAGCACTTACGGATCAATACCGTAAGTGCCTCTCTATGGGTTTTCAAATTACTGGATGGCGTCTTTGAAAGCCTTTCCTGCTTTGAACGCAGGTGCCTTAGATGCAGGGATATCAATCTGCTCACCTGTTGCAGGATTTTTGCCAGTACGGGCAGCACGTTCTTTGACCTCGAAAGAGCCGAAGCCCACCAGCTGCACTTTGTTGCCAGCCTTCAATCGCTGTCAGTAGTCGTGATAAATGCAGCGAGAGCAACCTCGCAATCCTTCTTGGAAAGGCCACTCGCTTCAGCCATTGCGGCAATCAGTTCGGTTTTATTCATAGTTTTTCTCCTTGATGTTATTTTGTTTTCTGTATAATTGTTTAGGTGCCTATGGAATGAAATGACAAGACCCTCTTAGAGTTTTTCACGCACCATCATAAGGGCATAACCAAGTAGATTTTGGCCTTGCCATTTTGCCCGGTCAAGTCTGCTTGGATCACGCATGGATAAACCAATGCCCCAAATCCGATCATTTACAGCACACTCAGCAAGAAATGCATTTCCAGTATCTTTCAGTCTCTCCCTTAGATCAGGGTTCTGCGTAAACTTTGCGAAAAGCCCCTCATAGACGACGATTTGTCGAATACCGTTCCATAGGCTCTCATCATAGCCGGATACAAGCCGTCCAAGAGCCTTTATCTCGGCAGCATTATCCGTAGCAAGAATCTGTGTGGCAACCTTTTCATCGCCAAAGGAAAGTGCCTTGCGGTACATCATATACTGCTCCATTGAGGAAAAGGTGATACCATTGTGCGTAAATGTGGAAGGATACCAGTTGCTAAGGTATCCATTCTCTTCGTTATTGTTGTGAAAACAGATAACAGTCATTCCCATTTCCTCGTTCCTCCATAAACGAACATCTTCTCATGCATGGATATCTCTGACATATTACTATTATACCGAGCGCAGGATGAAATGGCAATCTCAACTTTTTTACTGCCAATTTCTACTTCTTCCTTATTTGGATGTAACTCCAGTAAGTCAACAGAGGGCCAGCCCCATTAGAGCTGGTCCTCTATGCACCAAAAGGCATACTTTTTGGCTGATGGCATTTTTGGTCGATCGAAATCAAATATGTGTTTCAAAATGCCATAAACAAATTAGTGAGATATTTCAAAAAACAATGGACATTATGGTGCAATTCTTCTCCATAAAACGTCGCCCTTTCCCGATGCTCGCATTACAATCGCATTAATGCTTTTAGAACAGTATAGCAAACTATTCACAGAGAGTGATCAGGGGGATTTTCGTACCATCGGTGGAGCAAAATACTGTCTTTCGGCTAAAATTACTTTTCGTATACTGCGAATTACCGCATATACAATTGTCTGTCGCTGATGAAGGGTGATAAGGTTGTCGAGTTGGCTGAAGTAGTAGGCAATGAGTT
>ENA-UOJH01001041-UOJH01001041.1-human-gut-metagenome-genome-assembly--contig:-C148-NODE-1041-length-22182-cov-113.235911_pt1 | contig 22182 bp, 16 predicted proteins | sample MGYA00242345_ERZ723892 | MGnify/ENA metagenome assembly ERZ723892 | reverse complement strand
TAAGAGGGAAATAATAAAAAATCAGAGCCGTGACACAGTTCAGTTTACACTACCACAACGGCGAACGCTCAGAGCCGGTCATGGTGGCTTTTGCTCTACAGATGAACGGACAAAGCTATACTATGCGTGTGCCGCTGCTCTCGCTCGTGCCACTGCCGTTCCTACAGATTGACAACGCCAACCTCAGCTTCTTCGTCAGCATCATGTCCTCTAAGACCAACCGCCTACAGGGACTGAAGGTCTCGCTCTCGCCATCTAACAAGCAGCTCGAGGAGTCTGCCGTCTCTCAGTACGACCTGCGCAACAACATACGTGTCGAGATAAAGGCTGAAGCGCAACTGCCCTCACCAGGACTCGCCCGACTACTGCAGATTGCCGCCACAAACGGCATGAGCATCCGACCGCTCCACTCTGCAACGCCGCCCGACACGCCCAACAACACCCTATAAGAACAATAATATTTTTACAATAACCCTCTAAACCCAAGAATATGGCTCTACCCGTTGACAACCAAGAAAGCCTTCTTCAAGAGCTCGACTTCAACCGCATACTCGGCGCTCCGCTCTCAGCCTGCGTCAACGCGCAAGAAGAAGCGGCGCAGGCCACACTACAATACCTCAACGAGGTGGTATTCACACAGACTGGCGACGACGACTCCAGCCTCGAACCCGTCACCGTCTCGTTCTACTTCGAGTCAGCAGGACAAGTTCATCGCATCGTCATGCCGCTGCTCCTCATCGTGCCAGTACCTTATCTGCAGATAGACCGCGTCGACCTCACATTTCAGGCCACTGTCACAGAGAGCCGGATGAATCACGACACAAGAAAGCTCTCTCTGAAAGCCAAATACTCCGCGCCTGGCGACTCTGCCGAAGTGAGCAAGGAGACGAAAGCCGAGTACATGAACAAGCGCTGCATCGACATCAATCTCAGCGTTACTTCAGCCGATATGCCGATGAGCATCTCGAAGCTCCTCGAAATCTTCAACAACCAACTCGTTGAGGTGAAGCCCGACGAGCCCGAAGTGCTGCCCGAGCCAACACCAGCAGAGAAGCCAAAGCCCACAGAGCAACCTACAGAAAACAAGCCCACAACTTCCACAACACCTAAGCCCGAAAAGGAAGAGAAGAAGGAGGAGCAGAAGCCTGAAGAGCCGAAGACAGAGGAAGTGAAGCAGCCTGAAATGAAGTACAACATACTGCTGCTGGGCAAGATAACCAACGCCCAAAAGTCCGACATACTCAACATCGTCAGCAGGTATTGCCGCTCGAGCTACAAGCTCTCGCCCTCAGCGCTCAACAACATACTGAAGGCTAAGAAGCACACCATCCCCGTAGAGGACACACAGGAAAACGTCAAGACAATTATCGACGCCCTCAAGCAAAAGAAGATTGCAGCAAGCGCCGTCGAAGTATAAAAGTTGCAACCTTCGCATTCATAGTTTTTAAATAATAGTTACAAAAAATGCTGCCCGGCAAGTTTGCCAGGCAGCATTTTTTGTTATCCGTAGCAGAAAGTTTCCGCTCCTAATAAATCTTTACTTCGCAACCTTCAGCGCACCCTTCTCGCCCTTCACTACATACACGCCCTTCGGCATATTCTTGCCGCAGAACTCGCCGTATGTCATCGTGCCGAGCTGTGTGCCTACCGAAGAGAACACCTTCACCACATTGTCCGCAGCCATCTGCGTTGCGTCCTCTGTCACGCCGTCGATAGTGCTCCAAGCGCTGAGGTCTACAGTCTGCCAGTCGCTCCACTTCGAAAGCACGTTGCCAGCAACAGCACACACACGCCACTGGTATGTAGCCCCAGCGTTCAGACCCTCAAACTTATAAGATGTCGTCTTGATGTCTGAGAAGCGCTGCGCCGAAGCCTTCATCACAGCCTTCTCAGCCACGCCCATGCTTTGGAAGTCCTCAGCCGAGAAGTCGCCGTCGTAGATGGCGATAGAGAAGATGTAGCCACGCTTCTTCGGCTGCACCTTCACCTTATAGTCGTCCATGTTAGCGTTCGCAAGCACCACGGTGGTCATAGTGCCGTCCATGTCTACAGTCTGCTCCGAGATAACACTGTCGTCCTTGTCGAGCAGCGACACCGTAGCCTCAGCAGCATCGCTGCCATAAGCGCTCGCCGAGAGTCTTACCGTAACGCTCGTAGCCGAGTGGTCGGTGATGAGCGGCGAAGTGAGGTTGCCCTGCTTCTTAGACGAACCGAGCTTTGCGCAGCCCGGACACTCGAACACCTTCTCGCCCGTCCAGCCTACGTTCTGCATCTTGCTGTCAAGCGCGCCCGAAATGTCGATTGTGCCGTCGGCTGTGAGGTTAGCGCCCCATGTGCTCAGATCCTCGCTCATCATAAGCGCCTCGTCAGCAGAACCCTGAGCGCTCTTCTCGCGCAGCTCTATGGTGTAGCTCTCCGCATTCTCCACGGCGTTCCAGCCACCCGTGAACGAAGTCTCCGCCATGTCTACCAGCTTCGGCTGCGGCGCTGAGAGCGAGAGACCGCCCATGAACGTGAACGAGATCTTGCCGTTCTTCTCCGCAATCTCAGTCACCGGCTTGCCTAAGAACTTGCGTCCGTCGCTGTTAGCGTTGAAGAGCGTAGCGGCAGGCTTCGATGTGTCAGTCAGCTCCGTCGACTTCGTCGTGCCGGGCCATGTGTCGCCCGTCACGGTCTCCCCAGTCAGCTTGTTGTCAGCCGGCACAACGGTGAAACGCTGGTGGTTATACGCATTGTTCACAGCGTTGTTCTCCCATACATCCTGGTTATAGTCCATGTGAATTACGAGCATGCCGTGGTTGGGCAGCGCCTTGTCGGTGCCCTGCAGCTGGCGGTTCTCGAAGATGTAATACTCGTTCTTGTTCTTCTCGTTGAACACCACGTACGACTCTTCTGCCTCGTCCAGCGGCTTCATGTCCTTCACGTAGCACGGCTCGCTGAGGATGGTAGGCTCGAGCCATCCGCTCACCCACTTCTCGTATGTGTTGTAGCCAACCGGCGCATAGCCGTCGCCGCCGTACGATCCGTAGTCCATCAGGTCCCAAGCGTCCATGCCGAAGCAGCCACCGTTCTGCGTGTCGTACATATCGGGTATGCCCATACAGTGGCTGAACTCGTGGCAGGCGGTGCCGATGCCGCTGATGTACGTGCCCGAAGAACCGTTCAGCTCCGACGAGCAAGCGTAGGTGTTGATGCGCACGCCGCCCAGACGCAGACTGTAGCCTCCCGACTCCAGATCCCACTCGTGCGGCCAAATGGTGGTGGCCGGAGCGCCCGAAGCCTCGCCGTAGCCGGCATAGATAACGTAAACCTGATCGGCAGCGCCGTCGCCGTCCCAGTCATACTGCGTCATATCGAGCTTCTCCTGAGCGTAAGCCAGCTCACAAGCCTCCTTAATCATGCCCGCCGGATCGACGTCGTTGCCGTAAACGTCGTTGGCGCCGTAAGAATCCATATTCTTAGAAACCGTCACAGGTCCCACAACATCAAACTCAAGGTCGAACTTGCCGTAGCTCTGCTTGTAGAAGTAGTCGTGCACCGATCCGTTGTTGCCGTAGTTCTTGTAGCCCTCCTTGTTGAAATAGTTTTTCCACTCCTCCAGCGAGTGCTTCGACTGCATCTTCTTGTCCTTGAAGTTCACAAGAATCACCAGTCCCTTGCGCTTGCCCGTTACGCCGATACCCTCGCCGCCGGTAGCGCCAGCCATAATCTCACGCATCATCGGCTTGCCCGCAGCGTCCATAGCGTTGCGCTTCGCAAGACGCGCCATGCGGTGGGCGTTGCGCTGCTTCGCACGCTCCATGCCGAGCGAGCGCACCTTCTGCGCCTCTGTCGAGTAGTAGCTGAGGAACGCCTGCTCGCCTGCGCCACGGCTCTCCACGTTGTGAGCCACCTGCGAAGAGGCTGTCAGCATGCCGCCAGCGTCGAGCGTAGCATAGCAGTAGGCACCGTCGGCACGCTGCACCAGCGGCTGACCGTCTTCGGTACTTGTGTAATGGAAATTCTCGTCGCCGCGCAACATCACAGTGAGCACGGAGCCGTCAGGCTGCTGCACCTGACGCTTCACACGCTTCGCCGGAACGGCAAAAGCAGAGGCTGCAAGCATAAACACTGCAGCGAGTGTTAGAAATCTTTTTGACATTTATTAGGTGATATTGAATTATTTACATTTTAAAAGGTGAAACCTCGAATAGGCTGCAAATATACGAATAATATCCCGTGCAACGAAAATTTTTCAACGAGAAAGCGACTTTGTCTCACTAACTTGCCCCACTATTCCATCCAAACGCTTCTGTCGCTGAACGCACTCGCGTTTTGTCAGATTGTTAACTTTTTACGTTCTTCAGCCTACCCGTTTAAAGTTCTTTAACGCAGAAAACACCAAAATGATAGTTATTGGCTATTTTTTGTAAGGAATATACAACGCGCTTCACGTTTTCTGAGCTAATTTTGCACCAGAATCAATATTCTAATTAACATTTACAAACCTCTGGGTATGTTTCGGCTGCCCAGGCAAAAACTAAACAATTATGAAACACAACAACTCAACCCGACAAGTAAGCATGCGCATATTCCTCGTGCTTATAGTAATGATGATGTCGTCAGCATTCGTGATGGCGCAAGAAAAATACGGCTTCAAGGTAGCCGGCGTAGATGTGACGAGCGACAACTATCTCGACCTCACCGAGATTAACGGAGTGAGCGGCAAGGTGTATTTCGACCCGAACACAAGAACCCTCACACTCGACAATGCCACTATTGAGGCAAATGACTGTAATGCCATCTTGAACGAAACCTGCGACAACCTTTTGATAGAGTTGATCGGCACAAACACCATTAATGTTACCAACTCGGCTGGCATATACACGCGCGAGTCGACAGTTATTCTGGGCGACGGCGGTGCAAAGCTCAGCGTAAAGAGCGACCTGTGCGCCTTGCTCTTCGGTGGTTGTTCTCTCGAGATCAACAATTGCTGGTTGGAGGCAGAGGGCAAATGGGGCATATCTGCAAGCTACAACGAGGCAGAAGAGGTGCTCACCATACGCAACTCTCACGTGGAAGCTACGGGCTCCACAGGCTCAATCTGCGACATCGCCGGTCTGAAGCTTGAGGGATGCTACATCGACATTCCGTCCAAGGCGGCATACGACGCCGATACTAAGTCGGTGGTTGTGAACGGAGAAACCGTAACCTCCAAAGTTGTGATTGAACCCAACAGCTATGGCATCTATATCGCCGACAAGCCGGTGACAACACTCAACTACAAAGACCTCACAAGCATCTACGGAGTGAGCGGCAGCGCCTCTTACAATCCCGACACAAGAACTCTCACTCTCGACAACGCCACCATCGAAAGAAACTCTACCGACGGAACTGGCATTGTGAACAAGACTGTCTCCGACTTCACTGTCAAGCTGATTGGCAATAACACCGTTACAGCCGACCTGGCAAGCATGGTGTTGAACCAGACGTCTACCATCACCGGCGACGGTTCGCTCCATCTCACGAGCAAGCGATTCTGCGGTCTCGACATGGAGGACGCTTCCGTAACCATCGACAACACCAGTCTGTTTGTTAAGGGTGGCTATGGCATAGCAGGTTATATTGGAGCAAAGAGCGAGGTGCTCACCGTGCGCAACTCTTACGTAGAGGCAGAAGGCAGCGGCAGCGGATCTATCTCACTCATCAGCGACCTCATCCTCGACAACTGCGCCATCACACAGCCCGTCGGTGCGGAGTTCGACGCCGACCAAAAGGCGGTAGTTCTGAATGGTGGGTTGCTTAAGTCGAAGGTTGTGATCGAGCCTATCACCAACAGCATCGGCACCGTGACAACCGACGTGCCCGCCCGCAAGCAAGGCATCTACAACCTTAACGGCGTAAAGCTGACCCAGCAATGGAACGACCTGCCCGCCGGCATCTACATCGTTGACGGCGTGAAGCGCGTGAGCAAGCAATAACACAAATTAATTTTTAACGAACACGAATATCACGAATATCACGAATATATAAAATGCAGCATTCGTAAAATTCGGGGTATTCGTGTTCGTTTTACAGCGATATTATGTGTTTAGAACATTCACAAACGATACCCACTTGGTGCTACGGAGGCCAGAGACCTCCGCTACGGATGGATGCACCCAAAATCCGCTTAATCGGTGTAGAGTTGTTAATAAAATCAGTTTAACCTGTTGTTAATACAAATCCGTTTAATCGGTTTAATCCGCGTTTTTTGATTTCAATCTGCATTGATGAGAATAGCTGCGATTTTTTACTTTTTTTAGCTTTTTACTCTCTTGTTTTTAGACGCAAATATAGTCCAAGTACCCTCGACCAAAACTTTCATTCTAGAGATTCGCATACTCAAAAACGCGCCTTTTCATCTGACTTCGCAGCCCGAAAACCATAAAAATTGAGACTTTTCGGTGTAAAACGACGAGTTTTACAAACTTTTCGTGAGACTTTACCATGTAACTCTTGAGACTTTACCCAGTAAAAGCATAGCTATTACATGGTAAAGTCTCACGATAAGTTTGGTTTTGACGAAGCAAAAACTGCACACTTTTACGCAAATTTCCACAATCCTCTGTAAGTCTTTCGCTTAGCGATGCACACTCAAAACTCACGAAAAACCGACAACCGATTTTGTTTTTCATTTTTCGCGAGTTATGAGCGGTCAAAAATTGCAAATATCGTCTTAGCAAAAAGTGTGCCAGAGATTTCACCTCATCCGTCAACCGATATTCCTTCACGTTTTCTTCTTTTATGTTGGTAAGTTTTTCTAACTTTGTAGCTAAGTAATGAGAAATCTATTTCATTGAACCCACGTTAATAAAAACCTATGCAATACCCTCTTATATCAGAATATCTCGCTGCCATTCGCGAGGCTAAGGACAATCTTGACAAACTCAGCCATTTGGTGCCCGTGCTGGACAAATACGGTGAACCGTATCGTAGCAGCGGTGCGTTTGCCGTCGTGTTCAAGATGAAGGACGAGCAGACGGGGAAGTGCTATGCACTGAAGTGCTTCACCGAGGAGCAGGAAGGGCGTGCGGAAGCATACCGCCAGATAGCCGAGGAATTGGAGTTTGTCGACTCGCCTTATATCACTTCCGTGAAGTATCTGGAGAAGGAAATATTCGTTGACAGCAACTGTGAGGACGAAGAGTTCCCAGTGTTGCTGATGGATTGGATTGAGGGCGAGACGATGGAGACGTACGTTGCCGCTAACTACACGGACACTCACGCTATGGCGATGCTTTGCTACCGTTTCTGCAAGATGGCGGCTTGGCTTCGCTCGCAGTCGTTCGCTCATGGCGACATCAAGCCCGACAATATCATGGTGCGCCCCGACGGTACGCTGACACTCGTCGACTACGACGGAATGTTTGTGCCGGCGATGAAAGGTCAGAAGTCGCCGACTATCGGCACAAAGGACTTCTCACATCCCCTTCGTACCATCGATGACTTCGACGAAACCATCGACGATTTCGCCTTGGCTTCCATTGCCCTCTCGTTAAAAGCAATATCCCTTAATCCGTCTCTGCTTCAGACCTACGGAGCGTCCGACCGTCTCCTCTTCTCAGCCGCCGACTACCTCGATTTGAGCAAGAGCAATACCTTCACCGCCCTGCAAGGCCTGTTGACAGATGAGGAAGCGATAACCCTAATGTCAATGTTCCTATTAGCCAAAGCCAAGAAGAACTTGTCTATGTGCTCCTTCAGATTGTTCGGTGTGCAGAAGCCGAAGGAAGGGGAAGTGTGGAGCACAGAAGTTACAGAAAAGGATCTTAAAAATGCAGTAGAAGAATCATTTTTTGGTGTAAAATATAGCAAGGATTGGAAAAGATTACTATGGGCACCTTATGAAATCAGAGGTGAATATCATATCAGAGAAGGCGTGAAGGTAATTGGAGATCGTGCTTTTTTGTTATATAATTCACTCACCAGTATCAATATTCCAAATAGTGTGACATATATTGGAAATGATGCTTTTGGATGTTGTGAATCACTCACTAATATCAATATTCCAAATAGTGTGACAAATATAGGAGATGGTGCTTTTGCATATTGTAATTCACTCACCAGCATCAATATTCCAAATAGTGTGACATATATTGGAAATAGTGCTTTTAGGGAATGTGAATCTCTCACCAACATCAATATTCCAAATAGTGTGACAAATATTGGAAATAATGCTTTTATTCGTTGTAATTCACTCACTAACATCAGTATACCTAAGACTGTGACAAATATTGAATATAATGTTTTTTGGATGTGTGATAGCCTTCCATTCAAAATCAAATCAGACATCATCCAACGTTTTGGCGAAGAAGTATTTGATTCATGGTAGTAATTAAATCCAAGCGCAGAAAGCGCAAAAGCACGCTGAAGAATATGCAGAAAAGTCGCCGCTATTATATCCGAAAAATGTAAACTTTGCAGCGTCAATAAAAACATTTACTTAAACCATACAATATGAAAGCATTAATATCTTTTCTGATATTCATAATCAGCTCGCTTTGCTGCTATAGCCATACCTCTATGACGGGTGCGCAGCAGACTGTTGCTGCGCAGCGTGCGACTTTCAATGATATCATTAGTATTGGTGAGCTGATAAAGAGTGTGAAAGAGGGCAACGTTGGTATTAAGAAGATGGCGGAAAAGAGCGACTATGCGTTTCGCGGGCGCTATCACGACCCTGAGTTGAACGACTTCTATTATGAGGATGTCTACTATAAGAATTGTATGGTGGCTGCAGACGGCAGTCCGATTAAATATGGTAAGGGTAACTCTTCTGTGCTGATAGCAGGAAGCGTTGGCTTCGGACCTTTCGTCTTGATCCGTGTCTACAACAAACGTGCCTATAACTACATAAAATCGGAACTAAGGAACAAGTTCCATTTCAAAACCGCGGAGGTCGATGGCAAGTGGGCAACGCTGAAGAAAGGGAATGTGATTGTTGACGTCTCCGTGGACGGCAATGCCTATGGTTTCACCTTTTACATCAAATAGACGTTGGTTAAAAGCTTGTGTGAACAGAGCTGGGACTGAGTTAGGACTAAGCTTGCGCTGGTAGATACGCCTCTGCAGCTGGCAGATAGGCTGGCAGATATCGCTTTCGGGAAGCGTATCTGCCAGCCTTTATCGTACTTATACTGTGCAGGTTACGGCGATGCTGGGAGATATGGAGGATTTTTTCACGTACAGGGGTGTTATAGGACTATCAATTCTTAATATCATCAAATGGCAAAGAATTGAATTTATCAAAATCAGATTTGAATAATTTGTCTTGTATCACACGGTACTTCTCAAACTCTGACTCTGCAAAGCTCTTGGCATATTCAGCAGAAACCTTTCCTGCATCATGTAATACGGCATCACCTCCAGCTTCAAGAATAATATCAATACGTTTAGCCCAATCTTCCATAGTCATTGGTATATGTCGATTTGCCATACGTTCAGCTAAATCAAGTACAGAGTTGACAAGTTTTCCCATATCTTCAAGTTCCACTTGTTTTAGATAGTTTTTGGCAATACTTACATCTGGCTTGACGATTTTACCATCAGGTGCATTCTCCCAAGCAGTCAGTCCCATGTGTTCTTTCTCTGCATTGGCTCTTTCCACAATAAGTTCTGCTGCGGTATGCCCATGCACTGCATAATGCATCTTATTCTGAACTTTTTTATAAAACAGACGTGTGGTAGGTGCATCCTTATTGTAGTCAACAGCTGTAGCATATATATCCGTGAGCTTTTGGTAGAATCTTCGTTCACTCAATCTAATCTCACGTATCTCTGCCAGCAAATGCTCAAAATAGTCCTCACCGATAAATGAGCCGTTCTCCATGCGCTTCTTGTCTATGATATAGCCCCGGAGCGAGAACTGCCGGATAACATAGGTACACCATTGGCGGAACTGTGTGGCACGGATAGAGTTGACACGATAGCCCACGGAGATTATGGCATCGAGGTTATAGAACAACGTGTTGCGCCGAACCTCTCTCGTACCTTCCTTTTGAACTACCGAGATTTTCTCGGTAGTTGCCTCCTTGTTCAATTCGTTCGTATCATATATGTTCTTCAGATGCAATCCGATGTTATCAGCGGAGCAGTCAAAGAGCACAGCCATAGCCTTTTGGGTAGCCCACACTGTTTCATCTTTGTATAGCACCTGAATGCCTTGCTCCTTACCTTCTGCCACGAAAGTCAGGAACTCTGCCGTACTGTTTCGTATTTCAAATTTCTTTGCCATAATTCTCTTTGTTAACAATTATAAAAACAATTACAAACATCTACTTAGGTATTCTTTCGTTGGAACACCATAAGAAGTCAACCAATGGTCTTCCTTGTTCTTTAAATTGGTGTTTCGATTTCGGGTACAAAGATAATGCTTTTATCATAGATATACCAAAGACGCCAGCTATACTTTCATAGATAAATTCTATTGTTAAGATATTCGTCATTACTGAGAGATATGTTCTTCACATAACGGGGTGTTACAGGACGGGATTATGATATTATGATTCCAATTCTTCTAATTCACTTTAAATAGCCAATCAGTCGTTACACCATAAAATTAACTTTTAATAAATAATAACAGATAAACATTTTCATTTTTTATTATTACTTTTGCCAACAAATAAAAACAACAAAAAAAGAAGAACACTTTTTACACGCTAATAGAGTTTTAAAGACATTATGAAGATAGGATTGTTTATTCCATGTTACGTCGATGCATTGTATCCGGAAGTGGGAGTGGCTACGTACAAGCTCCTGACAAGCCTCGGACTCGACGTCACCTACCCTCTCAAGCAGACTTGCTGCGGACAACCTATGGCAAACGCCGGCTTTGAAAAGATGGCTACGGACATCTCACGCCACTTCGACGACCTCTTCAAGGAGTTCGACTACGTGGTTGCACCGTCGGCATCGTGCGCGGCTTTTGTCAAGCTTTATCATCCACGACTTGCCACGGGCAATCACGAATGCCTCACGTCAAAGAAGATAATGGACGTGGTGGAGTTTCTGCACGACGTCGTAAAACCAACAAGCCTAAAGGCTCACTTCCCGCACATAGTCAGCGTACATAACTCGTGTCACGGCGTACGCGAACTGGGATTGTCGTCGCCCTCAGAAAGACAGGTGCCGCAGTTCAACAAGATTATCGACTTGCTCAAACTCGTGGACGGCATCACCATCCGTGAGCCGGAGAGAAAGGACGAGTGCTGCGGATTCGGAGGAATGTTCTCCGTAGAAGAACCGGAAGTGTCGAAACGCATGGGAGAGGACAAGATAGAACGTCACATGGCTACGGGAGCGGAATACATCACCGGTCCCGATTCGTCATGCCTTATGCACATGCAGGGCATTGCAAAGAAGGAGAACAAGCCTATAAAATTCATACACGTGGTAGAGATATTAGCAGCAGGACTATGAGCACAATACATTCAGAAGCGGCACGACGCTTCAACGACAACAGAGCAAAGACCACATGGCACGACGCCACCTTCTGGTCGTTAAGACAAAAACGCGACAACATGGCGTCAGGGTTGCCAGAATGGGAGGAGCTGCGCGAACATGCCAGCCAGATAAAGCAGCACACCATAACGCACTTGGCTGACTATCTGGAGGAGTTCAGCACGCAACTGGAGAGCCGTGGCGTCATTGTGCATTGGGCTAAGGACGCCAACGACTTTAACAACATCGTGCTCGACATACTGCAGAGTCATGGCGTAAAGAAGATGGTGAAAAGCAAGTCGATGCTTACCGAGGAGTGTGCCATGAACCCGTTCCTTGAGAGTCACGGCATCGACGTCGTGGAGACCGATCTTGGCGAACGAATCCTGCAACTGCTACATCAGAAACCGAGCCACATCGTAATGCCTGCCATACACCTAAAACGAGAAGAGGTGGGACAGATGTTCGAGGAGAAAGGCATCAGCACAGAGAAAGGCAATTACGACCCAACATACCTTACGCAATGCGCACGCAAGCATCTACGCAACCAGTTTATGGAAGCAGGAGCAGGAATGACAGGATGCAATTTCGGTGTGGCAAAGACCGGCGATATCGTGGTTTGCACCAACGAGGGCAACGCCGACATGTCAACATCAATGCCAAAGCTACATCTCGTGGCAATGGGAATAGAGAAGATTGTGCCCGACTACAAGTCGCTCGCCGTATTCCAGCGACTGCTCTGCCGCTCTGCTACCGGACAGCCCACAACGGCCTACACCTCACACTTCCGTCAGGCAAGACCGGGAGCTGAGATGCACGTCATCCTCGTGGACAACGGACGAAGCGACATCCTTGCCAACGACGAGCACTGGGAAACGCTGAAGTGCATTCGCTGCGGAGCCTGCATGAACACCTGCCCCGTATACCGCCGCTCGGGTGGCTACTCATACACCTACTTCATCCCCGGACCTATCGGCATCAACCTTGGTATGCTGCACGATGCGTCACGCTACAGCGACAACGTCAGCGCTTGCACGCTCTGCCTCTCATGCGACAATGTATGCCCGGCTAAGGTGAACCCCGGTTCGCAGGTCTATATGTGGAGACAGAAGCTCGACTCGCTGCACAAGGCCGACACGATGAAGAAGTGCATGTCAAAGGGAATGGAAGAGCTCTTCAACCATCCCCTACTCTATTCTTCAGCCTTGCGTCTGGCTCCTCTTGCCAACCTCATACCTGACAGCCTTACGCACATACGCTCACTCAATCCGTGGGGCGTGGGACACGCAATGCCGAAATTTGCGAATGAGTCGTTCCAGACAATGTGGAAGAAAGGAAAACTGAACCAAAACGAACAGAAAGAACAATGACATACAAAGACGAACTATTGGAGAAGTTGCGACGCAACACACACGAACAGTATTCGATGCCCGACACACCGATAGACGGCATATCGTACGACGACACGGTAAAACAGTTTGTGGATATGAGCATGTCGGTGGGCAGCAAGGTGGTGATGGCTAAGCCGAACGAAAAGCTCGACGACATCGTAAGAAACGCCTATCCGCAAGCAAAGACCATCGCCTCTAACATCGCCGAACTCACCATCGCCACCATCAATCCCGACACCGTGGCAGAGGCGCAGGACCTTAACGGCACCGACGTAGGAGTGGTGTACGGACAGATTGGAGTGGCGGAGAATGGTTGCGTCTGGATTCCGCAGGACATGAAGGAGAAAGCAGTCTGCTTTATCAGCGAATATCTGGTCATCGTCCTCCCGAAGAGCGGCATCGTGAACAACATGCACGAGGCATACGACCGCATCTGCATGCCAGAAACCGGACTCGGCACATTCATCTCTGGACCATCAAAGACTGCAGACATAGAGCAGGCGCTGGTAATGGGAGCGCAGGCTGCACGCGGCGTGACAGTGGTAATAAGGGAAGAATAATGAGGATGTAAAAAGACGAGCAAGATTTACATTCTGCAGTATATAACTTACATTCTGCAGTCTACAGTATATAAAAGGATATTGCAGTCATGCAAAACTTCATATTGCTGTATGCTAAGATATTTTGAGCAAAAATAATTAGGGCTGGATTCAATCACGAAGAATCCAGCCTTTTTAGTTACCCTTGTTTATTGCAAATACCAATTCAAGCAACCATGAACAAAGGTACACATTCCAGCGGTCAGCAATATTTATAAAGGCACTCCGCCTATAGGTATAGGTTCGCATACCTATAAGGTTCTTACTATTGGCAACTATGCCAAAAACCGTTTGATGTTTCGTATATGGTCTGGCAGATGAGTCGCTATCAGTCAGCCACCAACAGCCCTAATAAATTTAAAAACTCCACGACACAAATATTTTGCATATTTTCTTTTTCCATTCTTGTTTAGTTTTCATATCTTTGTAGTCACATTATGACAATTCTATCAAGAATAAGTCTATTGGTTTTAATCTAACCTCTGAACAACATTGGAAGATACTATCAACCTGTCTCCAAAGGCAGACGCTTCATTGTATAATGGGCAGCCATCCGACACTGGCTTATCGTGTCCAAGTGCAGGACTTACCTCCCGCACGCCCTCCATTTCTGATGATGTCAGATATGGGGTGTCGGTAGAAAATGTGCCTGCCGGAAACAAGCGGTGGTTCGTGCTAAGAGTTTCGTATGGACGCATTGACAAAGCAAAGACCTTTGTAGAGGCTAAAGGACTCGAATGTTATGTTCCTTTGCAATATAAAGAGATAAGGAAGCAAGGTAAGAAGCGAATCATCACCACCCCACTCCTCCCCTCCTTAATATTCGTCCATGCATCAGCAGAGCAAGTAGAAGCCTTACTCCACGACAACAAGGTAGTGGCAAATGAAAGCAGAGCCTTACTCAGCTATTACTTCAATCACACCATCCATCGCCAAGACAATCCCGACCGCAATCCACCGTTGACAATCCAAGATGAAGCAATGAACAACTTCATCCGCCTCACATCTGTCAAAAATCCACATATCATTCCCGTCACTTCCAACAGTATCCAGTTCAAGCTGGGTGATAACGTAGTTGTGACAGAAGGTGAGTTCAAGGGTGTTCATGGAAGAGTGGCAAGAATAGCTGGGTAACAGCGCGTGATTGTAGAGCTATTTGATGGGTGTTTAGTGGCTACTGCGTATGTGCCGAAGGAGGCGATGAGGAAAGAAAAATCAATAACGCTGCTTGGTTAACGCAACAGATTAAACACTATATAATAAATGAAATAAGCTATTCTCATAACATATAATAAAAATATACAATCAAATGATGAAAGAAGTATTCATGAATATGAAAATAATCTGGAATTCTTCCTATGGATATGATATTCTCATTCCTGGAGAGAATTGTGAGATAGATGTTTGACGTTTCAAAAAAAAGAAATTATATGAGTTCAATATTAAAAATATTAGTAGATATTCAATGTGTTGTCTATTGTGATTTTGAAGAGGTAGGTGAAGCCAATCCCTATTCCTTATTTAAGATGGAACTGCGCAAAGGTTCTTATATTATCGACTTTAAAAAAGATGATATTAATCTGAAATCAATAAAATATAAGATTGAATCTGATGATGAGGATTATCTTTTAGAGGAATCCTTAGCTAATTTCTATACAAAAGAGAAGGAAGCAAGAAGAAGAAAGGATATTTCTGAAAAGGAAGTTTTATGGATTGATGTTGGTGATAATTGGAGAATTATTTCTGTAGATGACAACATTCTTAATCCCGAGACTGGTGAATCATGGATAGATCTTCCCAATAGCTACAATTTATTACCAATGGGGCAGCATCGTGATCCAGACATTGATGCATGCGGTTATATTCCGTTCAATATAGGTGGAACGTTAATGGAAGATGACCTAACTGGTTTCTTTATATCAGGAGGAACATGGGGGTGCTTGGACAAATCTGGTAAAGTCGTAATACAACCAATATATAGTCGTAAAGTGTTCTTCTATAATGACCAAGTTGCAAGTACATATATCAATGGTATATTTAGTGGAGTCATTGATCAATTCGGGGAAAAGTTATTTGCCGAATTTGATAGTCTGCTCCCAGTAGATGAGGTTGTTGGCTATTATGATGTGTCACAGCAAAATAAACATGGAATCGTTAATAAACACGGAGAATTCATCTTACCATTAAACTATTTAAGTTTTGGATATCATACAAGTAAGGTAATTTGGGCACAAGACACATTGTCAAAAAAATGGGGATTGTTAAGATTTGATGCTACTACTGTATTACCTTTTATCTATGATAATATCAATAAGGCAGAAGATGGTTATTTTGTGTGTAAAAACGAGAAATGGGGAACTGTGGACCTTGATGGAAAAGTTATTGTAGATACAAAATATCAAATAGTAGCAAAGATGTCAAAACGTTATTATAATCCATCGGCATATGAGGATTTAGATTATTTGTACAACAATTACTCTATAGTTGTTCTTTGTAATAATTATGAAGGTTACAAATATGGTATCGTTAACACGCACTTTGTCGAGCACTTCAGTTCTCAAACAACAATTGCATTTAAGGAAATTATTCCATGTAAATATGATGCCATATATTCAAAAGGTGGCAAGCATTATTCAGATGATGATTTGGTTGAAGCAGCAACAAGTCAATGCGGCGCTCCTGATGGATTATTCGAAATCACAGATGTATATTTCGTCTTAAAACGAGAGCACATGCAATGTGATGGATATGATAATAAGGGCAATATCACATACTCGTTTATTTGTGATGAATTTAATTCAAAATACAAAATTCTATCTCAAAAATACTATCTTAGAAACACAAAAAATGAATTTGATGACAGTCCGTATGATATATTAGAAACTATAGATTTCTATGATGGAACTTTTTTTACAAAGAATATCTATCCTGATGATTGGGATGGATATACTTCTATTCCAGCAATAGGACAAGTAAATGTAAAGCACAAAGTCTCTTTTTTAATTGGCAAAAGGGATGACGAATGGTGTGTGTTTGATAACAGAGAATCTAATGCGTATGACTGCAAAGAGAATGAAGCAAGTGAATACTACTGCTTATACAATAATCGTCCGACGACAATTTTATTCAGCTATAAATGTGACAAAATCATTGAATTTGGCATCTTGCTTAGTGGAGAATATTTTGCTATAGTAGAAATAGAGAATTATAGAAAGTTATGTATTATTGAGGATTCTAAAATAATATATGAATCTGATTATATGATAGAAATACATTCTTCATATAATCAACTTGCACTTTCAAAAAGATTAGACTTAGAGAAATATCTATATTTAAACGGATTAGGTAATGATTATTTTATTGCAAGATTAACCATTGATAAATGGCAGATTTTAAAGTACGATTACGCCTGTGAAAGTTACGGAGTAGGAATTTTCAAATCTCCAGAATTTGATTTTATTCGGTTTATAGATGAAAATACTGTTGAGATTCATTTATATCACAAAGGGCGTACACTATATAATACAATATCCACATTGTGTTGTGACAATATGAAGCCCGATAGGACACGATGGAAAGTATCACCTTATGAGGAACGAAATTGCAATTGGGTAGCTGTATTTGATTTTGACAAAGAGAAAGAAGGAATCGTAATAGAAGAACACGATAAATTGTCAGAAACAGAAAATCCTTCATATGGAGGTTATGACATTGTTGGAAAAGTCCCAGAGGAAATAATCATTCCATTTAAATGGGATTATGCAAGAGTCTTTTATAGCGAGCAAAATCCAATAATAGTTGTTGGAAATTATACAGGTAAAAAAGTCGGAAACTTCTTAGGTGCTGCCAATGAAATAAAGTGTGCTATCTTGGATACAAATCAACGTCCTTTAAGCAGTTTTATATTTGACAGAGTGTCTATTGGTTGGTCTTGCCAAGATTTGCGATTCCATATAGGTAATTATGGTGCCGATATAAATCTTGCAAAAGATGAATTTATCTATGCTGTTCCTTTTTTGAATTATGACTCATGTGATGAAGAAGGACATCGCATATGGGGAACTCCCTTTAAGAATTTGAGATGTTTTATTGATACTGAGACAACAGGTTTACCAATAAACGACAATCTGCCGTATACAGAATTGGACAATTGGCCTCATCTTGTTCAAGTTGCATTAATTATTGAAGATGACAACTATGGAATATTGGCAAAACGGAATATGATTTTGAAACCGGATGGGTATTCCATACCAGAATCATCCGCAAGAATACATGGAATAGCCAATGCCCTAGCTATCAAAGTAGGAGAAGATAGAAAACATGTTATAGGTTTCTTAGATCAGGTTTTAAGTAATTCTAACATCGTTATAGGACATAATGTTTCCTTCGACTTAAATGTGGTTAAAGCTGAAATAATCAGAGTCAAAGGGATAGAAAATGCATTGTTCACTACAAAGAATCACAATGTAGTTGACACGATGAAAATGGGTATGAATATATGCAAAATACCTAATTTGTCATTCCATACACATATGAGTCAGCCATATAAATATCCCAAATTGGATGAACTTTATTAAGTAAGTGATCTAAATTATTTTTATATATAAGTACTAACATGGCTCATTTTTCGTTTTATAGAAAAAGTAGAATTATGAAACCAATAAAAGTACTTGAATTATCAGAGGTTGATCGCCTCAAATTAGAGAAAGGCTATCATAATGGCCCTACTCATAGTTTTCGTATCAGATGCAAATCCATATTGCTGAAGTCAGAAGGTAAATCAGCTCCCCAAATAGCAGAAATGCTTGAGGTAACAGTACCTACTGTCTACACATGGGTAAAACGTTATGAAGAAAATGGCATCAAAGGCTTGGAGACACGTCCTGGTCAGGGGCGAAAGCCTATTATGGATTGTTCTGATGAAGAAGCAGTCCGCAAGGCAATTGAGGAAGACCGTCAGAGTGTGTCCAAAGCACGTGAGGCATGGCAGAATGCGACTGGTAAAGAAGCCAGTGACATTACCTTCAAACGTTTTTTAGAAACATTGGTGCAAGATATAAGCGTATAAGAAAACGCCCAAGGGGCAAACCCTCACCGCAGCTCTACGCATACAAGAAAGAGAAGTTGCAAGAACTTGAAGAACTTGATTCCAAAGGAGAACTTGTGCTATATTATGCCGACGAAAGCCATGTCTGTACAAACGGATATGTTCCATATGGCTGGCAATTCAAGAATGAGGATGTTTACATCCCATCCGAGAAAGCTGCCCGGCTTAATATCTTTGGCATGATTACCAAAAGGAACCAATATAAAGGCTTTACCACAAAAGAGTCCATCAACGCAGACAAGATTGTGGACTATCTTGATAGATTCTCTTTCAATGTCACGAAGAAGACTGTAATTGTCTTGGACAATGCTTCTGTTCATAGAAATCGGAAAGTTAAAGAACTGAGGAAAATTTGGGAGAAAAGAGGATTGTACCTCTTCTATCTTCCACCTTATTCTCCGGAACTTAATCCTGCCGAGATTCTTTGGCGTATACTTAAGGGTAAATGGATAAGACCGATAGATTACGAGACTACGGACTCGCTTTTCTATTGTACGAACAGAGCCTTGGCATCTGTGGGTACGAACTTATTCGTGAATTATTCATATTTATAAAATTAATTTTGAACAGTTACTTACAAATTGTTCAATAAGTACTTTAATAACCAACATGATGCTATGGCGGACGTACAAGCAGCATATGATTGTTATTACGAACTTAAAAGGAAATCACAATGATTAAATTGTATAACACAAATGTAGATGTTTTGGTGGTAAGGAAATCTGACTATCAGAATAACAATATCGGCGATGGGTATTTCCTTGTTCCCAAAGATGAATGGCTTTGTGAAGATGATGGACTCAAAAGTTTTCATTTATTCCTAACCAAGCTTGATGGAAACATAGTTTCCTTGTTTTTGACAAGTGAAGGGCATCCTGTTATTTTAAGAGAATTACCATTATCACGAAGAAGTGATTATATTGAGATATAAATATTACTGAAACAGAATGAAGTATTGATTATGCTCGAACTCGAATTACAACAATATCTCCTCCGTGAGTACCCACAAGAGAATGCTCGCTGCGAATGTAAGGAATCCAAGAATCCAAAGAACTTATTTAAAATACAACAGACGTAAGTTATGGCACTCGCAATAAACATAAACGATCTGCTCAACAAGCAGAAAATTGAGTCTAACCGCATTGAGTTTAAGAAAGGTTGGAATCCAGGGAGCATATATCATAGTATATGTGCCTTCGCTAATGATTTCGACGACCTTGGCGGTGGATATATCATCGTTGGTGTAGATACCGACGACAAGACGGGTATGGCAATTCGTCCTGTAGAAGGAGTTTCATTGGAAAAGATTGATGGCATCTTGCAGGAGATGGTTGCTTACAACAATAACATGGCTCCATACTATTTGCCTCGTACTTCAGTGGAAGAAGTGGATGGCAAACAGGTGATTGTAATTTGGTGTCCAGCTGGTAGCTATCGTCCTTATTCCGTGCCGGTGAATGTTACGGCAAAAGGATCAAAGGAGTATTTCTACATTCGTAGCGGAACAAGTAGCATAGAGGCAAGAGGTGAAGTGCTCGTTGAACTGCGTGAGTTGGCCAACCGTATGCCTTTTGACGAACGAGGAAATAGCGACATACAGTTGGAAGATATTTCATTGGTACTTCTTCGTGATTATCTTGTCAAGGTAGGCAGCAAGTTGGCTGATGAGGTGATAACAACACCGCTTGCTACGATTCTTGACCAAATGGAACTCTACACTGGTCCGAAAGAGAATCGTTTGCTTCGTAACGTGGCAGCCATGATGTTCTGCGAGAACCCAAACAAGTTCTTCCCATACACTCAGATTGATGTGGTGACATTCCCTAACGGAAAGATGAAAGACCCCAACAATTTTACCGAAGTAACATTCAAGGGCAGTGTTCCGCAGATGATAAAGCAGACAATGGATTATATCAAGAGCAATGTGCTCAAAGAGCATGTGCGTAAGGTGTCGGGCAGACAGGAAGCAGAACGCTTTTGGAACTATCCATACGATGCTATTGAGGAAGCTGTTGTAAACTCCGTATATCATAGAGATTTTTTACAGCATGAACCAATAGAGATAACCATTGAGCCGAGCGGAATATCTATACTTAATTGTCCTGGTCCAGATAGAAGTATCTCCAAAGAAGATATTGCAAAAGGCGATATGCTGAAAAGCCGTCGCTACCGAAACCGAAGGTTAGGCGATTTCTTGAAAGAACTCGACCTGACAGAAGGTCGCTCAACCGGTGTTCCTACAATTCAAACGAAACTGGCAGAGAACGGGTCGCCACGCGCCATCTTTGAAACTACCGACGATCGCTTGACTTTCTTGGTTACTATTCCGATACATGAAGAGTGTTCAGATAGTTCGGAAACAAAATCGGAAAGTTCGGGAACTAAACTCAAAAGTTCGGGAACTAAGCCAGAAAGTTCGGGAACTAAGCCAGAAAGTTCGGGAACTCAACTTAAAAGCTCGGGGACACGTCAGAAAACATCTGACAAAATTATAGAAATGATAAAGAAAGATCCCCAAATAACCGCTCCACAAATTGCAATGGAGTTAGGTATCTCTACACGAGGAGTTGAAAAGAACCTACGTCAACTAAGAGAAACTGGTACTCTAAAAAGAGTTGGTTCACCCACTTTTGGTGGCTATTGGGAAATCGTAAATTTGGACAACGACTAAAACAGTAAAATATTGCCGTTTTATTTTGCAGTTTCGTGCATTTGTACTAACTTTGCAAAGTTAAGTATAACATCTCGGGGTTGACTGGATTTGACAGCGGGATGAAATGGTATGTAAGCATGCGGAGCCTCGATGGCTAGCTCCTTAATCTGAGTGATCAAAAATTTAATTGGCGAAAACAACTACGCTCTCGCTGCTTAATCGAAGTATAGTAGATTAGCTTTATTCCGCCACAAGGTTTGGCGGAACGAGACATCGCTCCAAGGATGTTGTTCCGAATCTGAGGACAAAGCGGTGCAGGTAAATCGGAAATAGCCAGTGTGTGCCTCGCCGCACGGGTGAAGTTTTAGAGGATAAGGGCGCAATTGGTGGTCTGGGTCTTGTTGCGTCACGAAAACCGAAGGCCAGAATAAGCATGTAGAAAGCGTATGGTTTCCCTGTTTGGACGTGGGTTCGAATCCCACCAGCTCCACAAAGAGGCAATTGTTTGACATTCAAATGATTGCCTCTTTTTTTATGCTTACACATTCTCTATTTTTGTACAACTTTTGTACCACAACACGTTTAAATCGACGTCCAAGTAGATTTGCTTGCAGAGGATACTACAGAAAATACAAAAGCTCTACATTTTTCCATATTGCAACACATTTTTCTAACAAAAGGTTATATATATTAACTTTTTTATGTAATTTAGCAATCTATATTAGATATCGGTTCAAAAGAACAAGAGAGAAGAGAAAGAATAAGCAGATTTCAACTCATACAATACACCGAGTTTAACTCATACAATACACCGAGTTTAACTCATACAATACACCGAGTTTAACTCATACAATACACGGAGTTTCTACTCACCACAGCATATAGAATTTTAACTTATACATTATTAATATATATGCTTATCCTTATTTCCGCAACACTATAATTTAATATTTTTTATAAGCACCTGAGCAA
>ENA-UOJH01001038-UOJH01001038.1-human-gut-metagenome-genome-assembly--contig:-C148-NODE-1038-length-22232-cov-276.169816_pt1 | contig 22232 bp, 16 predicted proteins | sample MGYA00242345_ERZ723892 | MGnify/ENA metagenome assembly ERZ723892 | reverse complement strand
ACGTGTTTGCTTCGCATGAGAAACATGTGAAGATGCCTATTAAAAAGAGGCTAATAATCAAAAAGTTTCTTTTCATTTTTAAGGTGTATGATTGTTATTGTTTCGTTTAAAATAATCCGTTTGCAATATCGCAACAGGATCTGGCCGCAAAGATAGGAAAAAGGAACAGTAAGAGGGTTTGATAACAAACAAAAGAGGTTTCAATTCAGACATTTCGTCTAAACCAAAACCTCTTAATATTAACTAAGACCTTAATTTACAGATACTTACTTGGAGATACTCCAAAATGTTTCTTAAACACAGTACTAAAGTACTTCACATTCACGAAACCTGCTTTCACTGAGACATCCAACACGCTGTCTCCCTGTTTCAAGAACAACGCAGCCTGTTCCAGACGAATCAATCGCATAAAATCCTGCGGACTTTGACCAGTGAGGGTCTTCAGTTTGCCATAGAAAAGCGTTCTACTCATCGCCATTTCTCTACAGAGACGGTCGATATTAAAGTCGGTATCGCTCAGATGACTCAAAACCAAACGGGTAGCTTTTTCCACAAAGGCCTGGTCTTGTTGATTCAAAATAGCTTGCTCTTCTTTCTCATCAGAAGTCTGGATAGTTTCTATCGGTTCATCAGCAGCATTCAAATCCGTCAACTGTTTGGATGAATTTGATTTAGCAGAAACCTCACCTCTAACAAGCGCAAGACTTCGTTCCATGTAATATTGGCTCAACCGGCGACGATTCTTCAACATACTGTCTATCTTACTGGCAAGAATAGCCGCGTCGAAAGGCTTGGATATATAATCATCCGCCCCCAATCCAAGTCCTTCAATCATAAAATTGCGCCCTGCCTTAGCAGTAAGCAGGATGACAGGCAACCAGGAAGTATCCTTGTTTTCCTTGATGCGTTGGCAAAGTACATCACCCTGCATACCAGGCATCATCACATCCGAAACAACAATGTCACATTCACCGCCCTCTTCTAAATATTTCAAGGCGGCATCGCCACTTTCCACATCCACCACCCGATAAGTATCACTAAATGTCATGCAGATGTATTGACGAAGATCTTCATTGTCATCAACAAAGAGAAGCGTATCCTTCGAAACTTCAGAATTCTGATCATCTGAAGAAGCCACGGATTTCATTTCCTCATCATGAACATCTTGATGATCAGAAGATATGGTCTCTACATTTTCTGCCTCTTCTACAGGTTGAGTTGAAGATGCTGCAGAATTCCCCAAAGGCAACACTACGTGGAAGGTAGTACCCTTGCCTTCTTCACTAACAAAAGTAAGTTTTCCACCTAATTTCTTCACGAGTTGGCGGGTAAGCATCAGTCCCAATCCGCTTCCCATTTCTTGCGAATTCACGGCATTTGAAGCTCGGAAGAAACTCTTGAAGACATTCTTAATTTCTGCTTTCGGAATGCCAATACCCGTATCACTCACCAGAATCTGTGCAGTCTTCCCTTCGATGGAAGCCGATAATGTAACCTTTCCACCTTCAGGCGTATATTTGATAGCATTCGAAAGAAGATTTTCTAATATCAAATCCATCATCTTGGCATCTGTATGAACCAGATGCTGCGGACAAGCTTCAAGACTCAGATGAATATGCTTCTCCTGAGCTGCCACTATAAATTTTTCCACCTGCAAGCGTAAGAACATAGGCAATTCTACATCTTGCAGACGAACCAGTTCGACCGACTGCTCGACCTTTTGGAAGTCAAGCAATTCTGTTACCATCTTCAACAGCTTATTGCCGTTGCGCTGCGCCATATCCAAAAAAGCACGACTCTTCTCACTCAAGTGAGAATCTTTAGACAGATCAACAAGAGGAGCCAACACCAGACTTAAAGGAGTACGGATGTTATGAGCTGTATTGACGAAGAAATTAATTTTCTCGTCATAATACCTGCGCTGCAATCGTTCTTTATAATACTGCCATGCAAAATATAAGATGCCTGTCAGAATACAGAGATATACAATCCATGCCCACCATGTGTTCCACCAAGGCTGAGCTACATGAACCTGCAGAGATGTAACTCCCAATTCTCTACCATTGCTCCTGCCTATGGCCTTAACATGGAGAACATAATTACCCGAAGGTAAATTGACAAATCGTGCAAATTGATAAGAAGATGGTTTACTCCACTGACGGTCAAATCCTTCTAAGTAATACTGATATTGAATGTCGTGCTGATATTGATAATTGATGCTCTCAAATGAAATCGTAAATGTATTCTCGTGATGAGATAGTTGTAAATTGCCTGCTTGCAACATATCATGGATATGCTGCTTCCAAAATTCGGATGGCTCTACGCCCTCTACTTCTATGCCACGAATACGAAGTGGAGCAGAATAATTTAAGCCTTTAGCAAACGCAGAAGCTAAAGATACTACTCCATCACTGCTACCAAACATAATCTTACCATCCGAAGTGCATACCACGGACATTCGTTTATATTCACGCTCTAAACCCTTGAAAAGATTGAGGTTTACTATCTTGCCATGGTTCATAAGAGCTAAGCCTTTGTCTGTACTTATCCACAACTTGCCATCTGCACCCTTAACAAGTGCATACACAGAATTAGAGGGCAATGATTCATGAGTGGTATAAATACGAATCTTATTCGTTTTCAGATTATAAAAAATAAGACCTCCACCATCTGTTGCTATCCATATATGCTGACTATCTTGATAAACCATACTATTGACAAATAAATTCATGTCAACATTGGAGTATTGCTCTGCCTGGAAGAATCTGCGAAACTGGAAAGAAGAATGCTTATCTATCAGATAACAGCCATTGGAGGTTCCCACAGCAATACTTCGCTTATCCAACGACTCCGTGATACATTGCACCTCTTTGATGGGTAGGTAGAAAACAGACTTATTACCTCCTTCTCGACTCGAGTGATGAGAAGGAAAACATGCCATATCGCCATCCAAACATCCTATCCAAAGATTGTCATCACTATCGGCAAAAATACTGAAGACATAATCACTCTTGAGATTTCCTTTACTCACAGAATAGGCAAGGCTACTGCTGCCATCACTATTCACTTGATAAACACCATTGCCATACGTTCCAACCAAAATTCTACCATGGGCTGTCTGGCAAATCGTGAGCGCTACCTTACCATACAATCCATGATGCCACAAATTATTCTTGCCATCATAAACACTTACTCCCTTGTCTGTTGCATACCATATTTTCCCATCACGACTCTGAAACACATCATTCACACTATTATCCATGAGCGATTGACTGTTGAGATATTCATGAGTGATATATTCCAATGAACGCTCCATAGGAATGGCCAAATCAACACCACCAGAGAAAGAGCCTACCCATAAATCGCAAAACCTGTCACAACACAAGGTATAGAGTCCGTTACCTTTCAGCACAGAACCAGGACGCCCCTCGGTATCTAAAATGAGATGGGTCTGCTTTGACACTCTATCAAAAGCATAGATTCCTGCACCATCTACTGCCATCAAAAGGGCATCATTCTTATAAGGAATAATGGAACGTACTGGAATCTGTGGTATTTTTGATAAAGAGCCAAAATCTACTATAGAAACAGGATTCCAAGTTCTATCATCCAAAACCAAGACTCCTTGATGAAAAGTACCCAACCATATTTGATGGGCAACCCTATCATGATAAGAAGACACAACAGAAAAGCCATTGAGCTTCTTTTCCATCTTTAAACTTACTAATGAATATTGATAAACATCCTTAGAAGTTCCAACCAGAAGTTTTTGCCCAACAAATTGGATATGGTTAATATAAACATTCCTTAAAATATACTTTCCTTTGGCTTTTTCCTGAGATATCTCTTTTTCATCGACAGAAGCTTGCAACCAATAGAGTCCATGATCCAAGGCTAACCAAAAATTACCCTTAGAATCTACCAACAACTCATTCAGCACCGTGCTTCTACCTAAAAGATTGAGAAGATTATATTTCAAGATAAAAGCATCTTGATCCTTATTATATATATATACCTTTCCCTTATTGTCATAGGCATATATTTGACGATTACAATCCTGTAGCAATTTGATGGTTCTGCCACTGGCATCACTATACTGCATTTCTGTTGCTAAAGTATAATTGGTAACTACTTGACCATTATACCTGTCTACTCCTCGCTTGGTGCTTATCCACATTGCACCATCCTCTGCCTCAACGATAGAATAGACACGAGAACTTGAAAGTCCATTTTCTGTATTAAGGTTAGTAACCATAAACATATTTCGACTAATCTGTTCTCGAGCATGAAAGGCTTTTGCCCACAACAATAAGATAATGAATAGTAAATAGAATTGGTTTTTTTTCATCTCAATATAAGTTTTTAAAAACCATATTATTTTAAAAATAATAAAAAGAAAATCATGGATTTCTTATTACACTCATAATTACACTCATAGCTACTATCGAGATAAAATCACGAAGGAAACTCTTATCTTTTGAAGATGCGACGAACCACAAACCAGGCATGAACAAAGAGCGTAGTGAGCAGCCCGTAATGGGTGCGCATCACCTCGAAGCGCTCGCGAAGAGAAGCACGATGGTTCTGCACCGACATACCTCCATCGAGATAATGGGTGATGACAGCACCCACATTGCGCAATGGCAGGTGAAGCCTTGCAGACTCTTTCATCACACGTATGCACCAGTCTACATCGGCAGAGAAACGATAATCGAGATTATAATGGATGCCTTTTGCCAAGTCGGTACGGGCATAGAATGACTGATGGCAAACCAACATACCCCAACGAAACGAACGCCAAGACAGGTGAGCAGGTGGCTGCAAACGTCGATGATGCAGAAAGCGCCCTGTTGCATCTACAATGTCGGTATCGCCATAGAGCACACCAGGAAGCTCTTCACCTTCACCCACACAACCTGCTACATACTCCAATGTTTCGGCAGATGGAAACACATCGCCAGCATTGAGAAACACTAAATAGTCGCCCGTGGCACGGTCTATCGACTTGTTCATCGCATCGTAGAGTCCTCGGTCGGGCTCCGACACGACAACGATGTCGTGGGCATTCTCGCCCTTGCTTATCTTGTGCTGGTAGGCTCTTACCATGGACAGGGTCTTGTCGGAAGAGCCTCCGTCCATGATGATGTGCTCGATGTTGCAATAGGTTTGTTTCTTCACGCTGTCGAGGGTTCGCTGCAGCACCCGTTCTGCGTTATAGGTACAGGTAATGATGGTGAATTTGATCATATACGGTAGTTTTTATAGGCCATCGCCTGATTGTAGACTTCGATGTACTTGAGTGCCACGACGTGCTGCGAATAGCTGGACGACACCTTGTGCAGACAGTTGCTGCGCACCTCGTCGGCATCGGCTTCGAAGAGCACCCAGTGGATTCCTTCCGCCAAATCGGCTGCATCACGATAGTTGGCCACATAACCGTTCTTGCGATGATCTATCATCTCGGGAATGCCGCCTACCTTGAAACCTACGCTGGGCACGCCGCAAGCCATCGCCTCCATGATGGTATTGGGGAGATTCTCGGAAAGCGAGGGAAGCACAAAGACATCTGCCGAACGATAAATATCGGCGATGCGACGGTCGTCGCTCACGTATCCCAACGAGATGGACGGGAAGGGCAACTTGCCCTCCAGTTCCTCGCTATGGCCGCCAAGGATGGCGACACAGGTGTTGTCGCGCATCTCGGGATATTTGTCTGCCAGCTGCTGGCAGGCTTCCATAAGATAATTCATGCCCTTGTAGGGATTGGTGGCTCGCTGGGCTATGAAGAGGATGATGCGCTTGTCGGCTGGCAGGATGGCACGGGTGCGGGCTTCCTGACGATCGGCTGGACAATATACTCGGGAGTCGATGGGATTGGGGATGCTTACCACTTTCTGCCCGGAGAGAAGCAGACTCGACTTCGCCTCGCCTGCCAACCACTTGCTGCAAGCCACAAAGAGGATGTTGTTCTGCCTGTAGAGATTCTGCTTGCGGCGCCACACCTTGGCTGCCAAATCGCCACAAAAGCTTCCCGAAGGCAGATACTTGCACTTGGTGCAACCGCTGCGGAACTTGTTGCACCCCATGGTGAGATGGCACAGCGAGGTGGCTGGCCACATGTCGTGCATGGTCCACACCACGGGCTTTCCGCTCTTGAGTATCTTGCGGATAGAACCCAATGAGAGCATGCCCTGATTGATCCAGTGCAGATGGATGATGTCGGCCTCCCTGAACTCAGGCAAGCCCGTTATGTCGTAACCCGAATTGGCGATGTCGATGTCGAAGAGATGAAGCTTGGAGAAGCGCATGTGCCAGAAGATACACCAACGCTCCCACAGGAAATGCCACTGTCCGAAGATGGAACGGGGCATTTGAGCCACTGTGATCGACTCTGTCTCCTTATCGCGCACCAACATCTTGGCCTTAACTCCATTGTTGTTAAGAGCATCCATCAGACGGTTGGCTGCTACTGCGGCGCCACCGGTCTGCTCGCTTGTATTTACTATGAGTACTCGCATCGTTTGCTTGTTTTAATATTCGACTGCATGCTTGCCCGGCTCGACACGGCAGGACGTATGCAATCTTACACATGTGCAAAGATAATGCTATTTGGGGAAAACACAAAACAAAAGACACTACAAAATGATAAGTGTCACAAAAAAACACGCTGCAACTCTCAACGAGCTGCAGCGTATCATTATGTTTAACTTTAATTTTTCTAATCCAAAGGTAATCTCACGATCCCCTTTGTTATCTGTTAAACAATCTACCTTAAAACCTAATAACTAAAAACCTAAATCTATTACTACTAACCTAAACAATCTATTAACCTTTTGACGATGCAAAGATACAACATTTTTTGCTATATCACCAAACATTTTGAAAGGAAAATGATAGATTTTAGTGTTTATTTGATGTAAATCAATCAGATGTGCCCGAACACAACACATTTTAAGCATCCATTAACGGTCGTTAAGCTTTCACTATGAGAACCGTGGCATAAGCCGATATTCCTTCCATTCTGCCCGTGAAACCCAACTTCTCGGTAGTGGTTGCCTTGATGGAGATGTTGTCCTCGTCGGTGTTCATCACTTCTGCCAGACAGGCTTTCATGGCTGGCACATGAGGATTGAGTTTAGGGCGCTCTGCACACACCGTGGCATCGATGTTGCCCACCTGATAACCCTTGGTGGCTATCAGCTCGATGGTCTTGCGAAGCAATATCTTGGAATCGACATTCAGCGTCTCGGCCGAAGTGTCAGGGAAATGATAGCCGATATCGCGCATATTGGCTGCTCCCAAGAGTGCGTCACAAATGGCATGTATCAGCACATCAGCATCGCTGTGCCCCAACAAGCCCAACTCATAATTTAGTTTGATGCCGCCAAGCCAAAGCTCGCGCCCTGCCACCAACTTGTGGACATCATAGCCGAATCCTACTCGAATATTCATCATTTTGGGGTTTATCTTCTCTTGAACAGGTCCTTGATGCCGTCCATATCAAAGGTGAGCGAAAAGCGCAACGTCTGGTCGAGCGGATTGCTCTTGGCGGTGGCTACTACATAACCGGCATCGAGCTGGAACACACTCATCTTGAAACCGGCACCGACGGTAAAGTACTTGCGGTTGCCCTTGTTCTCGGCTTCGTGATGATAGCCTGCACGGAGCGAGAACTTGTCATTATAGGTGTACTCTGCTCCTACGCCATAGTAAATCTCCTGCAGCTCTTCCTTGAATCCGCCTGGCGCATCGCCGAAACTCTTGAAAATGCCTCGGATAGCTGAAATATCATTATACTCGCGATGCACGCGGTCTTCGTATTCTGAATTGTCCTCGCCCTCTTCCTGCTTGGGAACGGTAGGTACCAACAGTTTGTTGGCATCGGCTGCAATGGTGAGGCGGTTGTACTCGTCGATAGGTATCATCAGCGAGGCACCCAATCGGAGGTTGGCTGGCAAGAACTCGCTGTACTCATTGCCGCTAAACTTAATCTTACTACCGATGTTGGAGATGTTGAGACCGATACCCAACTGGCACTCACGCTGGCCGATGTTGATATAGTTCTGATAATAGGCTGCAATATCGGCAGCGAAGGCGGAAGCGGGAGAATTGTCCTCGCGCTCATCAAAACGCATGTCGGAATAAATCCAGCGCAAAGCGGCAGAGAGTGAGAATGTCTCGCTCAGCATCAGCGAGTAAGCTACATCGAGCGACATCTCGTAAGGATTGATAGTGGTTCCTTCTCCCGACTCGGCTCCCTCGTAAGAGGTGTAGACTTTACCCAGATTGAAATAGCGCAACGAACTCGACACGGCGCTGTGGTCGCCAATGCGGTAATAGCCTGCCAAATAGGCAAGGTTCATATCGTTGACCAACGAGCGAAGCCAAGGTGTGAAGTTGAGCGCCACTCCTGCACGCGAAATACAGAAAGGATATTTGGCGGGGTTCCAGTACTGAGAGTTGACATCAGGGTCGGTTGCCGCACCCACGTCTCCCAGACCGCCGCCACGGGCATCAGGAGCTATGGTCTGCGAAACGACCGCATAGTTGACTGGATTGAAAAGATCCTTCTTTTCCTGAGCACTCGCCTGCAGAGAGAGCTGCACCAGGAGCACCGCCAGTAATATTCTGAATGCTTTGTTCATATCTTCTTTGTGGTTTATTATTCTGTTGCCTAAAATAAAACGCAGAAGCAGCCTTTTTATTTTGCCGTGCGCCTTATTTGTTGTTAATATCCTCTTATTTTCTCAACTTTCGCTGGGTTCTGAAGTTATAGAAGTTCTGTTATTGTTTTATCGCCTGTCTTATCTGTTGCTGATGACAATGAGCTTCTTCGTCTTCGACACATAGCTGCTGCCTTCCGACGACACTTTGACACGATAGAGATAGACGCCCGTCTGCAGGGGGCGGCCACCATCTACCGACAAATCCCAGTCGACCGTATAATTGCCCGTAGCTGACACTCCGCTCTCGGCATGACGCCACATCTGTCTGCCTGCCGCATCGAAGAGTTCGATGACTACATCCATGTTGCTCTCCATACGGTCATGACTGATGATGAACGTGGTGGAAGTACGGGCTGGATTGTTGGTCACGCCGATGTTGAAGAGCTGCGGACGCAAACCTTTCACCACGTTGAAGTGAAGCACGGCTGTAGAGCTGTTGTTCTGAATGTCCCATGCGCGGAACTGCAGTCTGTGAGGTCCTTCCTCCAACTCGGGAATACTATAAAAGGTGGAGCCACTGGTATAGGTTCCGAAATCGTAGCTGAAATTGTTGTTGAGCGTATAGGTCTTCGCCATGTCGCCATCGATGACGAGCTGAAGGTCGTGACCTATTCCGCTGCCGGCTGCATTGATGCCGTCCTTATCCTTGATCTCTGCCACAAAATAAGGCGTGCCGTTCACATTTCCACCATCGACAAACGAAGGCGAGTTGAGATAGCAATAGATGGAAGGGCCTACCGAATCGTTCTTTGCCTCGGCACTTCCTCCCACAATAAACTGGTCGCAGGAGCCATTGGCTCTGATGGTCTTATCGGTATTCAGGGCATAGAGATTGATCATTCCCTGACCATCGGCATAGTTGATGTCCTTGGGCACGGCAAACGTCAGCTCGAAACTGCTGTTGCGAATGCTGTCCGAACCATGATAGAGCGTCTTGGTGCGGTCTAAATACTTGAACGCCACCTCTGCGCCGTCATTGCTGGTGTTGTTCAGCTTACAGGTTATCTCTTCCTGAGTGTCGCGCACCGTTGCTGTCACCACACCATTGAATCCTTCTACTCCTGCCACATGCCCTTTCATCTTGATCACAGATCCTGCCTTGACCGTAGGCATCGTTCCTGAACCGACAGCCACGCCGTCGATCTCGTCGACCACAACCTGGGCTGTAGGAAGATTGAGCGACAGGGCAGGATCGCCCAACAGCGAATACTGCAGGTGGTTCTCGGTATTGTCCTGTTCGGGACTCGTCTTGTTGGGGTCTTCCCGGGTAGGGGTCGGATAACGGTTGGTTCCCAACATCACATCGTTCTGCGCCAGTCGGTGAGCCTCGCCTAAAGCAATGGGCTTGCCGTCCTGCAGGGAGAGCACACGCTTCATGAAAGCATGGTTGATGTATTTGTTGGCGGATGTGAAAACGGTACGGGCCGTTCCATAGAAAGCTACGGCTCCGCCCTTCTCGTTGAGCACGGCTGCCTCGCCTATTGTTTCCGTTACGCCGTCGAAAGCCATAATGTCGCAGGCTGCTATCACCCACAATGGCAGATTGGAGGTGCGCGACTCGCTAAAATCGCTCAGTCCAAGTACTGACTCGTGCGAGATGAGGGTGGCGTTGCCATGCCCTCCATAGTCCATGACCAAGGCTCCGTTGGCCTGTTGCTGACGGATAATCTTGCTCACCTCTGGATATGTATTGCCAGTGGCTGAACTCTCACGGGTATAGGCGTCCCACATCACTTTTTTGATCAGGAAATTGGGATAATCCCTGCCCACGCTATTGGCCACAGAGTCGACATCCTTCATGTGAATATTGTCATTTCCATCGTCACCCATGAACATGATGGTGTTCTGCCAGGCTCCGCCATTCTGATTCTTGCTGTAATTGATGGTCTTGTCGACCATGATCTTCGCCTCGGCTACTGTGGTTACCGGGAATCGGCCCACGCCAACGTCCTGCAGCTCACGTCGTGCGTCGGAACCTGCACCTTCGGCCAGGATGCCCATCCAGCTGTCACCTGCATAGCAGACTGTCTCGCTAAATGAGTTCTCGCTCTCATAGACGAGAAGGTAATCGTCTGGATCAAACCGCTTGCAGTCGGCTGTGAGCATGCGGTTGTCCCAAACGCAGTCGCCAAAGAGCAACAGATACTTAGGCATGTCGGCCTCTGTCGCAGCTCTGTCCTGCAACATTCTGAGATAGCGACGATAGGCATTGGCATCGGGTGTGCCACTTGAGAACTCATTGTACAGTTGGTCGGCGGCAACTATATTCACCCGCATACCGTCATGACTCTCGTGGAACTCCTTAAGGCGCTGTGCCTGCTTGAGTAGTGTCCTTGAGGCAGGAATGATAATAACCAAATCGGCTTGTCCATCAGCATGGAGATCCTGGTTAGCAATATTTTTCACATAGGTCGCAGCAGGATGACTTCCTGAGAGGTTGGGCAAAGGAATCGCCTTTTCCCAAGCCATCGACACATAATCGAGACGGGCTGTCTCACCGCTCACATTCTGAATGGTGATCGTATCTTTGCCACCATCGACTTTCAGATTGTCGAGCAGATAAGTGCCTGAGTCCTGCCCTGCCTTGCAATAATCCAGAATACGAACATTCAAGGTACCGATGTCCTTGCCGTTGAGTTGAATACGAATTTGATTTGTTCCACCAGCTGAGACATTGACTGTCAGGCGTCCTTTCTGACTGCCAGTGGTGTTGGTGATCACTACCTGCTGACTGCCGCCCACGCTGATGGGCGTTGGGTCGAAGAGATTTCGTCCGCCATTATACCAGCTATAGCCATCGACCTCGTAAAGCGAATGATAGTCATCGGGCGACGGATAGAAAGAGGAGACAAAGGTTGCCGAGTCGACCGTGGCAGGCTCCTCGTCGCTCTGGGTAATAAAATAATAACCGTAATCGGAATAAGGATTGCGTCGGCGGACAGTCGATGAGTTGGACGTCCAGCTGACAGGACCCTTGGCATAAAACAGATGTTTTCCGCCTACGACACACTGGGGCACTTCCTTCAAATCATCGGTGCGGGCCAGGTCGTTGGCATAAAGAGCCTCGTTCTGCAGATTGCCGCCATAGCCATAAATCTTCACCTTATTGATATTGGAGAAGCCTGCCTGACGAACCGTGGCTTCGGTAAGCTGGTAAACACCTGAAGAGCTGACTCTTATCTTTGCCCACTTGCCCGAGGCAAGTAAAGAATGTTCGGCATAGATGTCGGCTGCCGAGGCATAAGCCTTGTCGTTCTTGCGTTGGCGCAGCACGCTGTTCTTCACGGCCTTTGCCTTGACATCGAGCATGAAACTCACCAGCATCTGATATTTATTGTTGCGGAAAACCAATGGACAGAAGGAAGCCACAAGATATCCTTTCCTTCTGCTCACGGAGATATTCTGACTAAGAGGCACCTGCGAAGGCAGGGCTGCACCGGATATACGATTGTAGTTGGCCACATCGCTCACGGTCATATCCATATATTCTGGATATTTCACCGAGACGGTGTAGACGGAGTCCTGATAGTTTTCGGGCAAAGGAATGGAATAGAGAAAATGTGGCAACACAGAGTCGACCTTGACCTCGTCGGCTGTCAAGTTAAAGAACCGCTGCTGTGCCTTTGCCGGCAGAGCAAGAACCAGCAAGGCTATCCACACGAAAAATATCCTAACTCTTTTATTCGTCATATCTTGGAATAACAAACTTGTTTCTTATGAGGCGGAAGATAAATTCCACCGCCCTGTTCTGTAAACCCGTACTGTCCTTTCGAGTGGCTTGTTAAAAGCACTTACTCTGAAAACCTTACGAACAGCTTTCATCGGGTTGTTTGCAAATGTAACTACTTGCAATTGAAGTCGAGCACCTTCCAGTCTTCAAGATAACCTTCGAGATGGTCGTCAATGCTGACAGGTCCACAACCGGTAGGACAGCCTGTATAAAGCAAGTCGCCCGTCTTCAGCGTGAAGTACTGGCTGATATAAGAGATAATCTCGTCCACCTTGTAGAACATATCGCTGGAGCAACCTTCCTGTACTGCCTTGCCATTGATGTCGAGATGGAAATGAATGGCCTGTATGTCGCGAAACTTCTGCACATCCATCCATGTACCTATCGCCGCCGAACCATCGAAGCCCTTGGCAAGTTCCCATGGCTGGCCAGCCTCACGCAGCCTCTTCTGCATCTCACGGGCTGTGAAGTCGATTCCTACCGTCACCGCATCATAATATCTGTGGGCGAAGCGCTGCGGGATGGTCTTTCCCAACCTGCAGATGCGAACCACCAACTCTGTCTCGTACTCTATACGTCCCAGATGATCAGGGATGAAGAATGGTTTTCCATCCTTCAGCAACGCCGAGTCGGCTTTGGTGAAAATGACAGGTCTCTCTGGTTTAGATAACGTGTCATGTAGCGATTTATTGTGTTCGGCATAGTTCATGCCTATGGCAAATATCTTCATAACTTCTTAAACTTCTATAACTTCTGAACTTGCTAAAGTTCAATAAAAAAGAAATGGGAGTTAGAAGCAAAGCGTAAGCCTTGACTCCATAACTCCCTGATATTCTAATTTAACTATAAGTCAAATTAATCTTGCCATGCCAAGCATTTCGTCCGCAACAGCAGATTACTCAGCAGCAAGAGTGAAGCGCTTGTAAGCAACGATCTTGAGATCCTTGCTCTGAGAAGCGAGGTACTGAGCAACAGTCTGCTTGTCACCGTCACCGAACTGGAACTCCTGGTCAACGAGGCAGTTCTCCTTGAAGAACTTAGCCAGACGACCATTAGCAATGTTCTGGATCATAGTAGGGTTCAAAGTAGCAGCCTTCTCCTCACCAACAGTCTTCTTGATGTTGCGAGCCTCTTCAGCCTGCTCAGGTGTCAACCAACCCTTCTTGGTGTTGCTCTCGATGTGATCCTCAGAGTCAACGTGAGCTGGGTTGATGCCAGCCTTCTTCAAAGCAGCGTTAACAGCCTTCTCTACGAGTTCTTCCTTAGTCTTGGCAACAGCAACCTCGAGCTCACTCTTCTTAGTCTCCTCAGAAACAGAAGACTCGTCGAGAGCTACAGGGCGCATAGCAGCAACCTGCATAGCTACCTTGTGACCAGCCTCCTCGTTGTTCTCGTTGAGCTGAACCATAGTACACAAAGTGTGCTTGTTCATGTGGTCGTAAACCTCGATGTTGTCACCCTCGAGAACACAGTAGCCGTCGAGCTCCATCTTCTCGCCAGTGATACCAGAGCGCTGTGTAACAGCAGCCTGAGCATCAGCATCGCCAACCTTCAAAGTCTTCACCTCGTCGAGAGTGTGAGCCTTGGCAGCGATAGCAGCGTCGAGGATGTCAGATGTCAACTTGATGAAGTCAGCACCGTTAGCTACGAAGTCAGTCTCGCACTTGAGAGCGATGATAGCAGCGAAATCGTTAACCTTCTTAACGAGAACGCAACCATTAGAAGTCTCACGGTCAGAACGCTTAGCAGCGATAGCGAGACCACGCTCACGGAGCAACTCCTTTGCCTTATCGAAATCACCTTCAGCCTCTGTGAGTGCCTTCTTAACGTCAGCAAGACCAGCACCAGTCATAGCGCGAAGTTTCTTGATATCTTCAATTGAAACAGCCATAATAATATTTTTATATTAAAAAGTTAATAATAATCTTTGCTTAAAAGCTACTAAAGCCATCGAATCATAAACAGAATCAATGGCTTCAGTATATATTTCTTTGCCTAATTACTCAGCCTCGTCCTTGCGGGCAGCCTTCTTCTTAGGCTGGTCCTTCTGCTCAGCAGCAGCCTTGTCGTCAGCCTTCTCAGCCTTGCGCTCCTCGAGAGCCTCAGCGATAGCACCGCAAACTGCAGTAAGGATAGCATCTACAGAATCCTTAGCATCGTCGTTAGCTGGGATAACGTAATCAACATTCTTAGGATCAGAGTTGGTATCTACGATACCGAACACTGGAATACCAAGACGGTTAGCCTCCTTAACAGCGATGTGCTCCTTCATTACGTCAACAACGAAGAGGGCTACTGGGAGACGGGCCATATCTGCGATAGAACCGAGGTTCTTCTCCAACTTAGCACGCTGGCGGCTTACCTGAAGCAACTCGCGCTTAGAGAGGTTAGAGAATGTACCATCGTTCAACAGACGATCGATGTTTGTCATTTTCTTAACTGCCTTACGGATTGTAGGGAAGTTGGTGAGCATACCACCAGCCCAACGCTCGTTTACGTATGGCATATTGATAGAAGCTGCCTTCTCAGCAACTACGTCCTTAGCTTGTTTTTTAGTAGCGACAAACAGGATCTTTCTACCTGTCTTGGCAATTGTCTTGAGAGCCTCAGCAGCCTCGTCGATCTTAGCGACAGTCTTGTTGAGGTCGATAATATGAATACCGTTACGCTCCATGAAGATGTAAGGAGCCATTGCTGGATTCCACTTGCGACGGAGGTGTCCGAAGTGGCAACCTGCCTGAAGTAACTGGTCAAAATTTGTTCTTGACATTGTTTTTTCTTTTTAATTGTGTTTACTTTCTTTTTGAATCTAATGTTAGATCAGTCGATGAGTAGTCCCCGATTAATGGAATCTCACCGATTTAGATACTAAACTTTTTAGCTCAGCTATATATAATCTGTATATATATAATAAAATATGTATAAGATTAACGCTTGCTGAACTGGAAGCGACGACGAGCCTTTGGCTGACCTGGCTTCTTACGCTCTACAGCACGTGAGTCACGTGTCATGAAGCCTGCATCCTTCAAAGCCTTCTTATCGTTAGCGTCGATCTTAACGAGTGCGCGAGCGATAGCGAGGCGGAGAGCCTGGCTCTGACCGGTGAAACCACCACCGTCGAGGTTTGCCTTAATATCATACTTACCCTCAGCTTCGAGCAACTGCAATGGCTGCTTTACTACATAGCGAAGGATTGCTGATGGGAAATATGTCTCAATATCTTTCTTGTTGATTGTGATCTTACCGGTACCCTCTGTGAGGTATACACGAGCTACAGCGCTCTTACGGCGACCAATTGCATTAATTACTTCCATTCTACCTTAATTATTTATACTGGTTAATATCAATTGCCTTTGGCTTCTGAGCCTCATGCTTGTGCTCTGTGCCATCGTAAATGAAGAGGTTGTCCATCAGAGAACGACCCAAACGGCCCTTTGGCAACATACCCTTTACTGCATGACGCAAAATCTTGTCCATGCCATCAGGACGTGTGCGCAACTCAGCTGGAGTATTGAAGCGCTGACCACCAGGATAACCAGTGTAACGTGTGTAAACCTTATCTGTCTCCTTCTTGCCAGAGAATACCACCTTAGCGGCGTTGATAATGATTACGTTGTCACCACAATCTACATGTGGAGTGAAAGTTGGCTTGTACTTACCGCGGAGCAACTTTGCTACCTTTGAGCAAAGACGACCAACAACTTGGTCTGTTGCGTCGATTACAACCCACTCTTTCTTAGCTGTCTCCTTGTTTACGGAGATAGTCTTGAAACTTAATGTGTCCATTTTAAATTTTAAATTACTACTAAAAAACGTTTTTAAATCTTTTTACTCACTTTTAGACAGGCGATTCACTAACCGCAATTCCCGGCCACAGGAGATTGCTATTAACACACACTGCCCAGGGGACTCTAAGCGTATCCCCGCAAATAATCGGACTGCAAAAGTACACATTTTTATTTAATTATGTGTAACTCTGCAGTCCTCAAGTATTATTTTTACGGATTATTAACTTAAATTAATCTTCCGTCTTCTGTTTTTCTAAATTTTCGTAGCTTCACAGCCTCAATTTCTTCGCGAATGATTATCGGATGAAGAGCAGCTCGCGATACTTGGGCAGTGTCCAGAGTTCATCGGCTACGAGAAGCTCGAGTTTGTCGATCTGATAACGGATTTCCTCCATCTTAGGCGCCACGGTGTCGTGATAAGCCACTGCCTTCTCGCGCTCGCTCTCTATTCTGTTGGCCACTTTACGGGCATTCACCAGAGCCTCTACTCCTGTCTCTATGGTCTGCGTGCGCTCGGCTATCTCGCGGATAATCTTCACATTGCGGGCGGTGAGTTTCTTGCCTTCCTCTCCGCCGAAGATATTGATCATGCCCTCTACATTCTTTGCCAGACGGCTCTGGTAGTGGGTTGCCACAGGAATGATGTGGTTCATTGAGAGGTCGCCCATCACACGGGCTTCTATCTGAATCTTCTTGGTGTAGATTTCCCATTTCACCTCGTTGCGCGCCTTCAGCTCACTCTCGCTCATCACATTGGTCTTGGCGAACATGTCGATGCTTTCCTTGTCGAGATAACGGTCGAAGACGACAGGGCAGGACGCCTCGCAGTCGAGTCCGCGCTTCTGAGCTTCTTCCTTCCACTCGTCGCTGTAGCCATTGCCGTCGAAGCGGATGGGCTTGCAGGTCTTGATATCCTCGCGCACTACGTCGATGATGGCGGAAGTCTTGTCCTCGCCTGCATCGATAAGTGCATCGACTCTTGTCTTGAAGTTCTGCAGCGCCTCGGCCACAGCCGCATTCAGCACTATGAGCGACGATGCACAGTTGGCCTCGCTGCCTACGGCACGGAACTCGAATCGGTTGCCGGTGAAGGCGAATGGGGAAGTACGGTTGCGGTCGGTATTGTCGATCATCAACTCAGGAATCTCCGGAATGTCGAGCTCCACACCCTTCTTGCCTGCCAGGGCAAAGAGTTCTTCCTTGTCGGCTTTCTCGATATGATCGAGCAGGTCGGTGAGCTGCTTGCCTAAGAAAGATGAGATGATGGCTGGAGGAGCCTCGTTGGCACCCAGTCGGTGCGCATTGGTGGCACTCATGATGGAGGCCTTGAGCAGACCGTTGTGCTTGTACACACCCATCAGGGTTTCCACGATGAAGACGACAAAGCGCAGATTGTCCTCGGGAGTCTTGCCTGCAGCATGGAGCAGCACACCTGTATCGGTACAGAGACTCCAGTTGTTGTGCTTGCCCGAGCCGTTGACACCGGCAAATGGCTTTTCATGCAACAGTACTCGGAAGCTGTGCTTGTGAGCCACACGCTTCATCAAGCTCATCAACAGCATGTTGTGGTCGACAGCGAGGTTGCACTCCTCGTAGATAGGAGCCAACTCAAACTGGTTTGGCGCCACTTCGTTATGGCGTGTCTTGCAGGGAATACCCAGTTCGAGAGCCTGGATTTCAAGGTCTTTCATGAACGCCTGCACACGCTCTGGAATGGTGCCGAAGTAATGGTCATCCATCTGCTGGTTTTTGGCTGAGTCGTGCCCCATAAGGGTTCGCCCAGTAAGCATCAGGTCGGGGCGTGCCGAGTAGAGACTCTCGTCCACAAGGAAATATTCCTGTTCCCATCCCAGGTTGGTCTGCACCTTCTTGACCTGTGGATAGAAGTAATGGCACACGTCGGTAGCCGCCTCACTCAGTGTGTGGAGCGAACGCAGCAACGGAGCTTTGTAGTCGAGTGCCTCGCCAGTGTAAGAGATAAAGATAGTAGGAATGCACAGTGTGTCGTCGATGATGAAGACCGGCGATGTAGGATCCCATGCCGAATAGCCACGCGCCTCGAAGGTGTTGCGAATACCTCCGTTGGGGAATGAACTGGCGTCAGGTTCCTGCTGTACGAGCAGTTTTCCGGAGAACTCTTCTATCATGCCACCCTTTCCGTCGTGCTCTACGAAGGCGTCGTGCTTTTCAGCTGTTCCCTCTGTGAGGGGCTGAAACCAGTGCGTATAGTGTGTTACCCCGTTTTCCTCTGCCCATAGCTTCATGCCGGCTGCCACAGAGTCGGCGATGGAACGATCCAGTCGGGTACCGTTGTCTATCACGTCGATGAGTTTCTCGTACACATCGGATGGAAGATACTTGTACATCTTCTGGCGGTTGAATACATACTTGGCGAAATACTCCGAAGGTCTTGTCTTGGGAGCATCCACCTCTACAGGTCTTTTCTTGAAGGCCTCGGCTACAACCTCAAATCTCAAATTAGCCATTCTTTTATTGTTTGTTTAAAGTTTGCGGTGCAAAATTACAAAATTCTTGGCAAATGGCTAACATATTGACGATTTTTTATAATAAAATCGCACAAAACTGCTCATAATAGTAGTTTTTGGCACAAAACAGCTCACGATAGTGATTTTTCACACAATGACGGGGTTGTCTACAGACTGCTGAACCTCTCTATGAGTTTGCGCCGATAGAACCGCCCCACCTTTACATGAGTGAGCGTTTCGAAGGGTGGATAGAAATGGCACACGTTGTCGACCACCTCGATGAGATAGTTCATATTGATGATGCATCGCTGGCTCACCTGCACAAACTGGCTGTCGAAATCGAGCAGTTCCTCGCTCTTCAGTGTGCGCTTCAGCCTCACCGGAGTCTTGCATCCTGCCACCACAGCCTCCCAGCACCGCACCTCATGGTTGTACTGAAAGAGGCACACGTCGCGCTTGTCCACGAGCCGAAAGTCTACGGTGTTGGTATAGAGCAGAAACTTGTCGTCGCTCTTCTTGCCGTCCTGCATTTCCTTCTTGCCGTCGCTTGCGGCTGTCACTTTCTGCAGTCTGCCCATTACCGTTGCCAGTTCTTTCCCGTCTATGGGCTTGAGCAGTACATCGAAGGCTTTCTTGCGGAAGGCAGGCAGCACAAACTCATCATAGGCGGTGTACATCACTACACGGCAGCGTCCATGCGTGAAGATGTCGACACGGTCGAGGAAGTCGAGCCCCGAGATGTCGGGCAGCTGTACGTCGAGGAATATCAGGTCGGGCTGATGCTCGCTCACCATAGTGAGTCCGTCGAATCCGTTGTAGGCGATGCCTGCCACGCTGACCTCGTCGTAATCTGCGAGATGCTCTGCCAGGCTTCGGGCTGCATCCTTGTTGTCGTCGATAATGATTGTTTTCATGAGCTGTATGTGATGTTGGTTTTTGTTTTCTTTTACTTTCGGGGTTTAGAAATCCAGTCGGAAGTCGTCTGGCACCATGATGACAGCCTCACATCCACAGGCGTTACCCGCCTCGTCTTTCCTGTTGGTCATAGCGAAGGACATCTTGCTTCTGTTGCGCTCATTCACGATGGCTACGGTCTGCGTGATGATGCTGAGCCCCGTGCGCTTGCTGCGTCCCACGCTTCGTATATCGAAACCGGGTCCGTTGTCGCATACGGCTATCCGTATCATCTTCTGCCTGCGCTCCACGCTGATGTCGAGTTGCTTGTGTCCTTCCCATCCTCTGAGTCCGTGCACAAAGGCATTCTCTACCAGTATCTGCACAAACATGGAGGGTATCTTCACCTTATTTATATATACATCGGGAGCGATATGAATATGAAAGTCGAAGTCATCGCTCAGCAACTGCTGTTCTACCTTCACATACTGGTTCACGAAGTCGAGTTCTTCGCCCAGGGTTACAGCCAGCTGGCACGAGATGTCGAGGTTGGCTCTGATGAGTCGGGTAAGCTCCTGCAGTTCGTGTGCTTCCTGCTGTTCGGAGTGCACAATCTTATTGTTGAGCACATTGAACACAAAGTGGGGCGAGATGCGGTTGCGTGCGCTTCCCAGCCTCAGTTTCATGATGTTCATCTTCGTCTGCAGGTCGCGCTTTCGCGTACGCAATATCCACAGTGCGAATATCAGTGCCAGCACCAATGCAGCCGACACGACGGCAAAGGTTGTGGCATGCGCCTGCTGTATGTCGGCATTCTTTCGTTCGAGTTCCAGGGAATGATGCAGCTTCAGTGTGTCCTGCGTGAATCGCTCCATGATTTCCGAGGCCCGCATATTGATGCGGTTGTGCTCCAAGGAGTCGTTCTTCCTCATGTCCTCTCTCAGGTTGTCGTAAGCCATGCGGTAGTTGCCCGTCGACTCATAATAGCGCCGCAGGTAATTGTTGCGCACCTGTCTCATCGTAAAGGCGATGTTGGCTGTGTCAATTCCCTTCTCCGTGTCGAGGACCGACTTCACTTCTGCCATGTTGCCACGCTTCACCGCCAGGCCTATACGTATGGTGTTGCAGTAGTAGGTGATCAGCGCATCGTTGGTGCGGCTGGCAAAGGGCTCCACTTCGTCAAGATAATGAGCTGTGGAGTCGAGGCGATTGAGGTTCAGATACACATCCGCCAGGTTTACCTTGCAGATGAACATATCGAAATTGTCCTGCATGTGATGTTTCTCCAACAGGCTTTTCAGGGCGACGAACTTCCGGAGCGATGCCTCGTAGTCCTTGGCGTAATAATAGTAGTTGCCATAGTTGTTCAGAAAATAAGCCTGCATTCCCACCGACATGGATTTCATGCAAGCCTCCGTCTGCTGATAGTAGCGCAGCGATGTTTTCCAGTCGTTGAGTTGCTGATAGATGGTGGCAAGACCCATGTAGAGCGTCACGTTGTCTTGCTTGGGCAGTTCGAGCGAATCCACCAGGAAGAGTGCTCTTCTGTACCACGCGGCAGCCTCTACGAGGCGGTTCTTGAAGAGATAGGCGTCAGCCAGATTGGCACACACCAGTGGGCGCTGACTCTGCAGATTACTCTCCCCCAACAGCGAGTCGGCATGATGATAGAGCCTGATCACCTCGTCGGGGTTTTTGTGGAAGTTGTGCAGGTTGACAGCCTGGCAATTATAAGCATAAGCCAACAAAGCGTTGCACCTCGATGATGAGGGTTGTCTCTTGGCAAAGTCGATTGTCGCCTTCAGATAAGGTGCCATGGAGTCGGGAGTGGCAGAAAGACAGTACATCTTGCCCATCCTTACATAGCATTCATAGTAAGCGATGCTGTCAGGCGCCTCAGCCATAGCCTTGAGAATCATCTGTCGGGCATGCGGCGACTTGGCACCTATTGAGTCCTCAAGCTGCTGCAACAGGAGCTGCTCGGCATCAGCCACAGCCTTTCCTTCCTGCCGACTACAAGCCGCCACAAACAGCAAGCACAGGCTCACTGTCGCCAAGATCATGTACTTCAGATATGCTTTCACTACTTTTTTTATTCCAAATAATCTGCTGCGAAATTAATCATTTTTTTTGAAACGACAAAGCCTTGACTACAAACTTTCTTTGCTTTTATCTTCTAACTTACGATTATTTTTTACCACATAGGCACGTTTTCCGACAGCATAAGCACTCCTTGCGCCCATTCAGACACGATGTGAGTTTTTCTGTGTTTGCACTTTCATAAGAAATGCTTAACTTTGCCGAACAAGATATTTTGCCCAATGACACGACGGTGTCATAACATCATCAGGAAAATTATGTCTATTAAACCCCTTTTCTGACAAAGGTTGGCGCTCCTCTCGCATTCTTATGTCGAGGAGCGTTTTTTTGTATGTTTGACAGAAGTTCCCTCATTTGCGAAACTTCAATAAAAATAAACGAATTTATTTTGTATTGTCTTCGTTTTGCACTACCTTTTAATAAAGTAGGCTGCACTCAACAATAAAAATAAATGAATTTATTTTGTATTGTCTTCGTTTTGCACTACCTTTGCAAGCAAAAAGACAAG